>Ga0099364_10001938_pt1 | contig 33477 bp, 22 predicted proteins | sample TergutTh196P3_FD_73070 | JGI IMG/M metagenome (GOLD analysis project Ga0099364, IMG submission 73070) | Microcerotermes parvus P3 segment gut microbial communities from Pointe-Noire, Republic of the Congo - Th196 P3 | ecosystem: Host-associated > Arthropoda: Insects > Digestive system > Gut ... | reverse complement strand
GATGGCATGGTTCGTGTAGACATTGACGGCGTAGATATTCCACGTGGCGCAATGATAGAGGTTTATTCACCGGGTGGCGTTCCGGTCAGGAGATTGACGGGGATATCAACTTCCAATACCTTTGATATTTCGCGGCATCCTCCGGGAGTATATACAATGCGTATTATCTTAGACGCTGAAAATGTGAGTGTTTGGAAAATAATAAAGAATTGAGAGAAAACGATAAAACATGAAAAGACAAGCATTATTTTTAGTTCTGATTGGCTTCTTTTGTTTTACAAGCCAATATGTTTTTTGTCAAATCAAAGAAGGAGGAACGAGACTTCTTACCGATACGGAATATTATGTCGCTACTCTCAGAATACAAAAAGACGGGGCAGCGTGGAATGACCATGGCAAAACATTCACACTTAAATTAAGCACAGACGAAACTGTTACATCGGTAATGGTAGGCGCTGGCAACGTAGGAACGTCAACGACATTAACGGCATACGTGCCAAACGGTACGTGGAAAATTTTCGACAGCGAAAATGATACAGAAAATACAATTGTAATAAACAACGGCGCAGGCACTGGTTCGGCTGGATAGGATACCTTCCCACCCATACGGATAACGTTGTTACTTTTGGCGGTGTAACAAACGCTGTTAACATAATGTGCTTAACAATCGACGAACTTTCGAGCAATATAGATTTGAGCGACAACAACCCTTTCCCGCGCGGCAATAGCTGGCTTTTTCAGGGAAGCGTCTACACGATTTTAGAAGGCGCGAATGTAACGGAATAACCGGAATTAACGCAACCATAAGCGATGCAGTATTGACAATAGCTCATGACGGTTTTGATTACGATACTGAATATACCGTAACAATACCAGCAGGCGCAATAGACAGCTATGCAACATCTATAACATGGTCATTCACCACAAAAGAAGACGACGCACCGCCACCTCCGACAATAATTGCCATCAACGGCACTCCCGAAGACTTCGTAGCCAACGGCATTATCAGTTACAACATTGATTGCGGCGACAACATGACTATTGAAGTAATAGCCCCTGGACGTACGATATCTATCGCCAACAACGGCGTCACTGTCTCACCCGGTCTAATAACCTTGACCAACGGCGACAACTTGATTATCATCACCATAGACGAAGTAACCTACACGTTGATAGCCAACAAGCCGTTTGCTTTTGACGACATGGTGATAGTCCGCTGGGAAAACACGATGACAGTAAACCATGAATTTACAGGCGACGATTATACGTATCGCTGGCGGCAAGCCGACGGCTCGCTGCTTTCCACCGGCATACGCTACTCCGTTCCTAATGCTGGTTATCTTGGTAGCGGATATACCCTTGAGATAACCAACGCCTCCGGTGATATAGTGTATCGCAGTTGCCCCAGCGTTGATTTGTCGCTCAAAACGACAACAACCATAAAAGCATACCCCAACCCCGTAACTACCGGACAAACTTTCTACAACGCTGGAGTGTATGTGTTTGTATTGACTGGGAATAACGGACTTAAAAAGGAATTGAAGATGATGGTTGAGTAATTATTAGCGTACCTGATATGGTCTGATATTTAGACCTTGACTTCGACAATGCGTCACCAAATGCACACCCCGTTGCCAAAAATGCAAAAAATCGGCGTCAAAAACAATAATATAACAAAAAAAACGTTTTTCATAAAAAAATTTGTGCAAAACTAAAACCTTTTCTCAAATAAAACGTATAATTATTGTATTTTATTATTGTCAAAAGAGCATAAAAATATATATGAGCGTAAAAAAATGTAAATATTCGAGCGTCCGATGCGGGTTTTTTGCCCTTATCTTAACTTGTGTTTTGCCGTCTACGAGCAAATCGCAGGATGCGGTCTATTCGCAATTTATGTTCGACGCTCTAAGCGTTAATCCCGCTTTAGCCGGCATTAACGATTATAACAAGTTAAGCGGCGGGTTTCGCGACCAATGGGTGCAGATACCCCACGCCTACGTAACTTATTTTGCTTCATACGACCAAAAACTTGAACTATACAACAGTGGAATAGGTTTTCAACTGCACCGCGACGTTGCCGGAGGCGTATATTCGCGCACTTCCTTTGAATTATTCTACAGTTATCAGTTCGCTGTTTCAAGAGACCTGCTCATTTCTGCCGGATTGCAGGCAGCCGTTGTACAACGCGCATTAGACGTTTCAGAATTGACACTTTCAAATCCGTACTTCCCCATGTCTAACCCTTTTCCTGACGAAATACTCGAAAGTCGCAAGTCTACCTTCGCCGATTTTGGGATAGGAGTTGTAGCCAATTATTTCGACAGATACAGTTTCGGCATAGCAGCGCACCACATAAACAGTCCGGTGGAAACGCTGTCGGAAATAAACAGTAAAAGAACGCCTATGAGCCTTAGCGCGCACTTAATTTCTTATTTTCCGTTCACATTCGGAATGTTCGACCGGCATCAATTTGTTATTTCGCCCGGAGCATATTTTCGGCAACAACAACATCAGAGCTACATTACGGCAGGCTTGAACGTTGCGTATAACCCTGTTTTTGCGGGCTTGTGGATGCGAGCTGCCGGCGAATTTGAGCCAGAAGCAGCAATTTTTATGGTCGGATTGGAAATGGAAGATTACAGAATCGTATACAATTTCGATTACAAGTTGGCGAATATGAAGGGAGAATTTCCAGGCACAGGCTCCCACGAAATAGTTTTGACATGGAAAATTCACCCGCCTAAAAAAATGCGCGCAATAAAATGTTCAAAATTTAGTTTAGATAAGATAGAAAAAAAAAGTAGAAAATAATTATAGAATAGTAAAAAAAAAAGTAAAAAAAGTAAAAAAAAAAATGTTTTTGTTTGTTTTTAAAAATTAATATGTATCTTTGTCCCCAAAAAAAATGAGTAAAATGAAGAATAGAATTTCAGTTATAGCAGTAATGCTGCTTGTGGCAGCGTTAAGTTTCCCTTCCTGCAAATTTTTGCCTTTCGGAAGGAAGCACGAGAGGTCTCCCAAAACGGGATGGAACTATAATGACCCTGACATGGGCGGGTTTGAAGTGAAGTTAGACTATCGTGAGCAGGCGACCGCGCCTGATATGGTGTTCATCGAAGGTGGCACCTTTACAATGGGTCGCACAGTGCAGGACGTGATGTTCGAGTGGAACAACGTACCGCGCAGAGTAACAGTAGAATCCTTTTATATGGATCAAACGGCAATTAGCAATAGAGACTATAGGGAATATCTATGGTGGCTAAGGAACGTTTATGTTTCGTATCCCGAAGTATATCGCAATGCTTTGCCCGATACATTAGTGTGGCTCAGTCCGTTGGCTTACAACGAGCCGTTGATGGAAAATTACTTCCGTCACCCGTCATTTGACTGGCACCCTGTTGTAGGCGTTAGTTGGTTGAAGGCTGTCGACTATTGCGATTGGCGTACCGACCGAATTAATGAAATGATTTTGATTGACGAAGGGATTATTGAAAAAGACCCGAATCAAAGAGATAGAGAGGTCTTTACAACCCAATCGTATCTGAACAATCAATATGAGCCTGTGGTTCGCCAAAACTTGCCAAGTTTGAGACCCGACGAGGAAGAAAGACGCGTAAGGTGGGAAGATGGAATACTTTTGCCTAAGGTGCGCCTCCCAACCGAAGCCGAATGGGAATTTGCCGCCCTTGCATTAGTAGGTAATTCAGTGAACGAGCGTATCTACGAGCGCCGTATGTTCCCATGGAATGGCGATGTAATGCGCAGGCACGAAAAGAAAACCAGAGGTACCATGATGGCAAACTTCAAGCGTAGTCGAGGCGACAATATGGGGGTTGCCGGTTCATTGAACGACGGCGGAAGTATTACTCAAGACGTGCGCTCTTATTGGCCCAACGATTATGGACTCTACGCAATGGCTGGTAACGTTAATGAATGGGTTATGGACGTGTATCGTCCGTCGAGCCTTGAAGATATGGAAGATTTCAACCCCTTCCGCGGCAACCAGTTTGCGTTATTGGAATTAGACCCCGCAACGGGCTCGCCTGTTGAAAAAAACGATTTAGGACGTATGGTATACGAACCTATATCGGCTAATGACGCTGTTTCACAGCGACGTCAAATAAGAGGTTCGGACTACCGAAATTATTTGGACGGAGATAGTATTTCCTCAAATATGACTCCTGAACCAATGTATAATGTTCACGAAAATTCATTAATGACTAATACGATTCGCGTATACAAAGGCGGCTCGTGGAGAGACCGACCCTATTGGTTAAGCCCGGGTGCAAGACGCTACCTTGAAGAAAGCGAATCAAGAGACGACATCGGATTCAGATGCGCTATGAGTAGAGTTGGAGCACAAGCAAGTCGAAGTGGAAGAAGATAAAAATATAAGGATAAGTAATAGGGGCTGCTTAAAATGCCCCTATTATTTTGTAAGTCAATGAGTATTAACGATTTATATGCCAAATACCCGATAATCATTACTGATTCGCGGAAAGCACAACCCGACAGTATGTTTTTTGCACTGAAAGGCAGCGCATTCGATGGTAATGATTTTGCAGCACAAGCCCTGGATTCGGGATGCAGTTGTGCAGTTGTAGATAATCCAAAAGTCGCTATAGACGAGCGTTACATTCTGGTTGACAATGTTTTGAAGAGTTTGCAGGACTTGGCGCGCGAGCGACGCAAACAACTTGACATACCGGTAATTGCAATTACCGGCTCAAACGGAAAAACCACGACTAAGGAACTGATAAAATGCGTATTGGAAACAGAATACGAAGTGTACGCTACGCCTGACAATTTCAACAACCATATAGGCGTACCGCTTACTATTTTAGGAATACCATCGAACGCGCAAATAGCGATAATCGAAATGGGCGCCAATCATATAGGCGAAATCAGAACATTGTGCGAAATAGCCCGCCCAACATGCGGTCTGATTACAAATATAGGGAAAGCGCATTTAGAAGGTTTCGGAACTTTGGAAGGAGTGAAGAAGGCAAAAAAAGAACTGTACGACTACTTGAACGAGCATGAAGGAATGATTTTTTATAATGAAAAAAATCTAATATTACGTCCCTTGCTCGAAGAGGTTAAGACAAAGACAATCGCCTACGGGCGCAATTGTAGAGGCAAACTGATAGCGTCGTCGCCATATCTAAAAGTCTATTTGAGAATTGGAGAAAATTCGCATAAGGTATCAACGGGCATGGCAGGCGTTTACAATTTGGAAAATATAATTGCTGCCGTTTGTGTGGGCAAAAGGTTTAAAGTGCCTGAAAAACAAATTATTGCGGCAATTAAATCCTATAAGCCTCAAAACAATCGTTCGCAAGTGTTCTCAGCGGCTCGCAACAGGCTTTTGCTTGATTTCTACAATGCCAACCCGACAAGTATGAACGAATCGCTAAAAAACTTTTTTGAACAGATTGAAGGCGATAAAATGCTAATATTAGGCGATATGTTCGAATTGGGCAAGCATACGAAAAAAGAACACGCAGCAATAATCGATTTGCTGACAACGCGAAACGACGTAAACAGCATAGTTGTTGTGGGAAAACATTTTTACGAGGCGGCAAAGGATATGTCAGGAATTATGGCATTTAGTGAAATAGATGATTTGAAAAGATGGCTTACCGACAATCCGCCGGAGAATATGTTCATTTTGCTGAAAGGTTCGCGCGGAATGAAACTTGAGCAACTGACGGAATTATTGTAAGCGAATTGGAACCGAACAAAATTACTTTTCTTGGTACCGGCACATCACAGGGCGTTCCTGTAATAGCTTGTCCATGTGAAGTATGCGCGTCGCTCGACCCGCGCGACAAACGTTTACGCTCTTCGGCGCTTTTGCAGATTGGAAAAAAAAATATAGTGATAGATTCGGGTCCCGATTTTCGTCAGCAGATGTTGCGCGCAGGCGTAAATAGCTTGGACGCAATACTGTTTACCCACGAACATAAAGACCATATAGCGGGCTTAGACGATGTGCGAGCATTCAACTACGCCATGCAACGCCCGATGGAAATATACGCCGAAGAGCGCGTACAACACGTTTTACGACAGGAGTTTGCATATAGTTTTGCAGAATACAAATACCCCGGCGTTCCCGAATTGAACATGCACACAATAGACGAAACGCCATTTGATATTGATGGACTGAAAATAGTTCCAATCCGTGCAATGCACCTGAATTTGCCAATACTGGGCTTCCGAATCGGACAATTAGCCTACCTCACCGACGCTAACAGCATCAGCGATGAAGAAAAAGAAAAACTGCGCGGATTAGATTGCTTCGTAGTGAACGGCTTGCGGATAGAACCGCATATTTCGCATTTTTCGCTTAAAGAAGCATTAGAACTGATTGATGAAATAAAACCCCGACGGGCGTATATTACCCACATTAGCCATTTGTTAGGGTTTCATTGGCAGGTAGAAAAATGTTTGCCGCCGAATGTGTTTTTATCTTATGACGGACTGGAAGTATGTTCATGCCATTGCATCAGTTGAACCGCCTCTTCTATTGTTATATCTCCTTTTTCGACGGCAACATCCTTCAATACTGAGAAATTGCAAAGAGTGAACAACTTACAGTCATTAGCTTTGAAAATTTTGATTGTTTCAGGAAATTCGTATGAAAAAATCGCCGTCATACCCAAAACATTAGCCCCTTCTTTCATTAGCTCTTTCATTGCTCTCAAACTGCTACCTCCTGTTGAAACAAGGTCTTCAATGATTACCGTTTTTTGTCCGGGTTCAATAATTCCTTCTACAAGTTTCTTCAAACCGTGCGCTTTGCTTTTTTCACGAACGTATACGAATGGTAAATTCAGTTTGTCGGCTACTAACGCGCCTTGTGCAACAGCGCCTGTGGCAACGCCTGCAATCAGTTGAGTGTCAGGAAAATTTTCCCTAATGATTTGAACGTAGGCATCCTTAATCATAGTGCGCAATTCGCAATGGGACAATGATATACGATTGTCGCAGTAAATAGGCGATTTCAAGCCTGAGGTCCAAACAAAGGGCTCTATGAAATTGAACTTTATAGCCCGAATATCTAATAAACCAAAAGCAATGGATTGTGCTAATTTGTTCATGTACCCAGGGCCGGGCTCGAACCGGCACGAGTATTACCTCACTGGTGTTTGAGACCAGCGCGTCTACCTATTCCGCCACCTGGGCAGGCGTCTAATTTTTTTTTGCAAAGATACGAGCTTTTTTATTATAAACAAATTTTTTTTGAAAAAAAATCAAAAAAATGGATTTTTTTACCGGATGCTCAATAGTACAAATGCTCCATCCCTGTCTACCCTATGATATTTCACGCCTGCTTCTACACATTCCTGCTCCCAGCGGGCTATTCTTGCTCTCGTGCTGGATGCGTCAATCACAATTATTTCGGGATTATACGTTTCGATTATTTGTGTAATACGAGCGTTTATATTTTGGGTCAATATTGCTACATCGGTGCGTATGGCGTGGCTTCCCGCATTTTGTGGCGGCGTCTGGCGGGTAAATATCACAATCCTTTTGTCGGCAAATTGCACAAAGTTATCATCGGCAAATAATGTTTTTGGCATTTTTTCTGCATTTAGCGTAGAATCAAGGATATGATAGTTTGCATAGGCAAGTTGCATTGCAGTACGTTGAGCATTAAGAAAATTTGATGCGTTGAAAGTGGCGTTGCGAGCGGCATACCAAACTGTATTATTGCGTCCTTCTATGAATTGCAACAGACTGTTTCCCTGCGTATTGTATACTATTAATTGCCGGCGCTGCAGGTCGTGGTTTGTTCTGATAGCGGCTCCGGTTGTCCACAACGCTATTGCGGCAAGCATCGCAAAAATTGCTGTTTTATGTTTTGTCAGCATCCAAGCTCCCATGCCACCTATCAAAACGTAGGCTAAAAATATTTCCCATCCGGCAAAACGTATTTCCATAATAACGCTGCCGGGCATTTTTTCTATAAAGAAAATCAAAGAATTGACGCCGTACACGAACTTGTCTAACAGCCATCCCAAAGTTTCGAGCAAAAACGGAACGGGCGCAAAAATGAACAGCAAAACTGCGCCATATATAATTATCGACGCTGCCGGAATAACGATATAGTTTGTCATTATGAAGTACGATGGGAACTGGTGAAAATAATACATCGCCAGGGGCGCTACCCCTGTTTGTGCTGCTATTGATACGCAGGTCAAACTCCAAATTTTGTCGAGCAAAATATTTTTGAACGAAAGCAATTGATATAACGTCGAATGCAAGAAAACTATTGCTATGACGGCAGAGTAGGAAAATTGGAAGCTTACTTCGAACAGAATGTTTGGATTAATAAGCAGTAAAATGAACGCTGACGCAGCAATGCTATTATAAATGTATGCTCTTCGCGTGGAAGCCTTTCCTATTGCGACAAACGAGAACATTGTAGCAGCGCGCATTACCGAAGGCGACAATCCGGTTATCAGCGCAAACAGCCATAGCGCTGTCAGTTGTATGAGCGCCCGCAGCCATTTTACGCGATTTAAGAATGGAAACAGCATCAATATAGTATTTAATACCAAGAAGACTACTCCCACATGCAGTCCTGAAACTGCCAGTACGTGCATGCCTCCCGAAGCCGAGTATGCCTGTCGCAATTCATCGTCAATGTCTGCTTTGTAGCCTAACGTCAGCGCCGAAACAACGGCAAGTTCATTTCCGCTCAAGCCGCAGCGATTTAGAACGTCGAGCAGGTTGTTGCGGATACGGTTTGAGAAATTGAACAACGGTGTTTGCGCATAACTGCCAACTTTTTGCCAGCGTCCCACAAAAACGCTCCTTCCGATTTGTCTGCGAGCCAGAAAACCCTTATAGTCAAATTCGTAGGGGTTGCCGCCATTGGTTATGGGGGTTAATACGCCTTTAATCAACAGGAGGTCGCCCTGACGGAGGAGCTGCGAAAGGCTGTCCTTGCGGAAATAAGCCACAACAAGTTCATTATATGCTGTTTCCTCTTCGTCTGTAATTTTTGCCTTTACGCGCAGATTTGTTTTCATTGAGTTCGTCCTTTCGGTAGGCGGCTCGTCCACTACAACCAACCAATCGCCCGATTCGGAAATGTCAGCCGACTCGAACGCTCGCAAAGAAACCGCACAAATGCCCACAGAAAAGAAAAACACATTCAAAAAGAGCCCATGCAACCATCCAAACTGACGTTTCCATTTCCATAAAAGAAAAACCGTTCCAATCATAGAAAAAAAGCAAGCTAACAAACAATATTCCACCCCAATAACAATATAAAACCCCAAAATTATCCCCGCAACAAACGGCAACAATAATCTAAAAAAAGGCGTTCGATAAAAAAAGGGAGGAAGCATATATTCAGTTATTCAATTATTCAATTATTCAGTCATTCATTTATTCACAACTACCATCCGTGTCTTGAAAAATCTCTTGCGCTCATTCTTCTTTCATATTTCATGTCTTGCAATGTTTGAGATTTGACGTTTATTGTGAAGAAATAAAATCTATTTGCTCCGAATGGCGAGAAGCTGATGCTCATTTGCCAGCAACAAAGGTCTCTATTAATGCTTGCCGAGGTGTATGCTATTTGTTTTGCTTCGAAATCGTATGACGACGAGAAATTTAGCGACCATTTCGGGGTAAAGTTTACATTTCCTGAGAATGACAGCGTTTGGGTTAGCTGTCCTTCGAAACGCGGCTTGGAATAGCTTATTCCGTAGTTAAAATTAACGTTCCAGGGGACGTTGAAATATGCATACGGGTCGCCTTCTTCTGCGGTTTTACCTTCTTTTCTGTTCAGCGGCAGCGACAGTCCTGTGTTGAAGCTCATGTTAACAAGTCGCGGACCGTACTTGTTGATTCTGATACCTTCGGGGGTTAGCGCATACGGGTCTACGCTTCCGCTCAATGCGAGGTTCATTCCTAATACTGTTGTGTTTGCCGACAGGCTAATATTACTAAAGTTCATCGAATCGGCAAACATATCGTATCTTGTTGTTGCGCTGATATTGTTGATTAGTTTTACTTTTCTTGATTGTGCTGTACTATCGTCAGAGCGCACCTTCATTTCCACATTTCCGTTAATCCCCATGTTTACTGAGCCGCTTTGTCCGGGCGCAGAAGGCGTTCCGTAAGGACCTCGTCCTTCGTAGATTGAATATCTGTGCGGATTATCGTTCTGTGCGGTTATTGTTTCATAATAATCGAAAAAACGGCTCAGGTCGGGAACATAACTGACTCCAACGGTAGGCGAAATAACTGTGCGAATTGCCTCTACTTTCGAATTTGGACCATACGTGTTCATCAGGAAAAATTTCGGGGTCATCGAAACAGACAGGCTCGGCGACAGGGCATGCGCATACGACAGCCCGCGTATAGTATCAATTTCAATGGTACCCTTTCTGGAATCAATGGAATCGCGTTCAAATCTTTTTCTTATTTGACTGCTATACATGACGCCTGTATAATTCACCGAAGGGGTTATATTAAAAAATCTCAATGCTTTGAAATTGATTGAGAAGGGTATCCTATGCTGGAAACCGTTCCTCATTTCTTTCAGATTTTTTTCGTTAAACAGGTCGTCCTCGTGTCCTGTAAGCGTATTCTGCAAGCTAGCGTCATATTGCAGTGCTATATCTTCATACCATCTTGCTTTTCCTACAGATTCCTTTTTCCTGAAGGGATAAATACGGTCCATTCTGAAATTAAAATTTGGAAAATCAATAGTAGTTATTCCGGTAGTAGAGACCTGATTGGCTCTCATGTTTGTAGATAAATGAAAAGGCGTGTTGGGCCACCTTCGCGAAAAGGAGATGCTTGAATTTTTGGTATTGTTGAAATATGCCGTAGAATTTGTATAATTAAATTCTCTATCATACGAACTGCTGCTGTAATTAACGGTAGCCTGAAAGCTATTGTATGGGTTTGCTTTGGGGTCTTGACGATGCGTCCATTGCGCCGAGTATTGTTTTGTCTTAGCCTGGTCAAGTCCCTTTTCGCCTGTTACAGTCACGCCATAGCTCATGTTTAAATTACCGGAAAACTTATATCGTTTAATGTATCGCGACGTTAATGTAGAGCGCCATGTTCCGGTGGAATATATATCGCCCATTACCTGTGCGTCTATGTGGTCGTTGAACGCAAAATAATATCCGCCGTTAGTCAGGCTCAACCCCCTGCTTATTTCCATGCCTATTGTAGGCGGTATAACTCCCGATACTGCTTCCTTGTTGGTCTGCGGGAACCATCCAAATGGAAGATATAGCAGATATAACGGCACGTCGAGCAGCACAAGATAAGCATGGCGGAATGCAACCAAATCGCCCGGTATCACTTTTGCCTGTCGCAACGCCAGATAGAAATGCGGACAACATTCGGAATCGCAGGTCGTGTATTTCCCGCCGCCCATGAAAATATGACCTTCCGGAAAACGTTTAGCTCTGGTAGCATGGAGGTAGCCCTCGCCTTGTTGGGTTCTGATGTTATTAATGATGGATTGTCCGCTATCGAAATTGTACGACATCGAATCGGCGTTGAACGTTTCGCTGCCTTGTTTGTAGACCGGCGCTCCAAAATATACGTTCAGACTGTCCACGCCTCCGATAGCGTAAACAATCTTTGTTGTCATATCGAACTCCGTTTTGTAGGCTTGCAGTTCCATATCTTCGTAATTTACCTGCGTGTCCATATACAAGTAAGTGCGGTTCGTACGTCTATCGAAAACGACCGAATCGGTTGCCTGATACTTAATGCGGGTATTGAACGCTGATTCTTTTCGGGTAGCTACCCCGATTGAATCCATAGCAACGCTATCGCCGGAAAATATACTTGACGCAATTGAATCCAAAGCACTATCAACGGGAAAATCTACCGCGATTGCGTCGGGCGATGCAAGCTCCAAGCTGTCAACTACCGGTGTTTCCTGCGCCAATACTGAGCCGTAGCCTATCAGCGCAAACAACGCAAAAAGATATAAAGACCTAAATATTACTATTTTAATGTCAAATATCATACTAAAAAATAATCGACAAAGGTAAACATTTCTTTGCAAATAAAAATAAAACATTTTTTTTTAATTTTTGAAACATTTTTTGTAACAGTTCGTATACATAAATATAATGTAAAAAAATGTTATCATGATTCAAAAACGACAGTTAAAACTTATTTTGGTATGTTCGGTATTGTTGGCTGTAGCAGCATTTGTGGCGGCATATATTTTGTTGCCTACTATCTACAAATCGGAAGTTACTTTTTATATTCCCCAAACGGAGAATGAACTTGTGAAAACTGACGAGAATTTGATGAATGACTTAAACCGTTTCATCAATGACGATATAACCTATGCTAATGCGGGCATTTCGGCAGTATCGGTTAACCGAAAAAATAATGACGTCATTATTGTAATGTCCTACAAATCGGATGCTCAAAAGACACTAATAATACCTATAATAGACGCTTATATGTCATCTTCCGATATCAAATATAATAGAACAATAGAAGAAGGTTCTCGCGCGATACTTGACGGCAAATATATTGCTTTTTTTTGGGCTATAGTAGCGGGTTTGGCTGGGTTTTTCATCATTTTTGCTATTCTGGCGCTAAAATCGTCTACAATTTTCGACAAAAAACTAAAAACTCCTGATAGAGTAGAAAAAAAGACCGGATTAGAAGTTACGGGGGTCATCCCAAGAGACGAAATAATGCAGGCAGACCAACAAGGCTCTAACAGCATAAAAAACAAATTGTTGTATAATATGTTGCTGTCTGTTTTTCAAAGTTCAAAAAAACAACAGCAAAGGATTCTGATAACCAGCATATATCCCGAAGAGGGAAGAGAATTTGTCAGCAAAATCATAAGCGAATGGCTTTATATGAAGGGGAAGCAATGCGCATTAGTATCGCCTTATTTTGAAGACGAGCATTGGTGGCTGAAACATCAAGACACCTCAGGCGCTGAAATCGTTACCGTTGAATCATTAGCCCGAAAAGATATTATGATAATGATATTGCCGCCCTTGGTTACCAACGATTATCCGATAGAACTAATCAGAGATTTCGACATGGCGTTCCTTGTTTGCGATGCTGACCGGGAATGGTCGACAAAAGACCAGGAAATATTGGACTATTTCATGGAGCAGTCCGAACAATTTTTGCAGATTATTCTGAACAAAGCCTGCAAAGACGTTGTAGAAGACGTGCTTAAACAAATCAACGTCACCTATTTTGCTTCCGCCGACCGCAGTTCAAAACGCAAAATAAAACGCGAACACAAAAAAATAACGAACAGCCCTAAGGCGCAAAAAATTATTAAAAATATTCCAAACTTGGGCGTTATATTAGACCAAAACCGTCAAATCGTTTACGCCAACGAAGCCATTACCTCTCTTTTAGGATTAAGCAACATGAACAAAACGCTGGGGATGCGTCCGGGCGAATTAGTATCGTGCATATATTCCGACGTAACTACCGGCGGTTGCGGCACATCAAAAGAATGTCAAGACTGCGGAGCGGTGAACACAATTATAAGATGCCTCGAATCGAGAAAACATGAAGAAGGAACCTGCAATATAAAATCATTCATGGGCGGACAAATCGTTCCGTTCAAGTTCAAAATATCCTGTTCTCCTTTTGAAGCCAAAAACGACGAATTTTTCGTAGTGGCAAGTTTGGCTGACATAAAAGCCGAAGAAGATAAACGCGAAGAATTGATGAAAAAAGTTAAAACGAGCGCAGAAGCTTCTGACGACCAAATTTCAGCGTTGAACGAATTTATTGAAAAAGTTGACGATACCGGACAAATGGAAACATTTCTGGATTCGATGAAAAAGGGCAACGAAGACGTTATTGATTTTAAGAGGCTGGTGGCGGCAGAAAACGGAAATTTAAAGTTACATTTGTCAAAAAACAACGCATTCACACTGTTAGAAAATGCGGTACGCTCAACGCGCGAACAACCTTTTGCTCAAAACAGGGAAATAGCGTTAGCTCCGCCGTTCCCGCCGGTATCTGTAACAACAGACCCAATCGTTTTTGAACAAATTTTGAGAGCAATGTTAAGGAATGCATTAGAAGCCGAAACAGAAGGAGGTATAGCGCACGTTGGATATGAAAATAACGAAAATGAAATAACATTTTACGTATTCAATAAAGAGTATATCCCAGAAGAACTGCAAAATCAAATATTCGAAAAAGGATTCACTACAAAGATAAGTCGAAGAGGATTAGGCACATATAGCATGAAAGTGTTGGGCGAACGTTACCTTGAAGCGCAAGTAGGATTCAAAAGCGACAAAGATTCGGGAACGAGATTTCATGTAACATTGCCGGTGTAAACGCTCAATCAATACCTATCAATTCTTGGTTTTTTATTTTTTTTCAGCCTTTCACAGATGTAGCGGGCTGATTGCCTTAATCTTGAAGTTCAAATCATATCGCAGCATTATTTCGTGCGTTGTGTTGATTGCGCTTGGTTTTCCGAGGGCATAATCATAGGCATAGCCTATTGATACCTTATTAATTTTGATTTGCGCCATAGCCACCAAAACGCCGATGTTGCGCCATGATAAACCGAGTTCGAGGATTTCCTTTAGCAGCAAAAAATTACAGCTTACGTCCCAAAGAAAACCCGTATATGCATATTGCAGCAATGTAGTCGGTTTAATTTTGAAATCCTTGCCTGCCGAAATAATTGTTCCTCCATAAAGCATGGTATTAGCGAGCGTCAGTTTGAAATCGTTGGATTTGGCTGTTTGGGGCGAATATTTCAAAAGTTGAGGGAGCGATATGCCTACAAAAAACTTTGGCGTATAATAATATGTACCAACTCCCACATTGGGCATAAACATGCTATAAGCGTTCTCAAGGCTGAACATCGGGTCTTCAGGAACGGGGTTGGCAAGGATGAGTTTCGTATGGTCTTCGTGTTGCAGGTCGAAGCCTGCTTGCAGCCCGAAAGATAACTTTCCGGCGCCTGCATTGATACGAAAAGCGTAGGAAAAATATGCGCCCGAATTTCTTATTATGTTTATCTTGTCGTTGAATACCATCAGTCCGAGCGCCAATTGCTGATTATGCAAGGGAAAATCACCTGCAAACGTTTGCGTAACAGGCGCCCCTACAACGCTACTGCCCCATTGGCTGCTACGATACAGAGCTGCAATGTTCAAAGCGTCCTGACTGCCCGCATAAGCAGGATTGATAGCCAATCCATTGAACATATACTGACTGTATTGCGGGCGATACTGAGCTACGCACCCAACGCCGTCTATAGCCAAAAGGCAGATAATGAGCAGATAAAGTATATTTCTATTTGAGAACAACATAACCATTATATGAATATTTTTCGTTGAGAATTATCCGATAAAAATATGTTCCTGCCGGAGCTTCTCTCCCCGACGAACTGTGTCCATTCCACCAGCCCGTACAATCGTCGAGGTTGTAACTGCATGTAGATGATTTACTTTCGAATACCGTATTATTATATCGGTCAAGAATAATCAATTCGCAAGTAGTAATCTCGCTGTCAGCGTCAATTCCAATAACCCTGAAACAGTGATTTTGATGTATGCTCTTGGGTGAAAATCCGGTTACGACAACAACATCATTCACAAAGATTTCGACTGAAACGGGAGCAGTCGAACATTCGCCGTTGCTAACAGCCCAATAGACTGTGTTTGAGCCTAATTTAAGATTGCTTACCGATGTGATAAAATCTTCGTTTGGGCTGTTAAATACGAGTTCCTCATCGTCAGCCAACCAGATTCCGCTACCAACAGAAGGCTGACTGGCTTCGAGTTCCGTAGTAAACTTAAATTTCAAAGCTTGTTCGTCTAATTTATCTGCGGTAACAATTTGCGAAGGCTCCGGCTGGCGGTCAAAACGCACAGTTACAGTATTGCTACTGCTTTCGCATTTGTCAGATGATACATTTCGTCTATAATATCTCTCGCCATATTGCCCGTTAGGTCTTGGCTGATAATTATTTGGCTGATTACTATCCTCAACGTTAACCCAATTACTGCCGTCAAAAGATATTTGCCATTGATAGAACATTTCGGTACTGCCGCCGGTTGTTGCTGCTGTTCCGGTAAGCGGCTCAGCCGCGTTTTCGCAAACTTCCTGAACATCGGGCGTAAGGATATTGTTCGTAATTGCGGGATAAACAGTAATATCAATTGTATTGGATTGAAATTCACATCCTTGCGGCAAACTCATTATCCGACGAAAACTGTACATACGGGCAGCATTATCATTAGGTAACTGCATTGACAGGTTTTTGTTAGTTGCCCCGTTGATATTTCTCCAAATGCCATCATTTATTTGCCACATTATATTATAGGTCGTTCCTTCTATTGGAGGATTTTCTCCAATCAAAATTGTTTCTCCGCCGCAAAAATCACCGTCGTTGATTATCGCAATTTCGTTGTCGGCAGGCGTGCCTACGGAAACCTTTACGGGCGTGCTGTGGTCTTCGATAGTCCCGTTATCCGTAGTGACTCTGATTACCCGCCGCAGATAAACAGTGGAGGTAAACTCAAGTGATAAATCGATTCTTTGGGCTCTTATGTCGTTTATATCTGCCCAGCCATCGATGCCGTTAGCAGACTGCTCCCATTGAAATGCTGGAGTACTCTGGTAAATCTTGGGTGCGGAAGCCCTGATATTTGCTACATCGCCGTGACAGACAACGGTATCGGCAGTAAAAATATAGTTATGAAAAAAACCGTTCAAATGAACCATAAAATTGCCCATATATACTCCGGAGCCGCCGGGCGTTTCCGCCTCAATTAGCTTAATACAGTATGCTGTTTGTCCGGGTAGATTTACATAGAGCCCCTCATTGTTGTCGTTTCTTAATTTAAATCTGTCGGGGTTTTCGTACCAGCTTCTATATGTATTTTCGTCTTTTGACGTAAACAGCAGCCCTCCGCCACCGCCGCCGCCTGCGCCTTCCGATGCTTCAATCCCATAATTTATTTTTAATTCTCCGCAGGCTTGTTCCACATCGACGTCTCCGCCTTTTCCGCCCATTACTTCAGCTCTGATATTATTGTCGTCATAATCTTTTGCCCAGATAAGGATACTTCCGCCGGCTCCTCCGCCACCGGCGCCCGCCTTAACAGCAGTGCCCGCTACCGAGCTGCCGTTGGCTTTGATAGAAGCGTTGGAAGGAAAACGCAATCTATTGGCAACTATGATAACTATTCCGCCGCCATTTCCTCCCGCAGTGGCTACTACCGTAGGTCCGGAGCCTTTTGTGCCGGTTCCGCCGCCGCCGCCCATAAATACATGGCGGGAATGTGTTGTGCCGAAGTAATTGATTTGACTTCCCTTATTTCCGCTTCCCCAAAATCCGGGTGAACGACATTCCTGAACGCCGCCGTTTCCGCCCAATCCGCCATTTGCACCGCCGCCGCCGCCAGACCATTTTCCGTTTACGCCGCCGCCGCCATTAAAAGCAGGTCCCCAACCTCTTCTGTTAACGTTGAAAAAAGAGGCTACTATTGCGCACTCGCCTTTGCTACCTGCCGAATTAGAGTTTATATGGATAGCAAGCACTGTATTACAATCGTCTGGATACGGCTCGTTGTCTACGGCGCCGCCGCGAAAACCGAGCCCGGAAACGTCCAAATCGTGATTAATCGTGAACAGGTCATCGACCATCAACGCCAGAACGCCGCCTGTACCTGATGCTCTGTCCCATGGCTGACAACTGAGAGTATTAGTCGTTATCGCATTTTTGTAAGACGGAACCCGTATCAGTTGAATCAGTTCACTATTAGAATATTCGGAAGATACCGGAGATTTTAGCGTCACAATAACGTCGCTACCCGCATTTTCAACCCCGCCGACAATATTAAATTCATATCTACCGGCGCTGTTGATTGTTCCGTTCTCCGAAATTCCCGTCATCTGTATCAGCAATACGGTATCGTTAGCGGAAAACATCAATGCCGCATCAGATGGAACAGTTACCTTATTGGTTTCAACCGCTATAACTCTTGCATAACTGTTTATTATGCCTCCTATTTGGCTTGTTTGCGAAAATACATCTTTGCAAAAACAAATCAAAAAAGAGCATATAATAACATAATATGTTGATTTTATGTACAATTCAATATGTGTTCAATATCAAAAAAAATATTTTGCAAATATACATAAATATTTTTGATTTTTGATTTTTTTTTGATTTTTGAAAAAAAAAAATTATCTTTGCGCGCTTTAATATTTGAAAATATGATTTTATTATCACAGTCATCCGACATAGCGACGGAATATTATCAATCGCAGGCTAATGCGCTGGAAATGTGGATTATCATTTTGATTGCAACGCTTGTGGTTATGTTTTTCATTTTTGCATTTATCCTTTTTCTTTACAAAAAAGGTCGTAAAGAACGCGTTCAAACCCAGAAGGATATAGAAGAAAATCAAAAAGCGAATTACGAAATTTCGCAAATGCTTGTAGAAAAAATGCAGGAGACCGAACAACAAGCCCGCGAACTCAGCGAAACAAGCACCGAGTTGAAATGGCAAACCGAAAACGCATTACGCCTCTACGACGAGGTGGAGGCGCAAAAAAGGGAAATGACCGAAAGTATTGAATATGCTCAAAAGATACAAACGGTTCTGCTGCCCGAAGAAAATTTTATCAATGAAATATTGAACGATTATTTTGTGCTTTTCATGCCTCGCGACATCGTAAGCGGCGATTTCTACTGGGTGAACGCAAAAGCGAACAAGACAATTGTTGTTGCAGCCGACTGCACCGGACACGGCGTGCCGGGAGCGTTCATGAGCCTCTTAGGAATCACATTTTTGAACTCTATCGTACAAAACGAAGAAAACCCGCAAGCCGACACGATACTAAACCAAATGCGCGAAAGTGTTATCAAGTCGCTTAAACAGAAGGGAAAAGAGCTCGAAAACAAAGACGGAATGGACATGGCAATATGTATCATCGACTGGGAAAACGAAAGAATAGAGTATGCCGGCGCAAATATTTCGCTGATATTGCTCCGCACAACGTCCGAATCGCCGCACGAACTGATTGAAGTACGAGCTGACCGTATGCCGATAGGACTATTCGGAACCCAAGAACTAAAACCGTTCAATCGCCACCACATACCAATAATACCCGGCGATTCGTTCTACATGTTCTCCGATGGATATTGCGACCAGTTCGGTGGTCCTGACCTAAAAAAATATATGAAAAAGAACCTCATTAAAATGCTTTCTAAAATCCATACTTTGAACATGGCTGAACAAAAGAAAATTATTCAGCAGTCATTGGATGAATGGAAAGGAGACCTGTTGCAGGTCGACGACATTTTAATGGTAGGTATTAAGATATAAACATGGAAAATTTCACAATCAACGATGTACGAGAATGGGCGCAAAAATTGCTCGTGATGAGCGAAAATGAAAAAACGCCCGAAGAATTGAAGGAACAAAAAAAATATGCTACCTTAGCGAAAAATCCCAACGATAAAATGTTCCTGTCGAAAATGCTTGATGCGTTGCGGCAAACAAATAGCAACAAAAGGTTGGCGAAACGCATGAAAATATTGATTGAAAGTTATGGAACGCCTGAATTTTTCTCAAAGTCGGATGTTTTTATAATGAAGACATCTACTTTGTTCGGATGTCGATTTTCAAACATTATAGCGCCGGTATTAAAAAAACGACTGCGAATGTTTACCGAAAAGGAAAAAAAAGAGCCGAAAAAGGATTATTTGTCCATCAAGGTTTCGGATTTATGTTCACAGTTGCAGCCGCTCAACTATGCGCAAAACAAGGAGGAGCTTTGTAGCCGAATTGCCGATATATACCGTCGTTATAAATTCGTAAACCTCGAAATGGGAGAATATAATGAAGCCGAATTGACAATTGACGTGTTCCTTACGGTGATGGCTATGCCGGAATTTTTGAACTATACTGCGGGTATTACATTGCAGGCATATTTACCCGATTCCCATCAGTTTCAAACGGCATTGCTTGATTTGGCAAAAAAACGTGTAGCCGAAGGCGGAGCGCCAATAAAAATACGATTGGTGAAGGGGGACAATTTAGGCGCGGAAACAACTATTTCATCGCTTCACGGCTGGGAAAATCCCGTTTTTCCAACAAAAATTGAAGTAGACGCAAATTTTATGCGCCTGCTCGACTGCGCCATGTTGCCAGAAAATGCAGCGGCAGCGCATGTTAGCGTGGCGTCGCACAACTTATTTACAATTGGGTATGCGCATCTGTTGAGCATCAAAAACGACGTGCAAAAATACGTTGACTTCGAGATGTTCGAAGGAATAATAAACCATTTTTCGCGGACGCTGAAAACGCTCGGAATGAACGTAACTCTTCATCAGCCAACGCAAAAAAACGAATATGCTACAAACGCCGTGTCGTATCTGGTGCAACAATTGAACGACAATACGGGCAAAGATAATTTTCTAAACTACTGTTTCGATTTGAAAGCAGATTCAGAAGAGTGGAACTTTCTTTACGCGCAGTTTACCTTAGCATACGATATGAAGGACAATGTCCGCTCCGAACCTTTCCGAACGCAAAATCGTAACCTTGAACCTGAACCTTGTAACCTTGAAGATGAAACTTATAGCCTTGAACCTGAAATTTTTCGCAAAGAAGCCGACACCGATTTTTGTCTGCGCGCAAATCGCGAATGGGCTGAAGGTATACGAAACCGTTGGAAAAAGAACGCAAAAGATATGCCTTATGTGATTTTTGTGCAAGTAGGCGAAAAAGAATTTCTTGGCGAAAAGAAACGGCGATACATGGACCACAGTCAAAATGACGAGGTTTGCGTCTGCGAACTGCATTTGTCAAATCAAGAACAGATGAAAACTATTGTTGAAGCTGCGCGTAACGATGCTCCCGAATGGAGAAAAGCCGCGATTGACGAGCGAAACAGGATATTGCACAACGCCGCCGACAATATGAGCGCGGCTCGCGGCGAGCTGATTGGCTGCATGACGGCAATTACCGGCAAAACGTTTCCGGACGCCGACGTTGAAGTTTCAGAAGCTATTGATTTTTGCCGTTTCTATAACATCACAATGAAACGCTTTGCCGAATTGAACACTATCCGTTGTACGCCAAAAGGAGTGATTTTGGTTATTGCGCAATGGTGTTTCCCCATAGCGAAAACTATCGGCAACGTAGCGGCGGCGCTCGCCGGCGGAAATACAGTTATACTGAAACCGGCAACGGCAATTTTCCCCGTAGCCTACGAATTTGCCAAACGTTTCTGGGCTGCCGGCGTTCCAAAAGAAGCCCTGCAATTAGTCTGCAACGACGATAACGAATCGTTGAACTACCTCGCCACACATCATGTAATTAAACACATAATTTTCACGGGTAGCGCCGATAACGCTTTTAAACTGCATAAAAACAACCCCAGATGCCCGCTTACTGCTGAAACAGGCGACAAAAACGTCATCGTTCTGACCGACAGCGAAGACCGCGCTCAAGCAATAAAGAACATCGTAGCATCAGCGTTTGGCAACGCAGGTAAGAGAAATTCGGCGTGTTCGTTGCTGTTAGTAGAAAAAGAACTGTACGACGACCCCGAATTTGCAGCAAAATTGAAAGACGCAGTAGCAGGCATACAGACAGGCAGCGCCTGGGATTTCAATAATAACGTCGGCGCTATGGTAGACAACCGCAACAATAAACTGCTACATGCCGTTGAAAATCTTGAACCCGGCGAATCGTGGTTAATAGAACCCGAATTTATAGACAAAAAGAAATACATCCTGAAGCCATGCGTGAAATGGGGAGTACGCCCGGAAAGTTATATCTTCCGCAACGAACTGTTCGCTCCCTTGTTGGCGGTGGCGCGCATTGAGAACGCGAAAAAAGGCATGGAATATTCCGAAATGAAAACGGCTGCCTTTGGCGCGGAAATAAATGCCGACAGTCCCAATTATCTGACATGCTTTATGAATATTGACGAAGCGCGGTATCCGAGACCGGATAAACATGAAAAGGAATTTTCGGCATTTTCGGCATTGTTAGACGGCGTCGAAAAAAAGCGTTTTGATGCGGCTATAAGCAGCTACAAGCGAAACAGAGAAATGGATTTTTTGCACGAACGGGATATAAATATTGTAACAGAGAACATGTTTCGCTACCTGCCCCTGGAAAATTGTGTGTTGCGGGTGCGACACAGCGACCGTTTATCTAATGTGTTGATGATAATCGCTGCCTCGTGCATTGCGCACACGCCCATAACGGCAAGCATAGCAGCCGATGACCCGAAATACAAGCCGTTGCATAAACTTATAGGAAAATATTACAGATGTTCGATAGTGGCGCAAAATGAAATAATGTTCATCAAGGATATGGAAAAATATGAGCGTATTCGCACCTTCAGCCACGATATATCCGATAACATTTACAATAAAGCGGCAGAATTATGCAAATATATTTCCACGGCGCCGCCACTTTCCGAAGGACGTGTTGAAATGCTTCATTATCTGAAAGAACATAAAATCAAAATATAATTTTCAATCAATTTTCAAAATGAAACTTATCAATGCCAGTATCCTTGTAGTTGACGACGATGTCGACATTCTGACCTCAGTAAGGCTTTTGTTGAAACCTGAGGTCAAGAACGTAGTTACCGACCCCAATCCTGAAAATCTGCGTAGATTGCTTACGTCGAATTCGTTCGACTTGCTATTGTTAGACATGAACTATAAGAGCGCGATTAATTCAGGCACCGAAGGTCTGTACTGGTTGCGGCAAGTAAAGGAATGGTCGCCTTCAACGGCAGTGATTATGATTACAGCCTACGGTCACATCGACCTTGCCGTACAGTCTTTGAAGGAAGGCGCAGCCGATTTTGTAGTCAAGCCATGGCATAACGACAAGCTGCTCGAAACCATAACCGATTCTTTGCCCCGGAAAGGCATAAAAAAGCAGACTGTCGAAGAAAAGCACAAACAGGCAAATCCCGGAATAATCGGCGAATCGCAAGCGATGCAGGATATTTTCCACAAAGTCAGGAAAATTGCGCCCACCGAAGCCAACGTTTTGATTTTAGGAGAAAACGGCACAGGGAAAGATTTGATAGCCAAAGCAATACACGACCAGTCGCTACGTTCCGACAAGCCGTTCGTAAAGGTCGATGTTGGCGCGCTGACAGACAGCCTGTTCGAAAGCGAGCTCTTCGGTCACACAAAGGGCGCATTTACTGACGCTCGCGAAGGACGTACCGGACGATTCGAAGCGGCGCATGGAGGAACTCTATTCCTTGATGAAATAGGAAATATTTCGCTCGTGCAGCAAGCGAAACTGCTGACCGTTCTGCAAAACCGCGTCGTTAGCCGCGTAGGCTCCAACGAAGCGCTATCAATCGACATCAGACTTATTTGCGCTACAAACTTGCCGCTCAACGACCTGGCAGACGAGCAACGTTTCCGAAAAGATTTGATATACCGTATAAACACAGTTGAAATTACGATGCCGCCATTGAGACGTCGCGAAAGCGATATAGCGCTGCTGGCAAACAATTTCATAAGAATATATGCCCAAAAATACCTCAAAAGAGGCGTTGTTCTGTCGCTTTCGGCTATTGAAAAACTACAGTCGTACAGCTTTCCGGGAAATGTGCGCGAACTGCAATATATCATCGAACGAGCAGTAATTATGGCTGATTCCGGCGAATTGCAGGCAGAAGACCTCATTTTTTCTCCGATAGAATCGGCGGTATCAGTTGAAAAACAACAAGCTACAGAAAGTTCAAACTTGGGTGAAATGGAAAAGAAAGCCATACTGCGCGTTATTGAAAAACACAACGGCAACATAAGCAAGGCGGCAAAAGAACTTGGTTTAACGCGAACTGCGCTGTATAGACGTTTGGAAAAATATGAAATATGATGAACAGTGAACAAATTAGTTCTTCAAATATTATTTTTAATACTAAGTATCAGTATATTAGTATGGACTGTAGATATTGAAAACTGGTACGGATTGATATTGGTTCCAATAATTATTATACAATGTAGAAAAATAATAATTAGCCAAACAAAAATATTGTCCGAATTTCAGGAATTGGTAGACACGGTGCGTTACCGTGATTTTTCGCGACGATTCTACAATAGGAAGGCTCCTAAATACATCCGCCTGATGCACGACGGATTCAACGAAATATGCGATATAATTAATGTGGTAAATCGCGAAAAAGAAATACAGTATCAGTACCTGCAAAAAATAATTGAGATGGTAGATACCGGAATACTGTCATACCGGCTTGATACGGGCGATGTCCTTTGGATGAATCAGGCGCTAAAAAACCTGTTAGAAATCCCAACGTTGAAAAACATAAATTCTTTGCAATTGCGAAACGAACAATTATTCAATAATATAAAATCGCTTGAAAAAGAACGCAGTATAGTGATGCCTGTAACAAGGGATAACTGTCAAAGTAAATTATTGGTAGCAGCGGGAACGTTCATCATGCATGATATACATTATAGACTGCTGGCTTTTCAAAATGTGAACGAAGCATTAGATGAAGCCGAATCGCAAGCCTGGCAACGTTTGCTTAACGTGATGACCCACGAAATAATGAACTCTGTGGCTCCTATATCATCGCTTGCGGTAACCCTCAAAAATCTGATAGTGAAAGCAAAAGAGAATACCGACAACCATGAAAGCATTGTAGAAGACATAGAACTGGGAATAGATACTATCATGCGGCGCAGCGAAGGACTGCTCGCCTTTGCCGAAACATACCGCAATCTTAGCAAAATTACAGAATTGAACATCTCAAAGATACAGGTCAGCAGCCTCTTTGAACATGTATCGCAACTCATGCTGCCTTCGCTGGCGCGAAAAAATATCGAACTTGAAGTAATTTTGAAAGACCCGCTATTGAGCATAAAAGTAGATGCATCGCTTATTGAACAGATATTGATAAATCTGATATTGAACGCAGCCGAAGCAGTAAAAGAAAATCCGGAGCCGCGCATTATCTTGTCGGCAGCAATATGCGCCGACAATAGGCCCATCATAAAAATAATAGACAACGGGACAGGCATCCCCGACGAGGTAATGGACAAAATTTTTGTCCCGTTTTTCAGCACGCGCAAAAACGGAAACGGGATAGGGCTGAGCCTGTGCAAGCAAATAATGATACTGCATAAAGGAAATATTCAAGTGCAAACGATTGTAGGCGAAGGCTCATGTTTTAGTTTGATGTTTTAGCCGGAAAATTGTAGATATTCAATTACTCAATTATTAATTGCTTTATGCGCTCAATCTGCTCCTGTTTTTTCACATTTCGCAATTTACGCCCTGTTTTAGTAAAATATTGATGCGAACTGATAAATTTGACCTGCAGTTTGTTCCAATCATCGAGCGTCAATGACGGGTTTTGCACTTTCAGTTCGGCATACAGCGTGTTGGACACCGGCACAAAATCGGTTCGACCGAGATAATCGAGGTCTGAATCGCAGATGATTGATTCGAGCAGGTCGGTAGGCTTGGGAGGCAGCTTGGTAGCCATGATAATGCGACACACAATTTCTATTTCTTCCGCAGTATAACCGTATTTTGGAAGGATTTCGCGGGCAATATCCACCGAAATCTCTTCATGGCGAGCATATGAAACGGTGTGACCCGTATCGTGGAAAAGAGCCGCAGTTTTGAGCAATAGCAATTGATGGTCGTTCAAACTCTCCGCCCATCCTATAAGTTCGCACTGAGTAACAACGTCTACCGTATGCTTTACATTATGATAGTATAGATGCTCAGAAAGCTCTTTTTCCAACTTGTCTAAGATAAACTCCTGCAAATCGCCAAATTGAACAAGCATTATCTTTGTTCGGAACTCAAGGTTTGGAAAATATCTCTTGTCATCGTCGGCAAATTCCTTCTTTATACCCGACACTGAATAAAGCCCCAATTTATTACGATATTTAACCGGCAATGCGCTGATATATTGACATTCGAACAACTCCTTAACTAATTCGTAGGTAGTTCCCGATATGGTCACCGTATTTTTCTTTCCCACAGAAACGATGCGGCTTGCGTCGTTCATAGCGTCGCCTTTCAGTTCATAGTAGTTATTAGTATTTGCCGGACCGCCAACAAGAGCTGTAACAGAACCCGTATGAATACCTATGTTCATGCTCCACACAACAGGATATTCGCTATTCTGCATATCGTCTTCAACAAGATGAAGCATCTCAAAAGCCGCTAAAATAACTGTAAACGGATTGATGATGTTCTTTTCGGAAATACCTCCGGCGCAAACAAAATTGCCGCCTATACTATGCAACTTGACCAAATTATGTTTCTTGGCTATATCGCTGAAACGAATAATATAATTGTCGAACTTGTCGATATATTCCGAAGCGTTCTCGTCCGTAGTTGTGACGTCAGACAACCCCCATATCTCCGCGAACATGATGGTAACAGTTTCAAAACGCGTCTTATGATACACAGAAACATCTTGCCTGTCATCATGCTCAAGATGCACCTTCTCTATCTGGTCTCTGAACTTATGCAATTCATTGAATATTTGGCGATATGCCTCAACTGCGATACGATTCTTTTCCTTCAGAACTTTATTCTCTAAAACCAAAGAAGCGATGCGCTTGAGCAATTGTTGATTTGAAACGGGTTCCATTTTTAACTAAGATTTGACTTGTATTTTTGATTAAAAAAGATGCAAAGAAACATTTTTTTTTCAAAAAAAGCAAAAAAATGAAACATCGTAAATAAATTTTTCGTTTATTTGCAAAAAATTTTAAACGAAAAAATTAATGAATAGATTAATTGCAATATGTTCTTTGGCAGCGTTGATGTTTGCTGCCTGCGCGCCGACGCCAAAATCGTATAACGTTGAAGGCGTTGCGCCAAATGGAGAATACAACAACCAATTGGTCTACATGTTTGTTCCTGAAAACGACAAGCCGGTAGACAGCGCATTGATTGTCAATGACAAATTCTCCTTTACCGGCTCGGCGAACGTCGCTGTTGTCAGACAACTTGTGTTGGCTCAGCTATACGTCGATTTTATACTCGAAAACGGAAAAATTTCGGTCGATATGGCTGACCCTAAAAGCGCCAAAGGCACGCCTTTGAACAATCAACTGTCAAAAATGTGGAACGTTCCCGACGATAAGTTTGATTCGCTATATGCGCAAGCCGACGATATAGTACGCAACTTCGAACCGATTCAAAAAATCGCGCAAATCAACGAAAGACGAAAACAAACAGCCGAAGGTAAACGCTTCACCGACTTCACAATAGAAAACGGAAAGCTCGACGGCAGCAACGCATCGCTTTCCGACTACGTGGGCAAAGGGAAATACGTATTAGTTGATTTCTGGGCGTCATGGTGCGCGCCATGTATAGCCGAAAAACCCGTGCTTACAGAAGTATACAACAAGCACAAAGGCGATAACTTCGAACTGCTGGGAGTTGCTGTATGGGATAAACCCGAAGACACTAAAAAAGCAATAGAAGAACATAACATCCCGTGGGCGCAAATCTTAAACTCCGGAAATATCGCAACCGATTTGTACGGAATAAACATGATACCACACATAATACTGTTCGCGCCCGACGGAACAATCTTCGCGCGCGGACTACGTGGCGAACGCCTGAAAGCTGTAATAGAAGATGTAATGTGCGATTGTCATTAAATATCAAAAATGAAAATACCCCGCAGGTTCAACAAATTCTCAATAGGAATAACATTAGGCGCTCTTTTGCCGCTATTATTTTTCCTATTGATATTCATTATCGCCCATGCGGATTCAACGTTCAAAGAATTTATCCAACGCACCCATTCGATGCTCGTTCTGCCAAAGATAATGAGCCTGTGCATCATCCCAAACTTAGCAATATTCTACTTCTTTCTCAACAAAGAATTTTGGTATACAACACGAGGCATTATAGCCGCAACGCTAATATATACATTAGTTATATTTGTAATAATATTCTTTATATAATTCAAAAAAATCAAAATAATTCATAAAAAAATGACAAATTTCACATCAATACACGACGTACCCGACCTCAAATCGCTGCTTCAGGAAGCCCTGATAATGAAAGCATCACCGTTTCGTTACGAAACATTAGGCAAACACCGAACTATGGGGTTGCTATTCTTCAATCCCAGCCTGCGCACGCGATTAAGTACGCTGAAAGCTGCCGCTAACCTGGGAATGAACACAATGGCGCTCAACATAAACGACGACAGCTGGAAAATAGAAACCCGGTTCGGAGTAGTGATGAACGGCGACAAAGTCGAACATATCAAAGAAGCGGCAGGCGTGATAGGACGCTATTGCGACATAATCGGCATCCGCACCTTCCCGCTGCTGCGTGACCGCGAAGCTGACTATTCAGAGTGCATTATAAACCAGTTCATTCAATATGCAGGAGTGCCGATTATAAGCATGGAATCGGCAACGCGACACCCCTTGCAGTCGTTTGCAGACATAATCACAATAGAGCAGTACAAGAAGAGCGAGCGTCCAAAAGTGCTGCTGGCATGGGCGCCACACTGCCGAGCCTTACCGCAGTCAGTCCCAAATTCGTTTGCAGAATGGGCAGTTGCAGCAGGCTACGAAACAGTGATAACACACCCCGAAGGATACGAACTCGACCCAATGTTCACAAAAGGCGCAAAAATAGAGTATGACCGCGAAAAAGCATACAAAGACGCCGACTTCGTGTACGCTAAAAACTGGTCGTCATACACGAACTACGGTAAAATACTCAACAGCGACCTCGCATGGACGTGCAACGCTAAAAACATGGCGCTTACAAACAACGCAAAGTTCATGCACTGCCTGCCCGTGCGCAGAAACCTCGTAGTGTCAGACGAAGTAATAGACAGCCCAAACTCAATAGTAATAGAAGAAGCCGCTAATAGAGTTGTTTCGGCGCAAACAGTGTTGAGAGAAATATTGAAGTCGCTATAAAATAGATGCCTGTCTCGAAAAAATATTTTTACTGACTAAAGCCAAAAATATAAGACAGCGTAAGCGCAATACCGGTGTTTTTTATTATTTCGTTGTGTCCTACATCTGAAAGACCGAAATTGTAGCCTAAGTTGAAATGGACTCTGTTAAAGAACAGAACGCCAATACCAAATCCCATGCCAAAATCGAAAGGTTTAAGATGATGTTTTTCCTTATTATCTCCAAATTTGATGCTTTCTTTTTCTTTTGAGTCGGGAGATGATGTTCTTGTAACCGTTGATTCATATTTACCGCCAAGTCCGTAGCCGAGATAAATTCCGGTTTGTTCTGAAAGTTCAACGCCGTTGCCAAGTTCGTAAAGAAATATGAAATTTATGGGTAATTGCAAATAATTGAAAGTCATTTTTGCTTCTATTTCAGTGGTTGTTAATAATATCGATGTAGAAGAGCCTTTCCACATTGCGCCCATTTGAGTATACAAAAGCCCCGTTTGAAATATTACATTTTCTTTAAATGTGGGTATATTTGCTGTAATCCCAAATTGTAAACCCGGTTTATGTTCCATTTCCATAGACACGTTGCTACTTGTTAATTTAAGGTCCACAAGGTCGCCCCTGACTTTGGCGGCGGATAAGCCCGCGAGTATTCCGAGTGCGTCCTTTCTATTCACGACGGTTCTCTGTGGTGTAGCGGCAGCAACGTAAGGAACATTTCCCTGAACAATAATAACGGTTGAGTTGTCAATATTGATGTTGACGTCGCCGACAACCAATGCAATAGGAAAATCGGGTACGCTTTGCGGAATTAGGGTTGTAGGCGCCTGTTCTCCATTAGTCAATTCCTTTACCCGATTGGCGATGTAATAATCGAGACTTCTTATGGTAATTGTTTCAGAGCCAAAGTTGGCATGTCCGTTTAGCCCCTCTACCAATGCTTTGGTAAAAGCGCCGTTGTTCCATTCGGGCGATTCGAGTGAAAACTGCCTTCCGGTTGACGACGTGAAAACAACGGGCGTATTGTCAGCATCGGCTAATTCGGTTACTGCCCGATTGATTGCCGCCGAACGCTGCTGTTCGCCACTATGAACGTTCCCCGAATGACATGCATCCATAAAAACAAGTATTTTTCCGGCAATATTTGATACGGCAGTTTTAATATCCATATTGCTTACGCAGGTCGCATTGATTCTGTTAATATCGGCATTGACGGGCATGAAAAAGAAATCGCCCATATTGTTGTTTATTCCGTGTCCGGCTATGTAAAGCATGGCAACGTCGCGGTTGGTAGTTTGGGTTTGCAACCAGTATAGCCCGTCGCGAATGTTTTCTGCGGTAGCCCGCCTGTCGGTTAGCAATCTTACTTCCACGCTTTCATACAAATGTCCTGCCTGACGTATCATTGCTTGCGTAAAATCGGTCGCGTCTTTTGCAGGAAAAAGCAAGCGAAGGTCTGGGTCGTCGTAGTTGCTGACGCCAATAGCCAAAACATACAGCGAGGGCTTAAAAATATTACGACTTCTAACCAAATTTACATAAGCGGGTGCGCTTGCGCCAAATTGATTTCTGGCTATAATAGATATTTCGCAATCAGTATCGGGAATATCAACTATTGCCGCGTTGTCACCAAGTTGAACATCTGTAAGCAGTTGAACGGCTCTGCCGTTAACCAATATTCTTACGGATTCAGGCTCCGAATTGGAAATAACGTAACGAACTCTTATTTGGGCGCTCTCTACAACGGTACCGTTTAGCGGGTCAATAATACTTACTCGCGGAGGCTCGTTTGCTCGCAACAACACAAGCTGCGCAAAAAATGACAGGGTAATGATTGTGTATTTTAATCTCATGTTATTTATTTTTAATTCTGAAAACTGAAAACTATTTTTAAAAAACTATCTTCTTTTTCTTCCACCGCCGATATATGTTCCCACTCCTACATAGAACACTTGCGACCTAATATCAAACGCATCTTTCCCTCTGAGGTTGCATACCAGCGCTAATCTGAAATGCCTGTAGTCAAAGCCGCCGCGAAACATAACGCTGAATTTGTCCATTTCCGTTCTGTCTTGAGTTTCATTGCCTATTCTGAAACTTGTCGAACTTTCATAAAGCCCCAAGCCTGCGCCCAAAAAGGGTCTGAACATTCTTTGACCGAAATGATAATCGACAGTCAGAAAATAAGAATTTATCTCCTTGTCTATCTCAACGTCATCATTAGTGTCGTCGTATAAAGCAACGAAGTCCATCTCAAATTTCAATCCTATGCTTAATTGCGGAAAAATTGCGAACTTTGGTTCAAAATGAGCGTATGCTCCGAAACCCCAGTATGGAGATTTGACGACAGCGGTACCTAAGCCTAAGCCTAAGTCTACCCGAAACGGTTTATAGCCGGGTTGCGTGGGAATCAAATAAGGCAACGCTTCGACCGTGTAGGCTTCCGGAATGATGATAATGGTAGAATTGGTAATATTGATGTTTACGTTGCCAACAACCAATGCTATCGGAAAATCGGGAATACGTTGCGGGATAATCGTTGTGGGCGTTTGCCTGCCCTGCGTCAATTCCTTTACCCTGTTGGATATATAAAAATTTAAACCACGTATGGTAACCGTATTATTGCCGTACAGGTCGGCGCTGCCGCTAAGCCCTTCAACCAACGCCTTGGTAAAAGCGCCGTTGTTCCATTCAGGCGATTCTAACGAAAACTGCCTGCCGGTTGACGATGTGAACACAATTGCCCCATTGTTGGCTTCGACTAATTCAAAAGCGGTATTAGAAATTGCTGCCGAGCGTCGCCGCTGATTGCCAAATAGATTTCCAGAATGACAGGCGTCCATAAACACAAGTATTTTTCCGGCAATATTGGATACGGCATTTCTAATTTCCATGTAACCAACGCACGTAACGCTCAATCTGTTGATATCGCCGCCAACGGGCATAAAATAAAAATCGCCGGAATTGTTATTTACTCCGTGTCCGGCTATGTAAAGCATGGCAATATCCCTGTCGGTAGTAACCGTTTGCAGCCAATACAGCGCATCGCGGATATTTTCGGCAGTAGCGCTTCTGTCGGTAAGCAACCTTACGTCTACGCTTTCGTACATCTGACCTGCCTGTCGAATAACTGCCTGAGCAAAATCAGATGCGTCCTTTGCGGGAAACTCCAGCCGAAGATTGGGGTCGTCGTAATTGCCAACGCCGATAGCTACAACATACAGAGAAGGTTTAAAGATATTATCTGTCTGATTTACAACGCTATCTTGCGAAAACATGTTTGTCTGCGCAAACGATAGCGTCACCATAACTGACAAAAAAACGACTGCATATTTTTTCATATTCCTTAAAAACCGTAAAAAAGTTAACTATCTGGATTTTGTGCAAGTAAATTAAAACATATAGGTAAATCCAACCGGCAAATTAAAACTCATTCCCACGCCACTGCCTGTTAATCCTCCGGATAATTTCATCCTGACACCACAATTAAACGACAAATTGGGCGCAATGGGATATTCAATGCCGTAGCCGACGCTAAAAACAAACAAGTTTATGGGTTCGTAATCCGAATCATTTGTTTCCCCGGAAATGTCCTTAACTTTGATACTTAGTGCGCCTAATCCTAATGAAAAAGTACCTAATCTCTCTTTTCCGTTCTTATTTTTATAAGGACGCATACCATACGCATACACGCTGAAATCCCTAATACCAAGAGTGACGCCCAATATACTTGCGTTTGAAAAATCAAACTCGGCTGCCAAACGGAAATTGCCGGACACATTGTAATAAATTTTTGGACCAATACCAACACAAGGCAAGACGCCATACAAATTAGCTAATCCGGTTATTCCTATCGCAAAATCGCCTTTTTGAGAAATTGTTGAAATTGTTAATGCATCAAATTCAACCCTGTTTCCATTTTGGTAGACAATCATTACGACATCCCGTTTTGAGACAGCAAGGGTCGTCGCCCTTTCATCGCCAATTCTTGTGTATCTGATTAGTTTGTCGGTCTCTCCTACAATATTGACCTGCATTTCAACGCCATTTCTCAAAGTAATGACATCCTGGGCTGCCGCCTGAAAACTAAAAAATATTGCGATTGCAATAATAACTCTTTTTACTGCGAAGCAAGCAACTATAATCGCAAGATTCTTCAATCTAAAACAAAAATTTGTCATCTTTTTTTTGACCCAAAATTTTAATGAAACAATATTTGAAACTGCAAAAATAGTGTTTTTTTTAAAAACAACAAAAAAAAGTGGTACTACGCAGAGACGTGGATAACCCCGAGTGAGCGAAGCGTAACTCGGGGTGTGAGCGATACTAACTTTGAATTTAAATGCGTTGCCCCTGGGAAGGGTGATAATGATTTTGAACACATAAAGAGCGGCAATCCGTACCTTACATTTGCAAAATGAAAATTTAGGCATTAATTTTGTTAAAATAGTAATATTCAAAAAGAAAGGAACAAGCCAGTAACCTATCATTCCGTGTAAGGAAAACTTATAATC
>Ga0099364_10001937_pt1 | contig 33479 bp, 31 predicted proteins | sample TergutTh196P3_FD_73070 | JGI IMG/M metagenome (GOLD analysis project Ga0099364, IMG submission 73070) | Microcerotermes parvus P3 segment gut microbial communities from Pointe-Noire, Republic of the Congo - Th196 P3 | ecosystem: Host-associated > Arthropoda: Insects > Digestive system > Gut ... | reverse complement strand
GGGACCAGAGCCTCACGGGGATCAATATTCCGATAGGGGCGAAGATTCCGGCAAAGGCGACGACGCTCGCGGCGTTCCGCTGCAACCTGTGCAATACGGCTACGCCGGAGATCATCGACTTGACGAGCATTCCCGGCGGCTCGGCGAAGATAGAGCGTCCGCATGATTATGTTTCGTTCGGCGGAGTGGATGTCACCTACGTCGGAGATAGTAATTCGAGGGCAGCTACCGACGGAGTGACCGGTGATACATTCTTTGATATAGATGACAATATGATTTATACATGGGGCCCTACCGGCGAATTCGGCTGGGAGTCAATGAAATACACGATAAATAGAGTCGGAAATGGTCCTCCGCCGGCTCCGGAAACTCTTCCAATAGAAGAGCGAGATGGATACATGTATTTTGACAGGGATGATGGAAAACTCTATACATTCAGCGAGGTTAGATGGGGCAGTCAGGTTACGAATATTGCGGAAACCTCCATTGGCAATGGCACGCCCACCCCGTTTCCTGCCGGCTTGCCGAATGGCAGCAATTATTTTAGAACTGACCTCGGTGGCGGTAACGGTCAAATTCACACATATACCGTAGCAAACGGGTGGGGTACAGCGGGCGCTACAATCACTGCAAATTTGGTGAATTTTGATGTGCAGAGTGCGCCAGATAATAGTTTTTACATATACAATCCAGGAACCAATCAGAGCGAATGGAGAGCCTGGGAATTAACTACCCCCGGTTCTAGCAGTGCTGCTCCGAATTGGACGGATCAATCCACTATCGCAACAAACCCTATAAATGTTAGAACCACTTTACCCGACCCAGCGGATTTTACTGTGGGTAATAGGGTTTTAGTCGTTAATCTTACTACGGGGACGGGCGTGTTACACACACACGGTGGTGCTAGTGGATGGAGTGATCCCGGTACTGCAGTAACCGTAGCAGGTATAAACTCGAATATTGCCAATCCGAATACGTTTTATACAACTAACAATACGTATTTGTATACGGACCCAACAACAGGCGTCCAAACTATTTCAACTTATAACTCTTTTGCTTGGACTAATACCGTTGTTGCAGGGCGCGGAAACAACTCAACGTATACTCCCACAGCCGCCAATGGCCAAAATTTTAATTATTTCGGCGTCACTGCTACCGGCATTGGAACCGTCACTGGAAATATTATACCTTGGTCGGCTACTAATGCGTGGGCCCCGACCCCAACTTCAACGTTACCGGCGTTGACGTTGCCGTTTGTTAATACCAGAGGCGACTTAACCGAGAGGAGCGGTGAAATAGGGGATACGGTGTTCTGTTTGGAAGATAGGCGGATTTACATGATCACCGCCACCGGATGGGCGGTAACACTTACTGTTCTAGGTGAAACAACACCTCCTTATCCGGGCGAGGAGGGTAATCCGATTGTTCCAAGTAACGGAGACACGTATTTCGACCCGACCGGCGATGGAACTATTATCAGATATGGGCCGCTCCAGAGTTGGACCAACGAGAAGCTCAAAGCCTACGAGACCTATTATATCGGCCAGAATACACTGGCGTATATCGACGGAGCGAGGATATATTCCGACGGATTGATCACCCCCGGCGTTGTCGTAAGCGGCAGAGTAATTCTCGATGACGCGAAGCGTCTTGAGGCGGGAGCCGTTCAGCCCGACAGGTCCCCTGTCAAGGCCGGGGAAACATTCCTCGATACCAGAACGGGAATAATTTATACCGCAGATTCCCTCGGAAACGAATGGATAAGGAAAAATCCGCCCGATGAAATGAAGGCCGATACAGCCTATGCGATAAGGAATTTTGAGCCTAACTCGGCAAATATTTTTGTGCTCGATGCTTATGATCCACCGGCTCCAATGGCATTGCGCGAAGTGCTGGACTCGTCCACGGGCAACAGGAACGTCTTTACCTACGACGCCGATCTCGTCAGATGGAAGAGCGCGAACGACACGCAGAACAGCCCAACGGCTCTTTCGCCCTCGGCGTCATCCGTTACCACTCAGGAGCGCATCACGGAATTTGGGCAGAGCATGATCCTCTCCCGCGACTACGAGGACAAGTTCACCGTGTACGACTCGCTGGGCAACCCCCACACCATGATCGTGGCGTTCAGGAAGGTCTTCGACCGCCCCGCCGACCCGAACGCGACGCCGCCCACGGGCGCCGAGAGCGAGTGGGACTGGTACGCATACTACGCCGGCTCGGACGGCAAAGTGCAGCCGCAATACGGACAGGGCGCGGGCACGATGGTGTTCGGAGACGACGGGCTGCTCAAGCGCACCTACACATACGAGCCCGTGCCGCCGACGCCGAACCCGAACGCGACCAACGAGCCGACCCCGCCTCAGTACCTGGAGTGGCGCGTGATAGAAAAGATCATCGACCCGAGCAATCCGAGCAGCCAGCAGGACGCGTCAAAGCCGACCGGCCTCGTCGTCGCGGACTTCAACGTCGCGGGCGCGCAGGGCACGGCGGACGGCGCGACCTACGGCTCGAACATGATACGGCTCGACTTCCTCGGGGACGAATACGCCGCCACGCTCGGCCTGTCGAGCACGCGCATCGACGGCGTGACGAGCTTCGGCTCGCAATCGACCACCAAGATGAGCGCGCAGGACGGCTACGCGATGGGCGTGCTGCAAAACTGGTCGGTCGGGGGCGACGGCACCATCGTCGGCTCGTATGACAACGGACAGATACTGCCGATAGCGCAGATCGCGCTCGCGATGTTCGCCAACGCGCAGGGCCTCTCCAAGATGGGCGAGACCACCTTTGCCGAGACGATCAACTCCGGCATCGCGCAGGTCGGCGAGCCGATGTCCGGCGGCGCGGGCAGCGTGGTCGGCAACACCATCGAGATGTCGAACGTCGACCTCTCGGAGGAGTTCGTGAACCTCATCAGGGCGCAGCGCGGCTTCCAGGCAAACACCAGGGTCGTTTCCACATCGGACGAGGTGTTGCAGGAGCTCATAAACATGAAGCGTTAAATCTTAATCCCGTGCCTGTGAGCCGAGGCTCGCCGGCTTGGGATTAGAGTAAGCACCGCCGCCGGAGGATGGTTCCGCCTCCATGCCCGAATCGGGCGGAGAGGAGGAAAGCGCGACAGGGAGGTCGCGCCCCGGCAAGCAGGGAAGCTTAACAGGGATTCTCCGGTGGTTCTTTACCGGAATTGATAATATAATTATTTTTCTGAATTAAGAAATTTTGACAAAATGGAGACTTATAATCCGATGATCGAACTCACCAAGCTGAAGGGCGAGAAGTTCGCCTTAAACGACGAACAGATCGAGACGATGGAAGAAACCCCCGACACGGTGGTGGCGCTCTTGAACGGTCACAGATACCTGGTCAGGGAGAGCATGAGGGAGATAATCTCCCTGATAGAGGCATTCAGGAGAAATTCTACTGGGCCCCGCGCGCTGTGAGCCGCGCGGCGGACGGATGAGGTGAGCCGGCAGTGGATCTTGCGTCTATAGTAGGTTTGGCTTTTGCGGTAATAATAGTTCTCTCCGGCATGATGAGCGGCGGAGACATCGGGGCGTTCTGGGACCCTCCCTCTGTTTTGATAGTGCTTGGGGGTACGTTCGGCGCCACGATTCTTGCGAACCCGCTCGAAAGGACGAAGAATGTCGCGAAGATATTGAAGAACGCTTTCACGGTTCAGCAGATGGATATGATCGGGCTGATACAGACGCTCGTGAGCTTCGCGGAGAAGGCGCGGCGCGAGGGGCTGCTTGCCCTTGAGGACGACGCGAGCCAACTTGACGACGAGTTTATGAAGAAATCGATCCAGCTCGTGGTCGACGGCACCGACCCGGAGCTTGTGAAGTCGATCCTCGACACGGAGATCGGGCTTTTGGAGGAGCGGCACACGTCCAACAAGGGCTACGTCGACGCGATAGCGGAACTCGGCCCCGCGTTCGGCATGTTGGGAACCCTCATAGGGCTGATACAGATGCTCGGCAACCTTGACGACCCGAGCGCGCTCGGCCCCGGCATGGCGGTGGCTCTCGTCACCACGTTTTACGGCTCGCTGCTGGCGAACATGTTCGCCCTTCCCATGGGGCGGAAGCTCGCCACGAATTCCGGCCGCGAGATCATGTGCCGCGAGCTGATGATCGAGGGCATACTTTCGATACAGGCGGGCGAGAACCCGCGCATCGTTGAGGAAAAGCTCAAAGTGTTCCTTTCGCCCGACATGCGCAAACGGCTTGACGAGGGCAAGGAAGAAGGGGAATAGGCGCGCGCGATGGCCAGGAAGAAAAAAGAGGCGGCCGGAAGCCCTGGGGCGCCGTTGTGGCTGGCAACATACGGCGACATGGTGACGCTGGTCTTGTGCTTTTTCGTGCTGCTCTACTCGATGTCAACCATCGACGCGAAGAAGTTCGAGGAGCTGGCCGAGTCGATGCAGAAGGCGTTCAACATACAGCCCGGGGGGCCGACGACGGTCGAGAGCCAGGCGATTTTCGAAGGCGGGGCGTTTGACAACCCCGGCGACACCTCGCGCGAGTCGGACTCGAATCAGGTGTTCACTTCGGCTCAGGTGCTTGCCCTGGTGCAGAACGCGCTGAACGACGACCAGGACCGCGACCAGGTGACCATATCCATAACCGACAGGGGAGTCGTCGTCTCGCTTTCGGAACAGCTGCTCTACGACGAGGGTTCGGCGGTGATACGGCCCGAGGCTTTGCGGATATTGTACAAGATAGGCGGGATACTCGCCCGGCTGCCGAACACAATATCGGTGGAGGGGCACACGGACTCGGCGATACCCGAGAGGAGCATCTACATCGACAACTGGGGCCTTTCGTCCGCGCGCGCCGCGCGCGTGACGTCTTACCTGAACGAGCAGCTCGGGGTGCAGCAGGGCCGTATAAGGGCAGTCGGCTTCGGCGCTTCGGCCCCGTTGGTTCCGAACAACTCGGAGGAGAACATGCGCCTGAACAGGCGTGTCGATATAGTGATAATGTCGTTGCATTCTGTGCGGTAACGCGCTGCGTCGCGTTGTTTTACGGCAAAAGGGACCGGGGGTTGATCTGATGGCATTGGCAAAGAGAACGATAATTATGGTGGTTGTGGGGGTTGTGGTGCTGATCGCCGGCGTCGGCGGCGGAATATTTGTCGGGTTAAAGTTTTTTTCCCCGCCTCCCGAAACTACTACAGTAGGGGATGTTCCGGACCCCGGCCCGATGCTCGACCTCGGGCAGTTTACCAGTACGCTGGCCGACCCGGAGATGCACATAGTGCGCGTGAGGGTGCTGGTGGAGCTGGTGAGCCCCGAAGCGTTGGTGAGGCTGTCCGATCCGGGGTGGACGGTAATGATGAAGGACGAGATATTGCAGGCGCTGAAGGACCAGCGGTACGACAACATCCGCTTCACGGAGGGGATGGAGAAGCTCAAATTGGATCTGAGGGCGCGCCTTAACGCGATATTGCCGAGGGTAGGCGAAGAATTGGCGGTAAGAAGGATTCTTTTTGACGAGTTTATGACGCAGTAAAAAAAGCAAGGGTAACGGGGGGCGAGCTGAATGGTACCGCCGGAGGTAATGAGCCAAAATGAGATAGATGCCCTGTTGTCGTCGATAAACAGCGGCACGGACGACATAGACAACATAAAGGTCGTCGAGGAGAAGCCGGTCAAGCTTTACGATTTCCGCCGGCCCGATAAATTCAGCAAGGACCAGCTCCGCGCTATTCAGATGATTCACGAGGCGTTCTGCCGGTCGCTTACCACGTCGCTTTCGACGATGGTGCGTTCGATGGTTTCGGTGGAAGTGGTGGCGGTTGACCAGCTCGCCTACGACGAGTTCATCCACTCCCTCGTGCAGCCGACCGTAATCGGCATCCTCGAAATATATCCTCTGAGCGGCAGCGCGGTGTTGGAGCTGAACAACCAGCTCACGTTCGCGATCATCGACCGCCTGCTCGGCGGCAAGGGCGAGCCCCTCCACAAGCCGCGCGACCTCACCGACATCGAGCGCACGGTCGTCGAGCGCATCATGATGAAGATGCTGGAGCACCTGGAAGAGAGTTGGAGCACCGTCGTTGACATCAGGTTCCGCTTCGAGATGATGGAGAGCAACCCGTTCTTCGTTCAGGTTTGCCCCGGATCGGACATGGTGCTGCTGGTCACGATGAAGATACAGATCGGCGACGTTCAGGGAATCATGAATTTCTGCATACCTTATTTCGTAATAGAGCCCCTGGTTGACAAGCTGAGTTCGCAGCAGTGGTTCTCGTCAACCGGGCGCAAGAGCACCGAGGGCGCATTCGAGATACTGTCGGCGCGTATGCACGAGGTGTCCGTGCCTCTCGCGCTCGAACTCGGCCACACGATAGTGGGCCTGGGCGACGTGCTGAACATTCGGAGAGGCGACGTTATAAGGCTCGACGGAACTGTGAAGGACCCCCTCGGAATCAGGGTCGGCAACAGAGTGAAGTTCCATTGCGCGCCCGGCCTGAATAAGAAGAATTATGCCGCGCGGATTACGGAAGTGCTTGGGGAAGACGAGTTCTTCAATGCGGAAGAGGAGGAGTAAAAAATGGTCGATGAGTTTCTGAATCAGGATGAAATAGACGCTCTTCTTTCGGGCGACGAACCAAGCGACGGCGGCGGGGCTGGAGGCGCGCTTTCGCCCGGCGACCTGACGATACTGGGCGAGGTCACAAGCATAATGGCGTCGGCTGCCGGCAACGTTATAGGGATGCTGGCCGGACGCGACGTGTCGGCGACCGTCGCGGAAAACTTCGAGCTGCCGCAGGGCGACATGGCCGCGAAGATCACAAGCGCGAAGGTGTTCACATACTCGATGGCGCTCACCGGGCTTGACGGAGCGCCCGCGCGCCTCATTACAACCGAGCAGGGCGCGCTCACGCTGGCCGACCTGATGATGGGCGGCGACGCCAAGGACCTTCCCGCCGAGGCCAACGACCTCTATTTGTCGGCGGCTCAGGAGGGGTTCAGCCAGTTGGTGGGCTCCGCGCTGACGAGCTTGAGCGGCCTTTTGGGAGGCATACGTATCTCGGGCGACGAGGCCGCTTCCAGCCTTGACGATACCAACGGATGGCTGCCGTTCACCGACAGGGAAGAGACCGTGCCGATCTGGATCGGCAGGATGAACCTCACCGTGGAAGGCGCGGAGCCTTTCGAACTCGATTTGGCCATGCCGGCCGCGAATGCCGCGGCCTTGGCGGCGCAGATAAACGAAGCGATGACCGCAAAAGAGGAGCCGGCCCCGCCGCCTCCGCCGAAGCCGTCCCCGTCTCGCCCCGCCGCCGCGCCCCCGGCACAGGCCGCCCAAGCGCCGCCGCCGCAGCTTCCTCAGCGTCCCCAGGAGCCGCCGGTCGACGTGAGACCTGTGGAATTTGCGCAGTTCGATACACAGGAATATACCGGCCCTACGGGAAATCTCGATTTAATAGTCGACATACCGGTACGTATTACGGTAGAATTGGGAAGGACGAGAAAAACTATCGGCGAAGTACTGGCGTTGGGGCCGGGGTCGGTGGTAGAATTAAACAAGATGGCCGGCGAACCCGTCGATGTCCTCGTCAACGGCAAGCTCATAGCCAGAGGCGAAGTGGTGGTAATCGACGAGAGTTTCGGGATCAGGGTTTCCGAAGTTGTAAGTAAAGCGGAAAGGATACGCTCGATGGGAGTATGATGTTATAATATATTTTCGAAGTATTTGTAATAGGACGCTTGTATGCTAAGGAGGCATATTTAACATGGGGACGAAGGTTTTGATAGTGGATGACGCGGCTTTCATGAGAATGATGCTTCGGGATATCCTTGCAAAAAACGGCTTCGATGTGGTCGGCGAGGCCGAGAACGGTAAGGTCGCCGTGCAGATGTACGGTGAGTTGAAGCCTGACGTAGTCACGATGGATATAACGATGCCGGAGATGGACGGGATAGCGGCCGTAAAAGAGATCAAAGCCGCGAGTCCGGAAGCGAAGGTGGTTATGGTGAGCGCGATGGGTCAGCAGGCGATGGTCATCGAGGCGATAAGGTCCGGGGCGGCCGATTTCATTGTGAAGCCCTTCCAGCCCGACAGAGTATTGGAGGCCTTGGGGAAGGCTCTTTCCTAGCGGCCTCTTCGGGCGCCATCCCTGATCAATGTTAATATATGCGCGTTTGAGGGCGTTAGGGCTTTTTCTGAGTGGGGCCTTGGCGCCTTTTGTTTCGCTTGTGCCCGCGTGGGCCGCGTCGGAGTTCGACGCCGCGTTTACGGGATATGTCCTGCGGATGGCGCTTGCCGTCATCGTGCTGGGAGGCGTCGGGTACGCCGCCGTCAAGCTGCTGCCGGGCATGTTCAGCGCGAGGGGGCGGGGGCATGTCAGGGTGCTCGGTATGCAGAACATCGGGCGCGAGATGATATATATAGTGAAGACAGGCCCCGAGGTCACGGCGTTCGTCTCGGGGCGGGCGGGTTCGACCGTACTCGGGCGTTGGAGCCTGGAGGAGTGGGACGACTACGAAGCCGCGGCCGACGCGCGCGAAGCGCGTCCGGCGGAATGAACGCGGGGTATTCGCGATGACATACGCCCGAAAAATTCTCCCGTTGATTTTATTTTTTATAATATCCGCGGCGGCGCCCGCCCTCGCGGCGACGCCTGAGCTGCCCGATCTTCCGTTGCCGGCGCTGAGTGTCGCGGTTGGGGCGGCCGAAGGCCCGCAGGACGTCGTCCTCACGCTGCAAATTATAGCCCTCCTGACGGTTCTGAGCGTGGCGCCCGCCATTCTGCTGCTGATGACGAGCTTCACCCGGATACTGATCGTCCTGGGGTTCACGCGCAGCGCGATCGGAGTGCAGCAGTCGCCCCCCAATCAGGTGATGGCGTCGCTCGCGCTCTTTCTCACCATTTTCACGATGACCCCGGTGTGGCGCGACATATACGAGAACGCCCTCGGGCCTTACGTGATGGAGGAGATAACCGCGGCCGAGGCGTTCGACGGAACCATCAATCCCGTGCGCAGGTTCATGCTGGGACAGGTGAGGGAGAGGGAGCTGTCGCTGATGATCCGCATGTCCGGCGACCCTCAGCCCGCGAACGAGGACGAGGTCAGAACGATGACGCTGATTCCGGCCTTCATTCTGAGCGAGCTCAAGTCGGCCTTTCAGATGGGCGTGGTTATATATATTCCGTTTATCATGGTGGATATGATAGTGGCGAGCATACTTATGAGCATGGGCATGATGATGCTGCCGCCCATGATGATTTCATTGCCGTTCAAGATACTGCTTTTCGTCATGGCGGACGGATGGAACCTCGTGATAGCGAGCCTCGTTACGAGCTTCAACATGTAAAGGATGGATGATATGGAAGGCCTTACCGTTGCTGACGCGTTCGTCGAAGCGTTGTGGACCATCATAATGGTGGCGATGCCCGTGCTGATCATATGTATGAGCACCGGGCTCATCCTGGGGATAATTCAGACCGCCACGTCTATCCAGGAACAGACGCTCACCTTCATACCGAAAATCCTCGCGGTGATGATCTCGCTCGTGATATTCGGGCCCTGGATGTTCCGCCTCGTTGGCGACCTCTCAATAAGGCTTTTCACCGACCTGTACCGATACGTGGGCTGAGGCGGCGGCGGATGCTCCCGTTCCTGACCAATGACGCTTATGTAAATATCATCCTTATCCACCTGATGATAAGCGTCAGGGTGCTGGCGCTTCTGCTCACGGCTTCCGTCTTTATGGTCCCCAACATTCCGACTCCCGTCAGGTATTGGCTGTCGGTGGGGCTCGCCCTGATAATCACGCCGGCTGTCGGGGCGTCGGTGCCCGCCATTACGCTCGGCAGCCTCATAATGACGCTGCTGATGATCGCGCGCGAATTTCTGATTGGCGCGCTGCTGGGCGTGATCTCCAGCCTGCCGCTTTACGCCCTCCAGACGTCCGGCTTCCTCGACGGCACCCAGATGGGGCTCAACATGATGAACATGATGGACCCCTCGCTGCGGGAGCAGTTGTCCGTGCTCGCGCAGTTGAAGTACATGCTGGCGATATGGTTCTACCTCCACTGGGACGGGCACATGCTGCTTATAAGGGCGCTGATGGAGAGCGTGCGGCTCGTGCCCGTCGGAATATCGTTATGGGAGGACCCGGCCGCGATTCCGGTGATGGAATGGCTGCAACACGTGTTCGTCATAGCGATGAGGATCAGCCTGCCGATATTCGCCGCCATCCTGTTGGGAGAGATAGGGCTCGGTTTTGTCGCCCGCACCGTTCCGCAGTTGAACGTATTCATACTCGGGATACCGCTCAAGATAGGGATAGGGCTGTTCGTCCTGCTGGTCGTGCTGCCGGGCACGGTGGATATTTTTTACGGGGAGATCGAACCCGCCGTCACGCAGGCGCTCTCCTCGATGCGTTTCCTGAGATGAGCGGCGCGTTTTTCTTCGACATACAATTCTTCGGCCAGGAGCGCACCGAACCCGCCACCGCGAGGAAGAGGCGCAAGGAGAGGCGGAAGGGCCGCGTCGCCAAAAGCCGCGACCTCGACGCCGTGGTCGGGATAATAGCGGGCCTCCTGACCATTTACGCGATGGCAAGGATCATATGGAGCAGGTTCGCCCTCACGTTCAAAACCATCTTCGGGCATCTCTCGTCGCCCCTCATGAGCGGCGACGGCTGGTGGGCAAGGCCGCTGATGGAGATGGTGACGACGTACTCGATCGTAATTTTTCCGATGGGATTTATCTGCACCCTGGCCGTCGTGGTCGTGCTGGTGAGGCAGGTGGGGTTCGTCGTCTCCTTCGAGCCCTTCGAGCTGAAGTTCAACAAATTCAACCCGATCAGCGGGCTCAAAAAGATTTTTTCGCTCAAGTCGATTGTGGAGCTGCTGAAGGGCGTACTGAAGGCGCTCATCCTCTTTGGCGTCCTGTATCTGGCGATTCGCAACGACAGCGACCTCATGCTGTCGATAATGAGATACTCGCTGGACGAGGGCGCGGGCATACTGATGGCCAGAATGTGGGACCTCGCCCTGCGCATGGCGCTCGTCCTTTTATTGATAGCGTTCGCGGATTACGCGTATCAGAAATGGGAGCACGAGAAATCGATCAGGATGAGCAAGCAGGAGGTAAAGGACGAGTTCAAGCAGATGGAGGGCGACCCCTCGGTAAAGAGGCGCATTAGGAGGAAACAGATGGAAATGGCGCAAAAGCGGATGATGTCCGACGTGCCCAGCGCGGACGTGGTCGTGACGAACCCGACCCACATCGCCGTCGCCATACAGTACGACCAGCAGAGCATGAGCGCCCCGATAGTGGTCGCGAAGGGGCAGGACTTCATTGCCGAGAAGATACGCGAAATAGCCGCCGAACACAATATCCCCATCGTTGAGAATGTGCCCCTCGCCCGGGCCCTGATGCAGAAGGTCGAAGTGGGCGAAACGATACCCGAGGACCTGTACCTCGCGGTCGCCGAAGTACTCGCGTTCGTTTACAAACTGAAAAAATCCGCGTAATAAAATACGATTATTACAAAATTACGAAATAACGTCATAAATTGCGCGTTCAGGCGTGATGGCATGATAGAATATACAATTATCATCAGGTATATGGCTTATTCCGTTCTTGGCTTTTCGGGTTAGAATGGAGTACGTCAGGGAATGTTTGTGTTTACAGGAGTGAGAATAATGGCAGACGCCGCGATTCCTGCCGAAAACAGCGTAACGAGATTTGCCGACGTCGGTCTTGCCTCTTTACTTATCCTCATCGTGGTGATGATGATCATCCCGGTTCCGACGTACATGCTCGACGTGCTGCTCGCGGTGAACATAGCGTTCGGCGTCGTGATGCTGCTCACCACCTTTTACGTGAAGAGCGCGCTCGACATCGCCGCGTTCCCCAGCGTGGTGCTCGTCGCCACGCTCTTCCGGCTGTCGCTGAATATCTCGACCACGAGGCAGATATTGCTGACCGGATACGCGGGAGAGGTCATCAACGCCTTCGGCAGGTTCGTCGTCGGAGGGAACTACATCGTCGGCGCGGTCATATTCCTCATACTGGTGGTCATACAGTTTATGGTGATAACGAAGGGCTCCGAGCGCGTCGCCGAGGTTGCCGCCCGCTTTACGCTGGACGCGATGCCCGGCAAGCAGATGGCCATAGACGCGGACTTGAACTCCGGCCTGATAGACGAGACCGAGGCCAAGACGAGGCGCGCGAACATACAGCGGGAGGCCGACTTCTACGGCGCGATGGACGGCGCGTCGAAGTTCGTGAAGGGCGACGCCGTCGCCGGCCTGATAATAACCCTGATAAACATCGTCGGAGGTCTCGCCATAGGCATGTTTCAAAGGGGAATGGATGCGGCGGCCGCCGCGCAGACCTACAGCCTTCTCACGGTTGGGGACGGCCTCGTGTCGCAGGTGCCCGCGCTGCTGTTTTCGACGGCGACCGGCATTATCGTTACCAGGTCCGCCGGCGAGCACAACCTCGGTTTGGACATAATCAACTCGCTCGCCAGCAACCACAGGCCGCTGTTTATCGCGGCCGCCGCGCTGTTCGGGATGGGAATGGTGCCCGGAATGCCGACGATACCCTTTATCGCCATAGGGTTGCTGATGGCGTTTCTGGCGCGCGCCGTATACCGCGAGAGCGAACTTCACCGCGACGGCGCCGGCGGCGCGCCCTGGGGCGCGCCGGGAACTTCTTCATCCGGGGCAAACGGGGCCGCGGCGAGCCAGGCCGCGCCGGGCAGCCCCGAAAATGTCCTGCCCCTCCTCACCGTCGATCCGATGGAAGTCGAGATAGGTTACGCCCTCATATCGATGGTTGACCCCGGCCAGGGCGGGGACATGCTCGACAGGATCGGCACCATACGCCGCCAGATGGCAATGGACCTCGGGCTCATCGTCCCCCCCATCCGCATAAGGGATAACATACAACTGAAACCGACGGAGTACGTAATCCGCGTGAAGGGGGCCGAGGTAGGGCGAGGCGAACTGCTGCCCGACCACTACCTGAGCATGAGCGTGGACCAGGGCGAAGACGCCCTCGTCGGCATCCCGACGACCGAACCGTCGTTCGGGCTCCCCGCCGTCTGGATTTCGCCGGAAGTCCGCGACCAGGCGGAGGCAATGGGCTACACGGTGGTCGACTGCCCGTCCGTGCTGGCGACTCATCTCTCGGAGGTCATAAAGAGGTACGGGGCCGACCTGCTGACGAGGCAGGAGGTGCAGAAGCTCATCGACCTCGTAAACGAGACGAACCCGGCGGTCGCCGGCGAACTCGCGAACGTCATCGGCCTCGGCGACGTTCAGAAGGTGCTGCAAAATCTGGCGCGCGAGCAGGTGCCGATACGCGACCTCGTCACCATATTCGAGACGCTCACCGACATCGGCCGTTTCGCCAAGGGCGTTGATTTCCTCACCGAGCGCGTCCGCGAGGCTCTCTCGCGCATGATAACCCTTCGCCTTCAGGACGAAGAGGGGGTGCTGTCGGTCTTTGCGCTCTCGCCGCGCCTCGAACAGCGGGTAAAGGACTCGATGCAGGGGGACCTTAACCAGGGCTGGCAGCTCGGCCTCTCCCCGGCCGAGATGCAGCAGATAATAAAATCCGCCTCGTCCGCCGCGGAGCAGATGGCGATGGCGGGGCTCACCCCGATCATCCTTGCCCACCCGGATGTGAGATTCGTGGTGCGTAAAATTATTGAGGGAACACTTCCTCAACTATTTGTTATATCCTATAATGAAATCGCTCAAGGCGCTCAGCTAAAATCCTTGGGGACGGTGGAATAATTGAAAGTAGAGCAGCAGATCGAATACGAAGCAAGAAGCGACGCCGAAGCGATCCAGGTAGCCCGCGACAGATTGGGGCGGGAGGCTGTAATATTGTCCAGCCGCCCCGTCAAGCTTGGAGGGATACTGGGTTTTTTCAGGCGCGACGCCTTGTGGGTCACGGCAGGGCTATTGGTTCCCGATCCCGAGGAGGAGAAAAAGGAATCAAGAGAACGCATGGTGGCCTTCCAGCACCTTCTGGAGGTGCGCAAAGCCGTGGGCGGGGCCGTTCCGCCGGAACCGACGAGGGTTCGCGATCCGGGCGCGGCGTCCGCTTTCTCCGCCGCCGGAACCGTCCCGCAGGTTGCCGCCGCGCGCGCATACGAGTCCAACATGCCGCCGGTTCCGCAGGAGACGCCTGTGGTTCGCGAGGTTGACGAGATAAAAGAGATACTGGGAAAGGTGCTCTCCAGGCTTGAGGAAACGGCCTCATCCCCCGCGCGGGACGCTCCCCCCGAGGACGAGAACGTCAGAAAACTCATCATCACGGATGTAGACAAGGATATAGCCTCCGATATTGCCGGGGAATATTCCAAAAGCGGCGCCGGCGTCCCGTTCAATAAATGGCTGCCGTCGCTGATCAGCACGATGGGGACGGAAGCGAACGCGGCGGTGGGGGGCAGGAAGGTGTTCTTCGCCGGCCCGACCGGGGCGGGCAAGACCACGACCATCGCGAAGATAGCCGCCACACAATCTCTCTGGGAGAACCGCAAGGTTGTGCTGATGACCGCCGACACCTACAGAATCGCCGCCGTGGAACAACTCCGCACATACGCGAAGATATTGAGCGTGCCGATCGAGATAATAGCGGATTCCAAGGATATTCCGAACTTATTAAAAAAACACAGGGACGCCGACCTCATACTTATGGATACGGCGGGCCGCAGCCACTACGACGACAACCGGCTCGACGAGCTTCGCGCCCTCCACGAGTCGTTTACGCCCGACACGGTCCATCTTGTGATGGCGGCCAATATAAAATACCGCGACATGCTGAACGTGATAGAGCGCATGGGCGTGGTGCCCCTCTCGGCGCTGCTGTTCACAAAGCTCGACGAGACCTCCAGCTTCGGCACGATGCTGAACGTTATGAGGGATTTCAGCCTGCCGCTGTCTTTTTTCACCACAGGGCAGAATGTCCCCAACGACATAGAGATAGCGCGCGGCGACAGGTTCGTCGAAATGATGCTGGACAACGTGCCTCTGAGGAAAGAGTGACGATGAATCCCATTATCATGCCCGCGATGCCGAATAAAGTGAAAGACCAGGCGACCGTTCTTCGCGAGCTGGTCTCCGGCATGAAGGACCCTGTCAGAATCAGGGATCGCATCACCGGCATCGGGACTATCGCTATATTGAGCGGCAAGGGTGGAGTCGGAAAGAGCAACGTCGCCGTAAACCTCGCCCTCGCGCTCGCCTCGAAGGGTTTGAAGGTCACCCTTCTGGACGCCGATCTGGGCCTGGCTAACATAGACATACTGTTCGGCGTCGTCCCCAAGTTCAACCTGGGGCACGTGATAAAAGGGGACAAGGACCTGTCGGAGATAGTATTCCAGGTCAGCGAGAGGTTGTCGATTATACCCGGAGGGGCGGGCTTGCGGGAGTTGGCCGGCTTAGATCAGCAGGGGCAGTCCTGGATGATAGAACGCCTCTCGAATCTGGGAAAGGACGCGGACCTCATGATATTGGACACAAGCGCCGGCATACACCAGAACGTCATATCGTTCGCGATGGCGTCGGACCTCTCGCTGTTGATAACGACGCCCGAGCCGACCGCCGTAAGGGACTCCTACGGCGTCTTAAAAGCCCTCTGTCAGGCAACCGGAGGCGACATAGACGTCGGCCTCGTGGTGAATATGGCGGGCAGCGAAAGGGAAGCGTTCCTCGTTTCCGAACGGATCATATCGGCGGCGGAACAGTTCCTGGATTTCAAGGTGCCATACTACGGATGCGTATTGTGGGACTCGGCGCTGAGGGAATCGGTCAGGAGGAGAAAGCCGCTTCTGCTGGACGAGGTGGATGCGACGTCGGTGCCATATTTCAAAGACCTTGCGCAGAAGATATGCGATTCTTCCGAAAGCGGACTGCTGCTCGCCGAGCCGGAGAAGCGCGACACATTCCTGTCGCGGCTGCTGCGTCATTCGGGCAGCAAGGAATTGCAGTGACATGGCGGGAAAAAACGAAGCGCAGGATTTCACGAATAAAATACGGCCCGGCGTTAGGGGCGAGATCATTATCAACGCCGGGGTCTGCAAGGGCCGTTACCCCTCCAGTGTGGAGGACGTCAAAGAACGGACGGTCGGGCTTGCTCACCCGCTTCTGCGGGGAATGCTGCTGCCGGTATACAGGGATTTGAATTTCGAGTTCCTCATGGAGGACGGCAACGCGCTTTATATATTCGATATGTCGGTCAAAAAGGTGGAGATGCAGGGAGGCCTCGCCATCCTGCGGGCAAATCAGCTCAGTTCGCCAAAGAGGATTCAACGCAGGGGTTTTCTGCGCGTATCGTGTTTCTGGAATATAATGGTGTTCCATCTGGGGCGCGAGATGAACGAGCCGATGTGCGAGTGGTGGCGTCCCGCAAAGGCGGTTGACGTAAGCCTCGGCGGATACCGTTTCAAGTTGAACAAGTCGGATGCGGGTAACCTGAAGTTCGAGTCGGACGACAGGATATTGGTTTACTTCCCTCTGACGGGGGGGCGGTACATGCTGCCGGGAAGGGGCACGCGCATAGTGGAGACTGACGACATGTGGGAGGTGGGCGTGGGATTCGATTCCATGCCTCCCAGCATGGAGAAAAAACTGTTTGAATTTATCAGACAACAGGAGATGTTATCGAAAGATGAATAATATTAAAAAGCAGGAAAAGATTCGGGTGGTTGTTGTCGAGGATTCAGCGTTTATGCGCAGGATATTGTCGGATATTTTAATGGCGGATCCGGAGATCGAGATCGTCGGGAAGGCGCGGAACGGAAACGAGGCAATGGACGTGGTTCGTTCGGTGTCGCCCGACGTGGTCACGCTCGACATAGAGATGCCCGGAAAGAGCGGCATCGAAGTGCTGCAGGAGATAATGGACTACAAGCCCATTCCGGTCGTCATGGTCAGCAGCCTCGTAAAGGACGGAGCGAACATAACGCTGCAGGCTCTCGACATCGGGGCCGTGGATTTCGTCACAAAACCCTCCGGGAATATCTCGCTGGATATGGGGAAGGTAGCGGGGGAACTGGTCGCGAAGGTAAAAGCCGCGAGCAAGGCGATCGTTCGCGGCAAGGGAATTAAGAGGGTTTCGCCGGCTCGCGTCGAAACCGTCGTGCAGCCGTTGCGCCGCGAGATGCGGCAAAAGCCGGAACTGCTCGTCGTGGCGTCTTCCACGGGGGGGCCGATGGCGCTGCAACAGGTCATACCGGCGCTGGCGGGCAATTTCCCGCTTCCGGTGCTGCTGGTCCAGCACATGCCTCCGGGGTTTACTACTTCCCTCGCAAATCGCTTGAACGAGCGCAGCAAACTGCATGTGACGGAAGCGTGCGACGAGATGCCGGTGAGGAAGGGTATGGTTATCATAGCGCCCGGCGGGTATCACCTGGTGGTTGAGAAGCGGGGAATGGAACTGGTGTGCCGCCTGAACGAGGCGCCGCCGGTCCGTTCGGTGCGCCCGTCGGCGGATGTGCTGTTCAAGAGCGTTTCGGAGGTCATCGGAGGAAATGTAATCACGCTGATTCTTACCGGCATGGGTAAGGATGGGTGCGACGGCGCCAAGCTGCTTCGGGATAAGGGCGCTTATGTGATCGCCGAGAGCAGGGAGACAAGCGTGATATTCGGAATGCCCGGAGCGGTTGTGGAAGCGGGCATAGCGGACGAAGTGCTGCCGCTCTATTCCATAGCGGAGGGGCTCGCGCGGGCGGCAAAATAGTAGCCGGTAATAACGGTCAATCCTCGTTTCGACGGGTCGGTATAGATTAAAGTAAGGATTGGGAGGCAATTCGGATGTCAGACAGCATGGATATGAATCAATATTTGGGCGCTTTTTTGGATGAGGCGGGCGACAACCTTGAGCATTTGAACGAGCTTCTGCTCTCTGCCGAGAAAAACCAGAGCGATATGGATATTATCAATGAGATTTTCCGCGTCGCTCACACATTCAAGGGCATGGCGGCGACAATGGGTTTCAACGCGATGGCCGGCATGACCCATGCCATGGAGGACCTGCTCGGTCTTGTTCGTTCGGGCAACCTGATACTTACGTCGGAAGACGTCGACGTGCTGTTCAAATGCCTCGACACGCTGACGGCGATGGTAGACGCGATAAGGGGCGGCGGAAGCGATCAGGACGTCGAGTCCGTCCACCTGACCGACGTGCTCCACGCGCGCAGGGATCATCCCGAGGGGTCGATGGCCGACGCCGTGCCGGAAGCTGCCGGATTAACCGCCCCGGACGCTAACGCTAAAGAGGACGACGAAGTGTCGCTGGAGGACGGCTTTACCGGCCACGAGTTCGACATGATCGCGTCCGCCGAATCGTCGGGCAAGCAAATCTATGTGATTTATGTGAGGTTGGACAGCAATTGCGTATTGAGGGCGGCAAGGGCTTATATGGTCGTGACGGCGGCGGGCGACGTCGGCGAAATCATCAAGGCGGTCCCGAGCTTGGACGACCTCGAGAGGGAGGCTTTCGACCGCGAGTTCACCTTATGCCTGGCGTCCCACGAACCGCTCGAAAGCATAATCGCGCAAATCGAGCGCATCGGTGAAGTCGCGGAAGTGAAGGGCAGAGAGTTAGATATGGATAAGGCGCGGTCATCGAAAGACGAAGCCGGATCGCATGAGACGGCCGCGGCAGACGCTGCCGCCGCGCATCCGGAATCGCCGAAAGAGGCCTCGGCGGCTACCGCTCGCGTCCATGAGCAGCACGATGAGCACGCGAAACCGGGCGAAGCGCCCGCCAAAAAGGACGCGGCGAAGGGCGCCAACAGAACCGTCAGGGTCGATTTGGGGCGGTTGGATAAGCTGATGAACCTGGTGGGCGAGCTTGTGATAGGGCGCGCGCGGATAGAACGCCTTGTGCAGGAATCGAAGCTGAAGGCGTTCGAGGAACCCCTCTCGCAGTTGGGGCGCATATCCGGCGACATCCAGGAGCTTGTGACAAAGCTGCGCATGGTTCCCGTGTCGATGGTTTTCGACCGTATGCCGAGGCTGGTGCGCGACCTGTCGCGGCAGATGGGCAAGGATATAAAGCTTGAGGTGGAAGGAGCGGAAACGGAACTCGACCGCACCGTCATAGACGAGATAGGCGACCCGATGGTCCACATACTCCGCAATTCCCTCGACCACGGAATCGAGTCTCCCGACACGAGGGAGGCGCACGGCAAACCGCGCGTCGGCACGATACTCATCGCTGCGTACCAGGAGGGCAACGGCGTCATCATAGAGGTAAAAGACGACGGGGCCGGCATCGATCCCGAAAGGGTGAAGGCTAAGGCGCTCGACAAGGGCCTTATCACCCCGGAACAGGCGGCGTCCTTCACCGACGCGGAGGCGGCGCAGATAGTGATGCTTCCGGGCTTCAGCACCGCCGAGGCCGTCACCGACCTGTCGGGGCGCGGGGTAGGCACGGACGCCGTAAAGAACAAGGTGGAGTCGCTCGGCGGCCAGTTTATGATGTACTCGAAGTTCGGCCAGGGCACCAGGGTCATCATCCGTCTGCCTCTCACGCTCGCCATTGTGCTGGCGCTGCTCATCCGCGTGGGCGACGAGACCTACGCGATTTCGCTCGAAAACGTCGAGGAGACGCTCCTTGTGCACAAGAAGGATATACGTTACGTACACGGTACGCCCGTCACGACGGTAAGGGGCGAGATACTCCCGCTCTCCGATCTCTCGATGATAATCGGCACACCGGGCGAACGCCCCGAGGTTGAGGAGAATCCCGTGGTCGTGGTACGGGTCGGCAGGGACAGGTCAAGGGTGGGCTTTATGGTCGACGCGTTCGTCGGCCAGCAGGAAATAGTGATAAAGCCCCTGGGGAAACTTCTGCTGAAGGTAAAGGGGATCGCCGGCGCGACAATACTCGGCGACGGCAATGTGGCGCTGATATTGGACGCCGCGTCGTTGTAGACGTCTGGGGGGTTGTCGAAATCAATGGATCATACTCCTGAGTACACAAATATGCACATGGACGCGATCAGGGAGCTGGGTAACATAGGCACCGGCAACGCGGCCACCGCCCTCTCGAAGCTGTTGGAGCGCGCTATTGATATGGATGTGCCGGTCGCGGAGCTTGTGTCGATATATGAAATCGCCGCCCACTACGGTTCGCCGGAGACTCCGGTGTGCGCCGTCCTGATCCGCACGGAGGAGCAGTTTCCATGCAGCCTTATATTCATGGCTATTGAGGAGCACGCGGCGTTTTTGGCCGACCTTATGATACCGATGGATATTTCCGGCATGGATGACGAAATGCAGATACAGATAAGGGACAGCGCAATATCGGAGCAGGGCAACATTATCCTGGGGGCGTTCCTGAACGCCGTCTCGCAGATAACCGGATGGACGCTTCCTACGACCACTCCGGCTGTTGCCCACGACATGCTCGGCTCATTGATGGATCTGGTCGCTACGATGTTCGGCGTAATGGGAGATTCCGCGATGCTTGTCAAAACCAACCTGCACATAAGAGGATTGGACGAGAACATCCGCGGAGCGGTCATCATGGTTCCCGATCCCGGTTCGCTTGAGACGGTGCTCTCAAAACTGGGGGTGTTGTAGAATGGCTGGTTCGTTACATGTCGGCATGGCCGATCTGGTAGTTTCCAAACACCCGGCGACCCTTGTCACCCTGGGTCTGGGGTCCTGCATAGGGCTTGTGATTTACGATCAGACCTCCAGAGTAGCCGGGATGGTACATATAATGCTGCCCGACAGCCGCGACGCAAAGAACCTCCCGAAGCCGGGAAAGTTCGCGGATACGGCGGTCCCTCTTTTGCTGGAGGAGCTTGCGAAGCTGGGGGCCGGCAACAAGGCGCAGCTTCGGGCAAAGATGGCCGGCGGAGCCCAGATGTTCGCAATGCCGGGCAAGGCGGACAACGCCATATTCGCCGTGGGTAACCGTAACGTGGAAGCAACCACGAAACTGCTGGCCGCGACCGGCATCAAGGTTGTCGCTTCGGATACCGGCGGCAGCAAGGGGCGCACCGTCGAGTTCAGCACGGAGACCCTGAAATTAATCGTAAAAACACTGGGATCGGGCGTCAAAGAGTTGTGATCGTCCGTGAAGGCAGGTAGGCGGGAGGATGGATAACGAAAAACTCTGGGCCGAGTATATGGGTTCGCGCGATCCTCGCCTCAAGGATGAGATTGTCAAGCGGTTTCTGCCGCTGGTGCGGTACGTTGCGTCGAGGATGTCCGTCAAGTTTCATTCCGGGCTGGACTTTGAGGATATACTCAGTTTCGGTGTGCTGGGACTTCTCGACGCGGTCGACCGCTTCGAGCCGGAACGCGGTTTCTGTTTTCAGACCTTCGCCGTTCCCCGCATAAGGGGAGCCATTCTCGACGAACTTCGGCGCTACGACTGGATATCGAGAAGCGGAAGGGAAAAGCTGCAAAGGTTTGAGCGCACCCTGGAAGAGATCGCGAAGACCAACGGAAGCACGGATGATAAGTCCCTGATGGCCGCCATGAATATGGACGAACAGTCGTACAGGGATCTGCTGGAGATAGCCAGCCGGTCGTTCGTCGTCTCGCTCGACGATGTCCTTGCCTTAGAAGACGGGGACATGCAGCGCGAGGACACAATCGAGGACGAGTCTCCCGGCGCGCTCGACATTATCGAGCAGGGCGAGGAGATAGAATCCGTCGTAACCGCGCTGAAAAAACTTCCCGAAAGGGAGAGGACGCTGTTGTCGCTATACTATTACGAGGGTTTAACCTTGAAGGAGATCGGGCTCGTACTGGGAGTGACAGAGTCGCGGGTCTCGCAGCTTCATGGAAGGGCGCTGTCTCTGCTGAGAGCCGAGATAACCGCTTCCGGGATGTAATTCCGACGCGAGGAGTGGATTGCATGTGGACGGTTTGACGATAGACCTCACCGAGAAGGGCATCTTTCTCGTTGTGAATCCGGATTGTGAGGCCACGTTTGGAGATGTTTCGTCGGCTTTGAAGGAGCAGGGCATCGAGGGCTTTAATTCCAAAGCCGTCAAAATTGCCCTCGAAGGCAAACAGGGGTTGCCTATCCGCATCGCCGAGCCTCACAACGAGGACAAAGAGGCCGACTTCAGGATTAAAATCGCCGAAGACGGGCTTTCCTGTGAAGTGTGGCTCATACCTCCCGCGGGAAGGGCGGCTATGCCGACCGTCGAAAACGTAAGGGGATTTTTGAATTCGCACGGCGTCATCCACGGCCACGATGAGGACGCGATAATGAAGATGCTCACCCAGCCGATCGTGAGGGAATGGGTGGTGGCTGCAAAGGGCGATCCTCCGTTCAACGGCAAGGACGCGCATATCATATACAAGATAGACCTGAACGTCTTAAAACCAAGGGCAGTCGGAGACAACGTCGATATGAAAGAGCTCGGCGCCGTGATAAATGTCGTCACGGGGCAGGAAATCGCGGAAAAAACTCCGGCGGTGAGCGGGCGCGACGGCATGAGCGTGATGGGGAGGAAGATCGGGGCTTACTTCGGCAAGGATAAGAACCTCCCGTCGGGAAAAGGTATCGTGATGTCGCCCGATAAACAGCACTTGTATGCCGAATTCGACGGCAACGTGGTAATAAAGGGCGGCAAGCTCTCGGTGAATCAGGTTTTCGAGGTCAGAGGCGATGTCGATTACGGGGTCGGCAACATCGACTTCATTGGCCCGGTCATCATTCACGGCAGCGTGCGCGAGGGGTTTGAGGTGCATTCGGGAAACGACATCATAATCAACGGCGTCGTTGAGGGAGCGACGCTCAATTCGGACGGGGCGACCACCATAAAGGTGGGCATACGCGGCACCGGCAAAGCGTCCATCAACGCCAAGGGCGACGTGAACGCCGGATACATCGACAAGGCGCACGTGTGGTCGGGTCAAAATATCTCGGTTGCCGAGGCGGTAATGCACAGCGACCTTGGGGCGCGCGGCGACATAGTAGCAATCGGCAGTAATAAGGGCAAGATAGTCGGAGGGACGATCCAGGCGGGCAGAGAGGTACTCTGCGAAATTCTCGGCAACGAGATGGGGACGAAGACCGAAGTCGTGGTAGGCGAGCTCCCTGAGGTAGTGGAGGAACGCAAACGCAGCCAGCAAAACGTAAAGGTGTTCGAGGATCAACTCGAAAAGGTCGAAGCCAACATATCGTTCTTGAAGAAGCTCGAACAGGACGGGCAAATGACGGACGACAAGCGCGAGACGCTTGCGAAGCTGACAAAAGTGAAGTTCCAGATAAAAGCGCAGCACGATGTGGTGAAAAAACGCCTCGACGAACTGACGCTCTCGATGGAGACGAACAAAACCAGCGGGAGGGTTCGAGTGAGAAACATTTGTTACCCCGGCGTTACCGTGACGATCAGGGGCACGCGGTATATCGTGAGAGAGCCGCTGAGATTCACGAAGTTCGTTTACGAGGACGGCGAAGTAAAGCTGAAAGCATTTGACTGACGGCAGATAGGGGCAGCGCCCGTAATAAAAAGGAGTGATTCCTGTGATTCGGCCCATTGAGACCAACATGTCGCTTTTTACCGCGGATCACATGGCGCATCACGCCAAAAACGATCCCAACGCGCACACGACCCTCGCCATGCAGCAGGCGGAGGCGGTGAAGAAGGCTCAGGATCAGTTGAAAACCGTGCACAAATCTCCGGAAAGCGAGGGAGAGGTAAAGATTCGTGACGGGAACTCCGAAAAAAATAAGAGAGACCAGAAAAAGCGGCGACAGGGTAACGACGCTGAAGCGGAAGCCGGCGGCGAGGACTCCGCGAAAGACGGAGGCCGTTTCGACTTTCTGGCCTGACAAATACGGGTAATCCCGGAAGGCGGATGCAAAATGGATAAGCCGAAGCAGTTGATGGGATACATCACGATCGATTCGCAGGAGGACTTTTTCCGGGGAGCAGTGCTTGTGACCGACTCTCGCGGCATACCGGCGGATTTCAGATACACAGAGCCCGTCCGTCCAACTAAACTCGAACGGATATTATACGGAAACGCCCTCGATATTTACCTGAGGGAGGACATAATTCTCGACAACCTTTTGAAAGCAATGCAAGCGAAACCGACCGTCTGGATACTGTCCGACGAGGAGCTGATCGATCCCGTCCAGCGGATATCGAAACTTCCCGCGCTCTCGATCGCCGCGTCCAACCGTTCGCCCCTCGAATCGAGCGGGCAGTATGAACCCACGGGCGAGGACGGTGTTTTCGTTCTTCAGGCCGACAACATTAGCGCCCCGATAAAGTTGACCGTTTCTGCGGATAACATCTCGAAAATTTCCCAATACGCGCAGATGCTGACCGCAGCCGCCGAGGAAATGGAGCTGACGGAGCCGTTCTCCCGCATATCGCGCGCTCTGGAAGCAGTGTCGGAGACAGAGACAAAAAAATAAATGCCGCGCTTGATAGACGACATCCGCCGCAAGCTTTCGCGCATTTTCCTCGGCCGCATCATAATTCGGGAATTGAGCGCCATGCACAGCGCCTCGCTTGAGATAGGCACGCACCGCCGCGGCATCGCCGTGATGCCGATGAGGGCAGAGCCGAGAGTGAAAACCGCGCTCTTCGCGGAATGGCGGAACACCGTCGCCAAGAGCGCGGGGTCGTTGATGGATTACAAATCGTTCGCCGGGCTCGGCGTATCGCAAATCAGCATCGAAGCCGTTAATAAGCCGGAGATCAAAGGATACAGGCTCGATTTCGGACGCAGGGCCGCCGCGCGGAACGCCATTGCCCGCATCATCAAAATACCGTCGCATAGAAGAAACAGGATCAACTTCCTGAAAAACCCGCCGAAGATCGAAAATGCCACATTGCTTGCGCTGTATTCCCCCATTTACCAGGAGAAGGTATTAAAAAGCGCGCTCGATAAATCTAGCGGAAATTTATTATTCTGGTATGATAATAAGCGCGTTAAAGTCGGCAACAGGTACCATCTGCTGCTGCTGCGCGTCTTCAGCGGCCAGGAACCGTTGAAGTGGGTATGGCTGCCGGCTGATAAGAAAATAAGCTGACGTCGCCCGCGTCAAGTTGCGGGCGTGACGCGAGTCCCGCTTCGTCTGAGAATATAATTGGAGGTACGATTCACCTATGGGGGAAGAGAAGACACAGGATCTGTCCGCAATCAACATAGGAGACGTCCTATCGGGGACAGTCGAGCACATAGCTCCTTACGGAGCCTTTGTGAGGCTCGAAAGCGGGCAGAAAGCGATGGTGCATATATCCGAGCTGTCCTACAATTACGTCAAGAACGTAGCCGACGTACTCACGCTCTCTCAGCAGGTGACAGCCAAAGTCATCAAGATAGATGATAAGAGGCGTATCGATCTGTCAATCAAGGCCCTTCAGATGAAGGAATCGAAGCCTGTCCGCCGTGAGGAGGATTTTGAAAAAAAACTCACGTCTTTCATGAAGCAGAGCGACGAAAAGATCGCCGACTTAAACAGCAAGATAAAAGATTCCAGGGGCGGCAAGAGACGGCCCGGCAAGAAATAACGAGACCCGGTTTGATAAAAACATCTCCTTTTTCACCCAAAGACCTCGAAAGCTTGTGCCGTATGGGTCTTTCGGGCAGATTGAGTACGGAAATAATCCTTGCCGTGGCCCGGAGATGTTCATACGGGGCCCCGCAAGTTTTGATGTGCGCGCCCGAGAAGCGAGCGCGGCCCTTTCCGACGACGTTTTGGCTCGTCTGCCCGCACCTGACGCGAAAGGCAGGGGCGCTCGAATCCGAAAACGGCGTGGCGTCGATGGAATCAGAGATAACGGTGTCTAAGCCCGGCGCGGGGATAAGCGAGCAGAAGAGGTATAATCTGCGTCACGCGGCGTTGAGGCTCGCCCTTATGCCCGAGACGCGAAAGAATTTTCTGCTGCGTTACAGAAGGCGCAGGTATGACGCAATCCGCCGCGGCGGCGCCGGAGGGACAGCCGATTATTCGTGCCGCGTAAAGTGTATCCATCTGCAATTGGCGTCTTACCTCGGGATGGGGTATCATCCTGCATACGACTGGATGAAACGCCGCGTCGGGGCATGGGAGTGCGGCGACGGAATTTGTGCCGCCGGATAGATAATACCGCAAAGGAGAGATATGCCGTGAGAATTGCCGTGATAGCTTTGTTGTGTCTGCTGTGGGTTTTTGGAGGCGCCGCTGTTTTGCACGCCTCGTCCGATGAAGTATTTACGTTCGACGTCGGCGAATTTAGCGTGAGTATGTTGTCTGAGATGCAGAGGGAGCGCGATCTCGAAATTCTGGTCGGCGTGTCCGATGAGGACGTTGCGAAGTTCATCCCCACCGGAAATTTCCCGTTCGCGATGGCGGCTTTCCTTATTCAGTCTCCGGACGGAGCGTTCCTTGTGGATACCGGCATGGGCAACGAGATTCCCAGGCATTTAACGTCCCTCGGTGTCGAGATGGGGGACATAAAGACCGTGTTCATCACGCACGCTCACGGCGATCACATCGGCGGCCTGTTGGCGGACGGGAGCCCCGCATATCCGAACGCAAAAATCATCGTGCCTAAGCTCGAGTACGACTCGTCGGAGCAGCTTCACGAGATACTCGCGATATACGACGGTAATTACGAGACGATAACTCCCGGGGCGCTTGAGGCAGGCGGCCAGGAAGCGGCGCCGGGGATCAGCGCCGTGGAAGCATACGGTCACACGCCCGGCCATACGATGTATATGCTGAACTCCGGCGGGCAGAAGCTGCTGATATGGGGCGACCTGACGCACGCCATGGCAATCCAGATGCCGCGCCCCGGCGTCACCGTATCGTTTGACGCCGATACGGCGACTGCGGGCGCTACAAGAGAGAGAGTTTTGAAATACGTCTCGGACAATAAAATCCCGGTCGCAGGAATGCACGTGCCGTATCCCGGCATCGGCGATATTGTCCCGGACTCCGATAATCCCGGAGGGTATGAGTTCCTGCCCAAAAACTGAAAAAACGATAGTTGTCCGGTCGGTTGCGTAAGCGCGTGAAAGTGTGATAGAATTCCTACTTGTGCGGGCCTATAGCTCAATTGGTCAGAGCCACCGGCTCATAACCGGAAGGTTCCAGGTTCGATTCCTGGTAGGCCCACCAGACAGTCCCCAACCCGGCTCATAGCCGGGTTTTTCGTTTTTGTTACAAAATTTGTCAAATTGCGTCAAATCATGTATCCTGTTTTCTGTTTGTTGAAAGGCGCTTTGAAAGGTCGGGTGTCAAGTAGTGACGAACGAAAAAAGAATCCTTGCGCTGCTCTTTGGCGCGGTTGTGTTTGGAATTTTAGTTTGTCCGTCCGCGTGGAGCGCCCCTTCGTCGGGCATACCCGCCTTCAGTTCATACCGCGATATTCCCGGAATAACCGAGGATGAGATCAGAGACATCGAGGCATTGAAGGAAAGATATGATAGTTTTACATACGGGATGATCGAAACATCAGAAGCTTTCATCAGGGAAGACGGCAGCTTCGGCGGGTATCAGGCCCTCGTGTGCGAATGGCTCGGCGGGCTTTTCGGCATCCCGTTTCGGTTTGAGATTATCGACAGCGGCACGCATATTCCAAGACTGAGCGCCGGTGAAATCGACTTTTCTGGTAATGTCATGCGCACGCCTGAACGCGAGCTGATTTACTCGATGACCGACGCCATAGTCGATCGGCAGTTTGTCATTATACGGCTCGAGTACACCCATCTCGACGATATAGCCCGCGAGCGTCCGGTGAGATTTGCGTTTATCCCGAACACTCCCGGTCATGACGTTGTTGCCCTGGTGACGCCGCCCGATACTTACGAAACCGTATGGGTCGACAATTTTCCGCGGGCATATCAGGCCCTTATCAACGGCGACGCCGACGGCTTTATAGTGACGAGCGCCGCCGAATCGTTCTTCATAGGCTTTGACAATATCGTCATCGAAAATTTTTATCCTCTGATCTTCAATCCAATTTCCATAGCGACGGCTAAACCGGAGCTTGAACCCATCATTAATGTCATAAGCAAGGCGCTGCGAAACGGCGGCAGGCAATATCTCAACTTGCTGCACAACCGGGGCCGGCAGGAATACACGAAACACAGACTGTCCGTTATGCTGAATGATGAAGAGCGCGCCTATATCGCCGACAATCCCGTCGTGCCGGTCGCGGCGTTTATCGATAATTATCCCTTAACCTTTTATAACCATCGGGAACGGGAATGGCAGGGCATATATTTTGATTTGCTCGGCGAAGTGACGGAGCTTACCGGGCTGAGATTTCACGTTGTCCACGATGAATACGCGGAATGGCCGGCGAAAAGGGAAATGCTTGAAAACGGGGAAGCGGTAATCATGTTGGGACTGACCGGCACGGCCGAGTGGGAGAAAACATTCGATTGGTCGGAAACGCTGATACAGAACGACCATTACGCGCTGATATCCAAATCGGAATACCCGAGTGTCTCGCTGAACGACATAATGAACACGACGGTGGGCGTCGTCCGAAATACGACTCACGCGGATTTATTCAGGCTGTGGTTTCCGAATCATCCGTCCATCGTCGAATTTAATGAAACAAGCGACGCGTTTGCCGCCCTGCAAAATGACGAGGTGGATGTGGTCATGAATACCCAGAGCGGGGTCTTGGGGCTGACGCATTTCCAGGAACTTGTCGGCTACAGGGCGAACTTTGTGTTCGGCCTGCCTATAGAAGCCAGAATCGCCGTCAACAAAAACGAAACGGCGCTGCGTTCTATCGTCGATAAAGCGCTCCGGTTGACGAATGTCGAGGGGATCACCTCTCAATGGATGCAAAGGACTTACGATTACCGGTTGAAAATATCCGAAGCGCAGCGCCCTTGGCTGATAAGCGCGACCACCCTGTCTTTGGTCGTACTCGCCCTTATATTGGTAATACTCATAAGGGAGCGCCGCATGACGGCGCGGCTGAAGGTGGCGATAGATGAAGCGCACGAGGCAAGCCGCGCGAAAAGCGATTTCCTGGCGAAGATGAGCCATGAGATACGCACTCCGATGAACGCGATAATAGGCTTGACCGAACTCACCTTCCGGGAGGATACCCTGGACGCCGTCCTCGAACACACCGCCGCCGTTAAACGAGCGGGCGTCAGTCTTTTGTCGATTATCGACGATATACTCGACTTTTCAAGAATAGAAGCCGGCAATCTCGAGATCGTACCGAAGGATTATTACGTTTCCTCCCTGATAAACCATGTGACCGGCATTATCCGGACGAGGGTTAATAGCGCGCGGGTATGCTTTGCCGTGAATGTTGACGGCAGCATCCCGAAAACAATGTTCGGCGATGAAACGAGGATCGGCCAGGCGCTGCTTAACGTATTGAATAACGCTTGCAAGTATACGGAAGAAGGCTTTGTGTCTTTTTCCGTCCGAGGGGAATTTATTGATGAGGATACGATAAACCTTATTTTCAAGGTCGTAGACAGCGGCAGGGGTATAAAGGAAGAGGATATGGAGAATCTGTTCGACGATTTTACCCAGTTCGATGTAGAAAAAAACAAAAACACCGAAGGCGTAGGGCTTGGGCTCGCCATCACGCGAAGCCTGGTAGAGGCGATGGACGGCAGCATAAGCGTTTCTTCCGAACATGGCGAAGGCAGCACATTTACCATCACACTGCCGCAAAAATATCATTCAAGGGACCCGTTGGCGGCAGTCAGCGATCCCGAAGCTAAAAATGTTCTGCTCTGCGAGCGGCGGGCGGTATACGCCGATTCCATCGCTTACTGCGCCGGCAACCTGGGCGTAAGATGCACAGTCGCCTCAAGCGAGGCTGAACTGTTTGAAAGGTTGGAAAGTTCGGCGTTTTGCTTCCTTTTTATTTCCCTGGCCATGTACCGAAATAACAGAGGCGATATACTGAAGTATGCGGACAAGGTCAAAGTCGTCGTAATTTCCGATTACGGCGAAGACATTCCCGATAGGAAACTGAGTGTTCTTTCCATGCCGGCGTATTGCGCGCAGGTGGCGGACATCTTGAACGACGCGAGCCGCTTTTCTTATCGCAGTGACGGCGAGCCCGCCGCGCGATTTACCGCGCCTGACGCGAAGGTCCTGGTCGTGGACGACATGGGCACGAATCTGAAGGTGGCTCAGGGATTGATGCTCCCCTACAACATGCGTATCGATTTATGCAAAAGCGGTAAGGAGGCTGTCAAGGCGATTGAGTCAAAGGATTATGACTTGGTTTTCATGGATCATAAAATGCCCGGAATGGACGGCGTTGTGGCCACACAGCTCATCAGAGAGATGGGCGAAATGGATCCGTACTTCAAAAACGTGCCGATAGTGGCTCTGACGGCAAACGCCGTTTCAGGCATCAGAGACATGCTTTTGGAAAAAGGTTTTGACGATTTTCTGTCAAAACCCATTGATATGATCAAGCTCAATGATATTCTTGAGAGATGGATCCCCGGCGGCAAACAGATTAATCCCGCAACGCAACAGGCGGAAGCTGCCCCGCGAATCGATAACGATTAAACCCGCTGAGCAAGCCGGCGGGGTTTATTCGCCTTCCTTTTTCCGCAGTTTCACGAGTTCGCTTATTGACTTGGTAAGCCTGCGGATTTTTGCGAAGATTTCGACAATATCCACGCTGGTCTGCGCAGCCGCGGGGCTCTTCAGGACGGTAGCGAGCATGTATATTCCTCTTTCGGTGAATACTTTGGGGGGATTTTTCGGATGCCGCCCTCTCAGCGAACCCTTTGAGGAATGCCATTCTTCAGGGGTCAGCGTGATGATGTATCCCTCCGGAAATCTATCCGGATTATTTTTTACCGCCTGAACGACTTCCTTAGCGGTGACACCGTAAAGCGCTGCCGCGTCCTTTTCGAGCAATACCTTCTCGCCTCTGATGTTCAATACCTTTTCTTCGATCTCTTCGTGTCCGATCATCTCGCTCATGAAATAAAGAGCCTCCTCCCATGTTGTCCATGTACTTTCGACTGATTATATCGACGCTTGCGGATTATGCGGCTACATCAAATTATACTGCCTCAGAAGCTCCTGATAACGTTCCTCGATCTCATCGGCGCGCGAATGATCCACGTATGTCTCAAGCTCGGAGATTTCCGGCAGCGGTTGAGGCTGGACGACCGGGGTCGGTTCGTATACGGTGAAATCGTCGTAAAGGGTTTCCTCAGGCCGCAGCCCGGCAAGCTGATACTGCGATCTCAGCGCGTCGTCCTCGGGGGTGAGGAGCAGAACCGGCGCGTTGATGTCCGCCTGCGCGAAAAAGAAGTCTCCTCCGTGTAGCGGGCAGTACGCGTCGGGAGCCTGGCCGGATGCGATGACGATATTGGCGACAGGGCAGCTCTGCGTGGCGCGAAAACCAGTCGAGCGGCACATCGTCAGATTCTCCACCCCGACTCCCGGCGGGATATTGAATCTGTCGGGCGTATTCATTATCTTGACGGCGCCTTCCATGAATTCCCGCCACGCCGGAGCGGCGACCGTCCCGCCGAAAGCCCTTCCGAGCGACGTGTGATTGTCGTTACCGACGTATACGACCGTCACCAGGCCGGGAGTCCCGCCGACGAACCAGACATCGGTCCACTCGTTGGTAGTGCCGGTCTTGCCGAATGTCTGATAACCCACGTTCGCGAGATTGGCCCTCGTTCCGGTTCCCCAGCTCACGGACTGCATCAGCATCGACCTCACCGTCGCCGCCGTTTCGGGTGACATGGCCCTCGAAAGAACCGGGCCGTTCTGTTCCAACGCGTCGCCCCGGCTGTTTAGTACCTCGCGCACGCCGTAAGGTTCCACCCTATAGCCGTCATTCGCGAAAGCGCAGAATGCCGCGCCCATTTCGAGCGGAGTCAGGCTGCTGGAGCCCAACACTACAGACAGGTCATCGGGAAGGTGGGGCGTTGTGATTCCCATTCTGCGGGCCAGGGACCTCACCTCTCTGACGCCGGTCAACTGGCCCAGCCTGACGGCTATTGTGTTGATGGACAGGCTCAGCGCGTCGACAAGGGTCATTTCCCCCCGAAACGTGCCGTCGCTGTTCCTGGGCGACCAACCGTTTGAGAACGTAATGGGGGCGTCGAACATCCGGTCCATCGGCCTGAATCCGTTTTCGAGCGCGGCCGCGTATAAGATGGGCTTAAATGCCGAACCGGGCTGTCTGAATGCCTGCGTTGCCCTGTTGAACGCGCTGTCGTCGAAGTTTCTTCCGCCGACCAGCGCCAGTATCTCGCCGGTGTTGGGGTCGAGGCATACGAGCGCCCCTTCGAATTGCATGTTCGAGATGACTTCCTCAGCGTGCTTTTGCAGCTCCAGGTCTATCGTGGTACGCACGGTGAGCCCGCCCCTGTATATTTGATCCCTTCCGTACTTGGGGAGCAGTTCCCCGAAAAGCACATGCGATACGAAATGGGGCGCGTCCTCCATCACGAACCTGACCCGGGCTTCGGCGCTCTCGACTGTGTACTGGAGGTTTGCCGCCAGCGCTAAGGTCTTATCCTGATCCGTTATCATTCTGTCGTCAACCATGCGGGTCAGGACGTAATTCTGCCTCGTTTTTGCCCTGTCCGGGTTCCTGAGCGGGTTATAGACGCTGGGGGCAGGGAGCAACCCCGCAAGCATTGACGCCTCGGCGAGCGAGAGGTTTGTGACGTCCTTACCGAAATAATTTTGCGCCGCCGCCTTGATGCCGTAAGCCCTCTGTCCGAAGAAGGCCATATTGAGGTATAGTTCCAAAATCTGATCTTTTGTATATGTCCTCTCCATCTGTATCGCGAGAATAGCTTCCCTCGCTTTGCGCCTCAGGGAGAATTCATTGTCGAGCAGCATGAGGCGCGCTACCTGCTGCGTGATAGTGCTGCCTCCGCCCTGTGCCGCAGCTCCCTGCGTAAGATGGCCGAGGGCCGCGCGCACGATCGCCAGTACCCTTATGCCTCTATGCGCGTAAAATTCGCCGTCCTCCGCCGCAATCACGGCCCTTATAGCCCAGGGGGAGATCTGGGAGAGTTCGGCCCATGACCTGTTCTCGTCGAAGAGTTTGGCGATCACCCTATCGTGCCGGTCGTATAACACCGACGTCAGGCTCGGCGTGCGCATGTCTTCGACCTGAGGCAGGTCCTGCATGGCGTCTCGCAGAAAGACAACCATCATCACTGAAACGAGTGCCGCCGCCCCCATCATAAAGAACAACAGAAAGAGTAAGAAGCCCCTTATCACCGGGAATATTCTTATCGCCGGTTTTGGCTGCGGTCTCCTCCTGCTGCGGTTTCTCTCTGGCATCGCCGGAACCCTCCATGCGCATTAAGCTAAACATACTATGGTATATTACCACATGACAGGAGCAAATCACCCGCCAAAACGACGAAAAAGGCCGTTCCGGATTAGAAAAAAGCGTTGCGGTTACCCGGTAAAGATGATAGTATTACTAATGCCCTTTAACCCTATATGGCTTGTTGTTAAGTTTTTTTAACTTTTGCAAGCTGTCGTGGGTCAAATTTTTAAGGAGGTATAGCTT
>Ga0099364_10001936_pt1 | contig 33483 bp, 26 predicted proteins | sample TergutTh196P3_FD_73070 | JGI IMG/M metagenome (GOLD analysis project Ga0099364, IMG submission 73070) | Microcerotermes parvus P3 segment gut microbial communities from Pointe-Noire, Republic of the Congo - Th196 P3 | ecosystem: Host-associated > Arthropoda: Insects > Digestive system > Gut ... | reverse complement strand
TATTTTACGTCCGCCGCCGAGGCGGAAAACACGAACAGCGGCAGCAGAACCTGGGCCGGCAGCCCGCCGAGTCCGGCTCCCAGGGAGCGGAAGACCGAAAGCTGGGAGCGCTCATGGCCGTCGTCGGTGATCACCGAGGCCATGCTGCCGTAAGGGATATTGACGCCGGTATAGAGCATGCCGTACATGATGTAGGTGACATAGGCGAAAACGAGGCGCTGCGCCGCGCCCAATGCCGGAATATAGGTGAACATCAGCACGCCGCTGACGGCCAGGGGAAGGGAGACGCTGCGCAGATAAGGCCTGAATTTCCCGTGCCTGCCCGCCTGCCGCCGGTCGATCACCGCGCCCCAGATCGGGTCGTTGACGGCGTCCCAGACGCGGGCGAACAAAAACAGCGCCATAATGCTCCCCATGGAAAGCCGCAGCACATCCGTATAGAACATCTGCAAAAAAGACCCGACCGTGCCAAAGAAAAACAGGCCTCCCATATCCCCCAGGGCGTAGCCAATCTTATCCCGCATGGTGATGCCGCTTGTGATATTCATGCTCATGCCTCCCGTAATTTCATAAAGCCGGGCAAAAAGCCACTCTCTTTCCGGCAAAACACCGGCGGCTGCCCCAGGGGCGCGGGAACAATATGCCTGCCCCCGGAATAGGCCTCCCCTGTCCACAGATGCAGCCATTCGTCTTTGGGGAGATACCCCTCGCGCGAGGCAGCCGCTTCCGTCAACACCGGCGCGACTAAAATATCCCTGCCCAGCAGATATTCGTATTGCTCCGCCCAGGCCTCTTTTTCATTATAATAGAAAAACAGCGGGCGGACCACCGGGATGCCCCGGGTATGGTTGAGCTCGTCGGCAGCCATCAGATAGGGCTTTAGATTCGCGTGGATACGGCTGAGCTTCGCGTAGGCTTCGATGACCCCGGGATGGTCGAACTGGGCGTTGCTCTCGGGGCGGATGCCCTCGTGGGAGCGGAAGACGGGGCTGAAGGCGTTCATTTCCGCCCAGCGGACCATGAGCTCCGGCGAGCGCTTCACATGCAGAAAAACAGAAAAGCCGCCCGTATCGCTGTGAGACAGCCCAAACCCGCAGCAGCTCAGGGAGAGCATCGCCGGTATCACGCTGGGCATGCCCCCGTCAAAGCTCCAGTCGCAGTACTGGTCCCCGTTCCACATCAGCGTGGACTGCGCGCCCGTCCCTGTGTATCCGGCGCGGGTGAAAAAGAATATCTCGCCCAGCTTGCCCCGCTCCTGGATGGCCTCGCGGTTGATGCCCGCCCAGATGGCTGGCCAGAGGTTGTGCAGCGCGGCGGGGTCCTCCCCGCTGTGGAGCACGCAGTCCGTGGGCAGGTATTCGCCAAAGTCGGCCATCCAGCCGGAAAGGCCGAAGTCGATCATGTTTTCCTGAATCACGCCTTTGATCCAGGCATAGGCCTCCGGATTGGTGAAGTCCACCATCGCGCTGGAAAAGGTCGTGCTTCTGGTAAGATAGTCCCTGCCGTTTTTGTCTTTCACGCAATAGCCTCTGGGTGAGGCGTAGGCGTAAAGCTCCTTTTCGATAGCCAGAAATGGATTGATATAGCCCAGAAAACGCAGGCCGCGCGCTTTCATCTCGTGTATTTTTTTATCAAGCTCCGGATATAGCCCGCTGTCCCAGTGCCAGTTCCACATGAGCTGCTTGCCCACCGGGGTGATGCGCCGGCCCTGCCAGTCCTGGCTCCAGACCCCCGCGACGCGCATGCCGTGCTTTTCCACCAGGGCAAGCTTGTCCTCCACCGCCCGCGTGCCGCCCTGGATCCCCAATATCGCGCCATCGTAGGCCCATTCCGGCAAACGGGGCTGGCGGCCCAGCAGCTGCGTCAGGTTTTCCATCAGGGCCTCGAAATCTTTCCCGAAGCCAATGGTGAAATCGGCAAGCTCATGGATATAAAAGATGCTTTCCTCTTCCGAACGGAAATCGAATTCCATATGCGCGCCGCCGTGTACGTGCAGGAAGTATAATTCGCTGGAGAGAATCGTCGGCTGCACATAATAGCTCTGCTGCCGGTGATAGGGCTCGACGAAATCCGGCTTGGAGCGAAGCAGGTTTTCCCGCAGCGTCTTCTTCGCGATGGAGGGCAGGCTCTGGTGCTCCCGCACCCAAATACGCGCCAGCTCGCCCTTGAGATCCAGCTTCGTAAACTGCTCGCCGCCGCCGTAGATATGCTCGCCTCTTTTGCCGGGCAGGGAAAACCAGAGCCGGTTGAAGCGTTTCGCATCCTCCGCCGCCGGCTCAAAATGAAAGGTGATTCTGTTTTCCCCGCATGTGACCCGCAAGGAGAAAAACGCCCGCCCCGCCGTATCCTTCAGCAGGCCATCCTCCGCAAGATACAGCGGGATTTTTTCGATAAGCTTGTCACGGAAGCGGAAGCTGCCCCGCTTCATTTTGCAGGAGGCCGTGCCGCTGCCGACAAGGCAGAATGGCCGGTCCGGATCGCGGCGCAGCTTTGGGCTGCCGTTCCATTGAATTTCGCTGCCTGTCCAGGCTGTCATATGTTCAGTCCCCCTGCCTTCCAATTTTGTTCGCGCTCATTGTAACATAGTTCTTTATGAAATGCAAGGGTAATATCCTGCCGTGGGGATGTGCGGGGTTCCATAAGCTGCTTAACTAGACATATCGGTTATCATTTGTTCTAATTCATCTATATCTAAATCTGAATTGTCCTCAATTAATTTTTCGTGCAATGACGATAAGAGTCCATCAATCATTTGCCATTCTTTTTCAGTTTCAATTACTCCTAAATCTTCGCTCATTCCGCTTGGATCATATGTATTGGCATATACTTTGATATTTCCATTTTCATCCAAAGTGTTATCAGTGAAAATAATGTAACTCTTTTTTGTCTCTTCTGAATCAAAAGTGAAGAGTACATCACATTCTAAATGTTTTCCCTCCGCATTTCGTATAGTAAACTTTCCAGTATCACCGCTAAACAAATTTTTGCGGTTCTCTTCTGCAAGAATGCCATCAATATAATCTTTTAATCCTAGTTGCTTAATCTTTGCTGAAAAATCCACATTAAATCTTAGCAAAAATCTTACTGCCGCATCTCTATCTATTTGCATAAGCAAATCAAACATAGCTATAATATCTTTGATATCGTCCTCGTTTTCAATGAAATCCATAACAAAACATTCACCAATCAAATCAGGTTGAATCGCGTGTACAGAACCATTAGGATAATATGGCTTATTTATTAATGCTCTAATTGTAGCTCTAATTATATCAGGCTCCATATAGACATATTTGTTCAAAATATTCAGTTCAAACAAAGGCGTGAATTGATTGCTTTGAGCCCTTTCAATTATAGTTGCAATAACATGCAAAATAGTTATCACACTTTTGATTTCTTCAACACACTCCGTAAAGCAATCACGGATTCTCTTTGTCTCACGTTTTGCAAAATCACTTAATACTTCATCTCTTCCGAGATGAAGTATGTCTTGATTGTTATTAATCCAAGAGTCTGCTACAAGTAATAAATATAAAGGGGATTGAAAATTCTTGTTACGATTTATGTCTGAAGCGTGTTTTATTAATATGCGTATCAATGATTCATTTAGCGTTTTGCCGTTACGTGCTGCATAATCCTTTATTAATTCCACCGATGCGACATAGCCAATAGAAGTTAGATTGAGAAATTGTTCCTCATGCCTAAGACTCTTTAACAAATGGGCATTCGGAAATCCATCACTAAAAAATCGAATCCAGCTAGGATCCACCAACTGTTGAGAGTGTGGCTTCCTGTACTGTTGCTCTCTTTCAATCATCAAGACTCTTATCTTTGTGTTTTGACTTCCTATTTTCTGTGCGATATATGTTATCATTTCCGCAATTTGCTTTTCATATGCATGCACATAATCAATGATTATTAAAATGCTGCTATCAGATTCTCCAAAACCAGTGTTTAGTGTTGATTCAAACCAACGATAGAAAGTTGTCCAATGAAAGCTTTTTGCAATCCACTTATCATTAATTTCAGCAAGTTTATTTTCTCGCAATGCTTTCCCAAATTCATATGCAAGCCTGCTTTTTCCTGCTCCACCAGCGCCTGCAATAACCCACCATAAAAGCCGTTCAGCGCGGTTACAAAAAGAAATCAATCTCTCGATCTCTTTGCTGCGGCCACAAAAATCAACTATTTTAGAATCATAACTAAATTTCGAGTTAGAAAAAGTCTGTCTTTCATCATCTAGCTTGTTGATGTATTCGCAAAACGTTTCTCCAATGCTTTGTCCAGCAGAAACCACGCCTATATTTTCTGCGTAGACGTAAGCATTTTTGTCTCCCATGACATTTCCCCCTACATTTTGAATGTGTCAATGCTATGTGCCGTGACAGTCGCAATTTTTTCAGCCTGCTGTACCAACGTTGCGTTAAAATTGTTGATTTGTTCTGCCTGCTGTTGCACAAGAGCTTCAAGCGGAGCAATCTTTTTTTGTGCTGCTTTCTTTCCTGCCACTTTGCCCCCAAGCCAGCCCAACACGGCAAACAAGGCACTTGCAGTGGCACCCACTAGAGAACCGACTACACTTGCGCCGCCGGGATTGTTATTTAGCCAGTCAATTACAGACATAAAAATTATGCTCCTTCCTGCACTACCTTGTTTTGTATCATTTTACCATATTGCGCCAAGAAAAGCAATCCTAATTTTTACAAAATTTTTCAAAGTGAAGCGCCCGCTATTTGTTAAATCTTTGAATGTCACTAGGTATCGTCTAACCAAATTCAGCAACAAACAACCAACAAATAAGGGCCACGCTCTCACGCAGCCCTTATTATAGCCATTTCTATGCTTCTACATCCAAATCCACCCAAAGCAGAACCATCGCAGGATGAATTTGAGCCAGGAAGGCAGGGAGGACCACCAGAAAACGTCCTCAGGCACTTCGGAATCTGCAGGATTCTCGGGGTCTTCATGGTCTTCCCCGGGGTCTTCGGGATCCGTATTGCCGGTTTCAAATGGCCGCAGCTGGGGATAACTCTCACCCTCTTGGATATACCAAATGGGCGTATCAAAATCAAAGCCGGCAAAGCTTGCCTGCTGGCGCATTTCGGCCTGGGTCAGAGGCGTTTCGCCGGTTTTGGGCTCATAGCCGGCGGGCACGCTGGTGTCGAGGTAGTAGAAGGCATCCGTTTGCGCATTGGCCGCGCTAATTGCGTTGTCTGCGCTGCCGCCGAAATAGCAGTTTGAAATCTCAACATGTGTATTGGAGCTATCTCCAAAAAAACCTCCGCTAGGTAAAAATGGTGTGGTCGCGTTTACTTGCGCTAAGCTATAGCAATTTTGAAAAGAAACAGGAGGAAGTACCACGGCGGCAGGTGTTCCAACGGCACCTACAATTCCGCCAGCAATACCCGAATTAACAGAGCCTGTAACAAAGCAATTCTTGATCGTAAGGGCAGCAATTGTAAATGCAACAATCCCAGCGGCCACCTCCCTCACATCAATCATACAATCTACGATCCCAAGATTTTGAATTGTAGCCCCTGAAGCGAAGCCGAACAATCCACCATAAGCGCTGTCAGTAATTGTGAGATTTTTGATAATATGACCGTTGCCATCCAAAAAACCGAAAAATTGTGTCAATGGATCACCAATGGGAACCCATTGGATTCCGTACAGATCAATGTCATTCATCAAAATATATGTTCCGTAGAGATCGTTGCGGATGTTGTCCAAGTCCTCAGCTGTATAAATCGGCGTAAAACCCTCTGGCACGTCTTCTTCGGCGAAGGATGTGAAGGGCAGGAGAAGTCCTCCCAGCAGAAAAACGGATAGAACAACAGAAATAACACGTTTCATAATATTCTCCTTTCAAAGACGAAAAAAATATGCATTCTTACATGATATACTATAGCACTTCGCAGAAAAAATGTCAATAGGATTCACGAAAATTGCCAGTTTATGGCTTGACAAATTTCGCGCGTTACTGTAAGATTGAGAAAAATTCAGAAAGGCGATGATGTCAATGAAGAGAAAAACGATCCTGAAAACGCTGTCCGCCATTCTTGCTCTGTGCCTGTTTATTGGGGCGACGCCTTCCCTCGCGGCGGATCCATCAAGGAACGCGCCGCTGGATTACTCGGCGTTTTATGGCGCCGCGCTGAAAGAAGAGACGACGAAGCGCATAGCTGACAGGCTGTCTGTTGAAGACGACTTTTCGCCGGATGGCGTTTTGGTTGTTCTCAAGCATAAAAACAGCCGTGTGAACGCAGCTGTGCGGCAGAACTGGTTTGCGGGCCTGGGCGTTGCCGAGGTCAGGGATTTGACCGCGATGGATCCCGGCAGCAAGCGCATGCAAAACACCGCTGAGCTCGCGGCCTATGAAAGAGAATATGAGTTTCATCAGATTCTGCATCTCACGCTTGAAAACAACGGCAAAGAGAATGTAATTGAGGCGATTCGCAGGCTGGAGCAGTTGGAGTTCGTGCAGCTGGCTGAGCCGGTTTATCCGATTGAGTTTTTTAGCACAACCACATATGAACCGGACGATCCCTACTATGACCAGCAATGGGCGCTGGAGAATATCAATGCCCCGGCAGCGTGGGAAGCTTACAGCCCATACGCGACTGGCGTGCAGGTTGCAATCATTGACTCCGGCATATCGGACCACGAGGATTTAATTGGTAACATTAATCGTGCTGATGGCTGGGATTTCATATTTGATAACAACTTGGATACTAGTGATCCATATTATGGCCATGGAACCGCTGTCGCAGGGATAGTGGGAGCTATAGGAAATAATGAAACAGGGGTTTGTGGTGTGGCGTGGGACGTGGAATTAGTGCCGTATCGATTCAGTGTATCAACATACTTTTATAATCTAGCGCCTCAGCTGATTGCCGCAATTCAAAGAGCAACCGCGGAGAATATTCCGATTATCAATGCAAGCTGGGGATATTTAAAATCAAGTCCAGGATATGACGAAAACGAACATGATGCTATGTTTACTGCAATCAGTCAATATACAGGGCTGATGGTGTGTGCAGCAGGGAATGAAGGCAATAACAATGATGGAAACACCTTGGTTACAGCTTATCCCGCAAGTTTTGATCTTCCGCATCTGATTTCGGTAGCGGCAATTAATTCATCAAATGAGCTTTGGGTTGATCCTCCAAGTCCCTACACGGGGTTATCAGACGCATCCAATTACGGAGCCATCACTGTTGATATTGCCGCACCAGGCGAAGCTATTCCTACCACTTATCTGAATCAACCATATGATTACAATAAAAGCGGCACATCACTTGCCACGCCGCACGTGGCCGGGGCGGCGGCCTTGATGCTGGCGCATTTTCCTGGTGCTACGCCTGTGGAGATTAAGGATGCCATAATCGCTACGGCGACACCCACGGTGAGTCTTGAAGGGAAAGTGGTGAGCGGCGGCAGGCTGGATGTGCTGGCCGCGATGAAGTATCTTGATGGATATTACACGGTTCGCTTTTCTGAAAAGGGCATAAAACCGCCTGTGACGAATCCTATGTACCTTCAATTCCCGATGGGGTATATGCCGGACCCGGTGTTTGCGCCGATGAATGGCTCCGTTGCTCTGCCAAGCGAAATCATGGTTTATAACCCGGGCAAGCGCTTCGCTGGCTGGTCGGAGGTCGAAAACGGTACTACGCCGATCCCAAATCCTTACGCGCCCACAGACAACGTTACGCTTTATCCTGTCTGGGTTGACGGCATTTTGCCGATTCAGCCGGGCATCGTCGTCGACGACAAAAACCATTTCATCTATGGATTCCCGGATCGGATAACCCCCTCCCAATTGATCGGCAATGGCACCACCACAGGCCAGTATCTCACGGTGCCGGCAAACAGCGGCCTAAAAATGATGGCTGACAGCGCGGGGGAGTATATCGGCACCGGCTACGTGATTAATCTTAGGGATTACAACACTGATACTGTAACCCCTTACACGATGGTTTTGTTCGGCGATTACAACGGCGACGGTGAGATCGACAACACAGATGTTTCCTCATGTCTAATGATGCTTAACGTGCCGCCACCATCCGTAACACCCAAAACCCTGGCCCTGAGCTTTTTGGAAACCAGCATGGACGTCGTCGTCTCCGCGCCAACGCTTGAAACCCGCAGCGCGATGCAGAGGCATATTTACGGTACGGAATATATCGACTTCGGCATGGCGGCCATCAGCCGCGGCCTGGCTGTATTCCATAACTGACAAACCAACCCACTTCACAAGCCCGGGAATCTCATCAGAGAATCCCGGGCTTGTTTGAATATCGCGGAAAAATATCTCAGGCTTTTTTTATTCTACTCTCCGCTTATACAATCTCCACCATCATGGCCTCCCGCCGCTGGAACAGCGTCATGTGGTGGAAGCCGCAGCGCAGGGCCAGGTCCATGCCCTCCTCCAGGCCGCGGCCCAGGTGCGCGGCGTAATGCGCGTCGGAGCCCACGGTGACGCGTTCGCCGCCCAGGGCCCTGTAGCGCCGCAGAAGCTGCTCGTCGTAGCCGGCGCAGCCCTGCCGCATACCGGAGCAGTTGATCTCCACGGCAAGCCTGTTTTTCACCGCCACGTCCAGTATGGCGTCGATGAGCTCCGCGTAGTCGTCCAGCCTGGCGGGGATGCCGAATTTACCCGTGAGAAAGCGCAGGGGATAGCTCAGATGCGCCAGCACGTCGCAGCGGCCCCAGAGGGCCAGCCGCAGCAGCTCCTCGAAATATTCGTTCAGCGCCGCGGAAATTTGCTCCGGCGTGAATGTATCGAAGGGAAGAAACCAAAAATCCTTTTGTCCGCGCAAATTATGAATAGAGCCCAGCACAATGTCATATGAATAACGTTGGAGAAGCGCTTCGCTCTCCGCCTCGTTGTAGGTGGGCTGGCCGAGCTCCACGCCCACGCAGACGATCAGCTTGCCCCGGAAGGCGGAGCGCGCTTTGATCCCCTCGAAGTAGGATTGCAGCGCCGTGCGGTCGAAGCTGTCCTCGCGGAAGCGGTCCATCTCCACATGGTCGGTAAAGGCCAGGGCGCGCAGTCCGTTTTCACGCGCGGTTTCGCACAGGAACGTGGTCGAGTGGTTGCCGTCGAAGGAATTATCGGTATGGGCATGCAGGTCAAGGCGGTTTTTGTACGGCATCGCGTCTTCCCTCTCTTTCAAAATCTAGTATAACACAAAATGTATTGCTTGACAATAGCCTGAAAATATTATATAATAAAATATCTTTACACGGTTAAGATATTTTTGGGTATGTACGTAGTAGAAGCCGGCAGAGCTTCTATGACATAGAGCGAGGACATTCAGCGAAAGAAAACAACTTATTTTAATTCGCCTGCGCGGATCGGTTTTCCGTGCGGGCAGGAGAAGGAGTATTATGCCACAAGACGAAAAGAACAGCCAGCCGCAAAAGCGGCGCGGCAGGCCGCCGAAGCAGCAGCAGACCCCGGGCGGCCAGAACGGCGGCCAGAAAAACGGCCAGACAAATAACCAGAACAGCGGCCCAAAAAACAGCGTGAAGATTCAGGACGCGACGGTTCCGGCGGCGGCGGCGCAAAACCGGCAATCCACGCCGGCGAAACGGAGCAAGCCCTCCAGGCAGCGCCAGACAGAGCCGCTGCGGGTGGCGTTTATGGGCGGCCTCAACGAGGTCGGCAAAAACATGACCCTCTACGAGTTCAAGGGCGAGCGCATCGCGGTGGACTGCGGCCTGGCCTTTCCGGACCAGGATATGCCCGGCGTTGACCTGGTCATCCCGGATTTCACCTATCTGGAGGAGAACTACGAAAGCATCCGGGGGGTAGTGATTACCCATGGGCACGAGGACCATATCGGCGCGCTGCCATACCTGCTCAAGCGGGTGAATGTACCGGTATACTCCGCGAAGCTCACCCTGGGCCTCATCCGGGGCAAGCTGAAGGAGCACAAGCTCCTGGATAAGACAAAGCTGATTGAGATCAAGCCAGGCGACACCATTGAGCTGGGCGGGTTTCACGTGGAGGCCATTCATGTCAACCACTCCATTCCGGACTCCCTTGCCCTGGCCATCACCTGCGGCGCCGGCACCGTGGTTCAAACCGGCGACTTCAAAATCGACACCACGCCCATCGACGGCGACATGATTGATTTTTCCAGCTTTGCCCGCTATGGCAAAAAGGGCGTGCTCGCCCTTTTGTCGGATTCCACCAACGCCGAGCGGCCGGGCTACACCATGAGCGAGCACAAGGTAGGCGAGAGCTTCGACACCCTCTTCCGCCGGGCGGGGAACCGCAGGCTGCTGGTGGCGACCTTTTCCTCCAACGTGCACCGGGTGCAGCAGATCATCGAGGTGGCCTATCAGCTGGGGCGCAAGGTGGCGCTGCTGGGCCGCAGCCTGGAAAACGTGGTAAGCGTGGGCATGGAGCTGGGCTACCTGCGCGTGCCGGAGGGCCTGCTCATCAGCATCGACATGATTCACCGTTATACGCCGGAGCAGGTGGTCATCATCACCACGGGCAGCCAGGGGGAGCCTATGTCCGCGCTGACGCGCATGGCCTTTTCAGACCACCGCAAGGTGGAGATCGGCCCTCAGGACTGCGTGATCATCTCCGCCACGCCCATTCCCGGCAACGAGAAGACCGTGGGCCGGGTCATCAACGAGCTGCTGAAGCTGGGCGCCCAGGTGGTCTATGAAAAAATGTACGACGTGCATGTCTCCGGCCACGCCTGCCAGGAGGAGCTCAAAATCCTGATGGGCCTGGTGCGCCCGAAGTATTTTATCCCCGTGCACGGCGAGCAGAAGCACCTGGTGAAGCACGCGGCTCTGGCCCAGAGCATGGGCATCCATCCCCACAACATCATGATCGCCGACAACGGCGTGCAGCTGGAGCTCAGCCACGGCGAGATGAAGGTGGGCGAGCAGGTGCAGGCCGGTCCGGTGTTCGTGGACGGCTACGGCGTGGGCGACGTGGGCTCCACGGTGCTGCGCGACCGCAAGCATCTGGCACAGGACGGCATTATTATCGTGGCCGTGTCCATCGACCGCGTATCCGGCAAGATTCTCTCCGGGCCGGACATCGTGTCGAAGGGCTTCGTCTATGTGAAAGAATCCGGGGATCTTATGCAGGAGGCGCGGGAGACCGCCATCCGCTGCATTGAGGACTGCCGCGGCCGCAGCCGCAGGGACTGGAACACCATGCGCGGCCGCCTGCGGGAGGATATCTCCCGGCTGATGTACGAGCGCACAAGGAGAAGCCCGATTGTGGTGCCGATGCTGCTGGAGGGGTAGAAATGGTGAACCAGGAGATTCAACAAATTGCGGAAATAATCAAGCAGACCGTGCCCGCGGAACGGATTTACCTGTTTGGCTCCCATGCCTACGGTCAGCCAAACCGGCACAGTGACTACGATTTTTTTGTGGTTCTGCCCGATGATTTTTCCCGTTCCAGGGATGCCACCCGACAAATTCAACGGGCGGTGGCCCATACGCCCCTCATGACTCCGATTGATGTGCTGGCGGCGACAGTACAGCGTTTCGACGAGATGAAAAAGTATAACACGCTGGAGCGCAAGGTTTACCGGGAGGGAGTTCTGTTGTATGAACGAGTTTGAAATCGTTGAATGCTGGCTGCGCAAAGCTGTGGATGATTTGAAAAGCGCGAAAGTTTTGCGGTCAGAAGACTTGCTTGCGAACAGCTGCTATTTCGCGCAACAGGCCAGTGAGAAAGCTCTCAAGGCCTATCTGGCGCAGTTTGACGCCGAAATACCACATTCGCATAATCTTTCCATGTTGTGTAAGCGTTGTATCATCCATGACAATGTTTTTCTTGAAATCCTTGACGATTCCTCAGATTTGACTGATTATGCAACGCAAACGCGGTATCCTGGCGATGATACTGTAGACGAAGACGAGACAAAAGAAGCCATTCAAAAAGCAGAGAATATTTATCAATTTGTCCAAGAGCGAATTGGCGCAATGGAGTAAAAATCAACAATCACCGGCAGGGAGGTGTGCCGCATGACCGAAATATCATTTCCCCCGCGCCTGCTGGCAGGCCTGTGCCTGGCGTTTCTTGCCATGCTTTTAATTTCGGTCTCCCTGGCGGCCCTGCTGGTCAAAATCCGCCGCAAACAAAAGGCGGGGCAGGCGGAGCTCCCCATTGACGAGGAGGATCCCGCCGCGCTGCGGGAGCGCGTGGCGCGTATGCAGCCGATTGTTCTGCAGATCGCCATGGACGGCATCGACGAGCTGCGGCAGGAGCTGCGCGAAAGCGAGCGCGTGGAGCTGCGGGCCGGAATTGAGCACCTGCTGGAGGAGTGGGCCGCGACCCACCAGGGTATGCTGGCCAAGCTGGACGACCACCGCTTCTTCCTCATCGTGCACCGCCCGGCGCTGCAGCAGATGGCGGACGCGAAGTTCCCTATCCTTGACCTCGTGCGCAACTACCGCTATAAAGACAAGCGGGTGGAGGTCACCATCTCCATCGGCGTGGGGCAGGGAAACAGCTTCGGCGAGTGCGAGCACAACAGCCGCCAGGCCCTGGATATGGCCTTGGGGCGCGGCGGCGACCAGGCGGCGGTAAAACAGCTGGATCAAAGCTACGAGTTCTTCGGCGGCGTTTCGAAGAGAGTCGAAAAAACGGAGAAGGTGAAAATCCGGATCATGGCGGCGGCCTTCGCGGAGCTCATGCGGGGCTGCGAGCAGGTCTATGTCATGGGCCACCGCTATTCCGATTTCGACTCCCTGGGGGCCGCCGTGGGCGTGTGCGCCATGGCCCAAAGCCAGGGCAAGTTTGCGCGCGTTATTTTGAATGCCGACGAATCCATGGCAAAGCCCATGCTGGAGCGCCTGCGGGCCGAGGGCATGGACGGCATGATCGTCACCTGCCGCCGCGCCCTGGCCGAAATGAGCGACAAAACGCTGATCGTGGTGGTGGACGCCCATGTGCGCCAGACCCTGGAATGCCCCGAGCTCTTAGATGGCGCGAAGCTTCTGGCTGTGATCGACCACCACCGCCAGGCCGTGGACTATATTCAGAACGCCGTGGTGTTCTACCATGATCCCGGCGTGTCATCCGCCTGCGAGATGGTTACGGAGCTGCTGCACTACACCATGCCCCGGCCCAAGCTCAGCCGGGTGCAGGCCGAGGCGATGCTGGCGGGGATTCTGCTGGACACCCGGGGCTTCCTCCTGCGCACGGGCGCCAGCACATTTGAAGCGGCGGCTTTTCTGCGCGCGAAAGGCGCGGATCCTGTGGAGGTCAAGCGCATGTTCGCCGGCGGGCAGCAGGACTATATCCGCCGCACGGAGATCGTCACCAACGCCAAGCTCTTCCACCGCTGCGCCGTGAGCATCGTGAAGGCCGGCTGCGAGGACCGGCTGCTGTGCGCCCAGGCCGCGGATGAGCTGCTCAACCTCCAGGACGTGGACGCCAGCTTCGTGCTCTTCCAGGAGGATGGCCGCGTGTGCGTTTCGGCCCGCTCCCTGGGGGCGCGCAACGTGCAGCTCATCATGGAGCGGCTGGGCGGCGGGGGCCACCAGACCATGGCGGCGGCCCAGCTGGACGCCTCAAAGCACAGCATGGAGGACGTGGTGCGGCTGCTGCTGGAGGCGATTGAGAACAACGCGTAATTATCATTTATAATTCAAACGCGTAATTATCATTTATAATTCAAATGATATGCATATTTATTTTTATTTATTTTTTATTTTTATTTATTTTTTTGATATTTGCCGGAAGGGAGTTTTCCTGATGAAAGTTGTTCTGACGCAAGATGTGAAGTCCTTGGGCAAAAAAGGCGAGCTGGTGAGCGTTTCCGACGGCTACGCCCGCAATTTCCTGTTCCCGCGCAATCTGGCCAAGGAGGCCAACGCGCAGGCGATGAACGAGCTTAAAAACCGCGCGAGCGCCGCGAAGTACAAAATCGACACCGAGACCGCCAACGCCAGACAGGCCGCCGCGCTGCTGGAGGGAAAGACCGTGCGCGTCACCGCCAAGGCGGGGGGACAGGGCAGGCTCTTCGGCTCCGTTACCGCCAAGGAGGTCGCCGAGCAGCTGAACCGCGAGCTGGACGTGGAGGTTGACCGCCGCAAGATCAGCATGGAGGACATCAAGGCCTACGGTACATACACAGCGGAGATCAAGCTATACCAGGGGATCAGCGCGACGTTTTATGTGCTGGTGGCGGGGGAATGAGTAAAAAACAAGAAGGAGCGCGGCCGTGGCGGATGCACCCTACATGATCGACCAAATCCAAATGCCCTTCAGCATGGAGGCCGAGCAGGCCGTGCTGGGGAGCGTTCTTATTGATTCCGGCTGCATGGCCGCCGTGCAGGTGATCCTGCGCCCCGAATACTTCTACCTGCCCCAACACCAGGCGATTTTCGGCGTGATGGTCGAAATCGAGACAGGCGGCGGGCGCATTGACCCCTTGCTGGTGCTGGACAGGCTTAAGAGAGACGAGGTCTACGACGAGGCCGCCGGGAAGAACTACCTCTTCCAGATGGCCCAGGCCGTACCCTCCACCGCCAACGTGGAATCCTACGCCGGCATCGTGCGGGAAAAATTCTATATACGCACGCTGATCCGCGTGTCGCAGGAGACCATCTCCGCGGCCAGCGCCGAAAGCGAGAGCGCCGACGTTTTGCTCGACGCCGCGGAGCAGTCAATTTACGACATCCGGCAGGGGCGCATGCAATCCGGCGCGTCAAAATTGCGGGATATCATCGTCAACGATGTTTACGATACGCTGTCAAAGCTCACCTCGCCCGACAGAGAGCAGTATAAAGGCTATACGACGGGCTTTTCTGATCTGGATGAGGTGCTCACGGGCGTCAACCGTTCCGATTTGATCTTAATCGGCGCGCGCCCCGCCATGGGCAAGACCTCTATCGCGCTGCGCCTGGCCCGCAATATCGCCGTGCTGGGCGGCAAAAAGGTGCTCTTTTTTACCCTGGAGATGACCAAGGAGCAGGTGGCCCAGCGCGTGCTCTCCATGGAGGCCCTGGTGCCCGGGCACAAGATGCGCACCGGCGAGTTCGACCAAAACGACTGGGAAAAGCTGGGCCGCGCGGTGGGCGAGCTCAGCGACTGCGAGCTCTGGTTCGACGACTCCTCCAGCATCACCGCCAACGAAATCAAAGCCCGCACGCGGCGGCTGAAAAATGTGGACTGCGTGGTGATCGACTATCTGGGGCTGATCCAATCGGGCAAACGAACGGAGAACCGCGTACAGGAGGTCTCCGAGATCACCCGCCAGCTGAAAATGATGGCAAAAGACCTGAATATCCCCGTCATCTGCTGCGCGCAGCTTTCGCGTGGTACGGAGGGGAGGGGGAAATCCCACCGGCCCCAGCTTTCTGATTTGCGCGAATCCGGCTCCATTGAGCAGGACGCCGACATCGTGCTGCTGCTCTACCGGGAGGCCTATTACCAGAACGAAAGCGACGCCGGCGAGGTGGAGCTGGAGGAGGCCAACACCATGGAGATCATCGTGGCCAAGAACCGCCACGGCTTCACCAAGACCGTCGAATTCATCTGGGACGGTGAGCACACCTTATTATTGCCCAAGGCGAAGGAGCTCTCCTATGGCTATTGAGCCCCTTGATTTATCTGAAGCCGCCGCCGGCACCGTGGAGCGATACGCTATGCTTTCGCAGGGAAGCGCGGTGCTTGTTGGCTTTTCCGGCGGCGCGGATTCCACGGCGCTGCTGCACTGGCTTTGCTCTGTGCGGGAGGCATATGGCCTGCGCGTCGCGGCCGCGCACCTCAACCACGGTCTGCGGGGAGCGGAATCCGACGCCGACGAGGCCTTCTGCCGCGAGCTCTGCCAGCGCTGGAATGTGCCGCTGCAGGTCAGGCGCGCGGATATTCAAGGGCCGGGCATTGAGGAGGCGGGCAGGCGGGCCCGCTATGATTTTTTTGCCGCCTGCGTAAAAAACGCAAATCCATCAACAAATCCATCAACAAATCCATCCGCGAATCCATCCGCGAATACCCGTGTCGCTCTCGCGCATACGCTGTCGGACAAAATCGAGACCTTCCTGTTCCACTTCGGCAGAGGCGCCGCCCTGCGGGGCCTGTGCTCAATCCCCCCCGTGCGGGATATCTATATCCGCCCGCTGATTGAGGTCAGCCGCGCCCAGGTGGAGGCCTATTGCGCCGCACATGGCCTGTCTTATCGCGAGGATTCCACAAACGAAGACACCGGCTGCCGCCGCAATCTGATCCGCCACACGCTCGTTCCTCCCCTGAAGGAGGCGTTTCCGTCCTTGGAGGCGGCGGCCCTGCGCGGCTTCCGTGCAATAGAGGCCGACGAGGCCTATCTGGGCACGCTGGCCGAAAAGCTGTATGATCAGGCCATGATCGCCAGGGAAGCCTGGTCCCGTCCTGTGCTCTTATGCGCGGAGCCTGTGCTCAGGAGCCGTGCGCTGCGCCGGATCATCGCGGAGGCGGGGGGCGAGCCCTCCCACCGGCGGCTGGAGGTGCTGGAACGCGCGCTGCAAGAAGGCGGCGCGTTGAATATAACAGACGATATCCGCGTACGCGCCAGGGGAAAAAAGGTATCTATTGAGCGGAAATCGCCCAAACGCCCCAGGCGTTCATGAAATGTTTACAAGAAAATGACCTCAAGGGCTTGGAAAGCCTCTGGAAATATGATACAATCATAAATAATTCATCTATAAATAATTAATTCATCAAATAATTAACTCATCAAATAATTAACTGAAATAAATGAATTAATCTTATAAAGAAGTAATCTTATCAAAATGATCTTGTTATGAATGGGCGGACAATGGATGGACGAAGCAAGGGAAAGCGTCGAGGTGATGCTCAGTGCGGAGGAAATCGCGCAGGCGGTGCGGCGGCTGGCAGAGGAGATCAGCGAAGCCTATGAGGGGAAAAAGCTGTTGTTGGTTGGCGTGCTCAAGGGCGCGTTTGTGTTTTTGTCAGACCTGGCGCGGGCGCTGCGCATCCCCTGCCAAATTGAGTTCATGCGGGCGGCCAGCTACGGCGACAACACCAGCGGCGGCGACGTCGCCGTTATCCAGGACCTGCACCTGCCCCTTTCGGACTACGACGTGCTCGTGGTGGAGGATATCCTCGACAGCGGCCGCACCCTGGCCACGCTGCTCCGGCACCTGCGGGCCCGGGAGCCCCACAGCCTGGCGCTGTGCGCTTTTCTGGATAAGCCCGAGCGCCGCGAGGTACCTGTGGAGGCGGATTTCGTTGGCCTGCGCATTCCGGACACGTTTGTGGTGGGCTACGGCCTTGATTACGCCGAAAAATACCGCGGCCTCCCATATATCGCGAAATTGCGGATAGAATATTAGATGTTAGACTTTAGATTTTAGACTTTAGATTCTTGATGTTAGACGTTAGATTTTTAGATTTCTTTGAGTTAGATTTTGATGAGTAGATTTTGATGAGTTAGATTTTGAAAGGAAACGATCCATTGAACAACGCGAATTTGAAGAAGCTCGCATCTCTTGCCGCCTACCTGCTGGTGCCGGCGCTGATCATCGTTATGGCCTGGCAATACGCCCAGAACGCGAAGCAGGAAAAAATGGAGTATTCCCAGGTGGTCAACACCTTCCGCAGCGGCCAGGTGGCGATCTTCAACCTCAACCTCAGCAGCGGCACCCTCGATTATTGGCTGTGGGAGGAGGTCGAGCCCGAGCTGGACGAAAAGACCGGAGAATTTATCAGGAACAAGCCGAAGACCGACGAATCGACCAAGAAATCGATGAAGTCCCACAAATACGCCGTGCCCAATGTGGGCCTGTTCCTGGAGGATGTCAACGAAATCGTCGTATCCTATAATGATCTGGCCGAAACGCCGGAGGAACAGATCCGCTACAATTCCATCAGCGGGCAGGGAATGAGCTGGCTGCTGGATATCATTCCCATGGTGATCATCGGCGGGCTGATCGTGACGTTTTTATTCGTCATGATGCGCCGCATGAACCAGAGCATGATGAGCGAAAATAACCGCTCCATGAGCTTCGGCAAGGCGCGGCTGCGCCAGCACAGCAAGGACGGCAAGCGCAAGACCACCTTCGCCGATGTGGCCGGGGCCGATGAGGAAAAAGAAGAGCTCCACGAGATCGTGGAATTTCTGCGGAACCCGCAGCGCTTCAGCGAGCTGGGCGCGCGGATTCCCAAGGGCGTGCTGCTTGTGGGCTATCCGGGCACGGGAAAAACGCTTCTGGCCCGCGCCGTGGCCGGCGAGGCCGACGTGCCCTTCTTTTCGATTTCCGGCTCCGACTTCGTGGAGCTCTATGTGGGCGTGGGCGCCTCCCGCGTGCGCGATATGTTCAACCAAGCCAAGAAGCACGCGCCCTCCATCGTGTTCATCGATGAGATCGACGCCGTGGGGCGCCAGCGCGGCGCGGGCATGGGCGGCGGCCACGACGAGCGCGAGCAGACCCTCAACCAGCTGTTGGTGGAAATGGACGGCTTCGGCGAAAACGAGGGCGTGATCATCCTCGCCGCCACCAACCGGCCCGATATCCTGGACCCGGCGCTGCTGCGGCCCGGCCGCTTTGACCGGCAGGTGACCGTTTTGCAGCCAGACGTCCGGGGCCGTGAGGCCATTCTGAAGGTGCACGCGAAGAATAAGCCCCTGGCACCCGACGTGGACCTCAAGGTAATCGCCAAGACGACCGCGGGCTTCACCGGCGCGGACCTGGAAAACCTACTCAACGAGGCCGCCCTTCTGGCGGCGCGGACAGAAAAACGCGCCATCACCCACGAGGAAATCGAAAACGCCATGCTCAAAGTCGTGGTGGGCACCGAAAAGAAATCCCATAAAAAAACCAAGAAGGACCTGAAGCTCACGGCTTATCATGAGGCGGGGCACGCCATTGCCACCTACTACCTGCCAACGCAGGACCCTGTGCACCAGATTTCGGTGATCTCCCGCGGGCTGGCGGCGGGCTTCACCATGCACCTGCCGCAGGAGGACCGACAGGGCTTCTCAAAGACCGAGATGGAGGAAAACATCGTCGTGCTTCTGGGCGGCCGCGTGGCCGAGGCCCTGGTGCTGGGCGATATCTCCACAGGGGCTTCCAACGACATTGAGCGCGCCACGAAGATTGCCCGGGACATGGTTACCCGCTACGGCATGAGCGGCGAGCTGGGCCCCATCGCCTATGTAACGGACCATGACGCGGTCTTCCTGGGCCGCGACTATACCCAGACCCAGAGCTATTCGGAGCATTCGGCGGAAAAAATCGACAGCGAGATCCGCAAAATCATCGGGGAAGCCTATCAGTCCGCCGAAAAAATCCTGAAGGAGCACATGGACCAGCTGCATCTGGTATCCGGGGTGCTGGAGCGCGAGGAAACCATTACCGGCGAGCAGTTCGAGGCCCTGATGAAGGGCGAGGTGCCGGAGGATCTGAGGGAGGAGCGATGAAAAGGCAAACGCTTTCCAGCGGGGAGCACGATGTTTTAGTGCAGAGCATGAAAGATAAGTTTGATATCCAGGACGAACCCAAGGTCGGCATTTTCTGGTATGAGCCGGTTCGCGGAGAGCTCTTTGGCGTTTATAAAATCGGTATTTCCGAAACGCAGTTCAATCACCGGGGCCGCAAAACAATCAGTACGCTTCACCGAAAAGTGTGGGAAAGCGAGCAAAAAAAAGCGGAAGCGGCCGGAAAAGCCGACACCATCTGGCAGGGTGATTACACGCAGGTTCCACGGGGGCGTGTGTTTCAATATCCCTCAGGCGACATGGTGGTGCTGGTCGGCTCCTGGATAGATGACTACCCAGGGCTTTACAGAATGATTATGATTGAATTTGATTTACCTGAAGACACAGTATTCATGACAGGCCTGCATTGGGAACTGGGTCATGGATGGTCGGAGTAAAATCACCTGTTAACTATAAATAGCATAAGGAGGACTGCATAATGAAACGCGCCCGTTTTTCCCAGGTAATGCTCGCCCTGTTCCTCATTCTGCTGGGGCTGGTTCTGCTGGGTGTTTACGCCTTTGGCTGGGAGCCGCGGTGGTTTGAGGGCTGGTGGACACTGCTGCTTATGGCCGTGGCCGTGGTTTCAATGATCAGCAACGGCATACGCTACCTCAACACATTTTTGCTGGGCGGATCTTTTCTGGTGCTGGCCTATGTCCGCGGCTGGTACTGGATGAGCAGCAGCGAAACCCTCTTCATCTCCCTGGGCGCTTACGCGATTATCCTGGCGGGCACGCAGCTGATGATCCGCGCTTTCCGTCCCAAACGCCCCGGCGCCGGGCAGATTCCCAGAGCCGGCTACAGCGCGGAACATATTTTTGATAATGGCGAAGCCAACGGCGCCGGCGTTGAGCCGGACGCCGCGTCCCGCCCCAACTATACCACTGTGTTCTCCAGCCGCTGCTTCCGGAACACCAGCAAGAACCTCCAGGGCGGCAGGGCCACCAGCGTGTTCGGCGGCATCGTTATCGACCTGAGCCAGGCGGACTTCACGCAGGACATCATCTTTCAGGTGGACACGGTTTTTGGCGGCGTGGATATCTATACCCCGCCCGGTGTGCTTGTGAATATGAGCGGCAGCTCCGTATTCGGCGGCTGCGACACCAGCGGAATCCAGGGCAGGGCATATGATCCGAACCACCCAAAGCTGACGATCCGGTATAACGCTGTTTTTGGTGGGTTGAAGATTAGGTAATACAGGGCAGGCATGACGTAGGGGTTCAAAAATTTGAACCCCTGTCTGATTATATAACAGGAGGAAACATGTCTAAACGAAAAGAATACTCCAACGACGACATGACCGCCCTCAAAGGGGCCGACAAGGTGCGCAAGCGCCCGTCCGTGATCTTCGGCTCCGACGGCCTGGAGGGCTGCCAGCACTCCATCTTCGAGATCATCTCCAACGGCATCGACGAGGCCCGGGAGGGCTATGGCGACCGCGTGGTTGTTACGCGCTTTGCGGACCACAGCGTGGAGGTGCAGGATTTCGGCCGGGGCTGCCCCGTGGACTGGAACGAGCGCGAGGGCCGCTACAACTGGGAGCTGGCCTTCTGCGAGCTCTATGCCGGCGGAAAGTACGACACCAACGAGGGCGGAAGCTACACCTACTCCCTGGGGCTCAACGGTTTGGGGCTCACCGCCACCCAGCAGAGCTCTGAATGGATGGACGCCGAAATCTACCGCGACGGCTTCCGCTATACCCTGCGTTTCGAAAAAGGCAATATCGTGGGGGATATGCTCAAGGAGCCGGTCCGGAAGAAACAGACCGGCTCGCGCTTCCGCTGGAGGCCGGACCTGGAGGTCTTCACCGACATTGCCGTGCCCCTTGCCTACTATCAGGACGTGATGAAGCGGCAGTCCGTGGTGAACCAGGGGGTGCGCTTTTTTCTGCGCAGCGAAACCACGCCAGGCGTCTTCGACGAAAGCGAATACTTCTACGAAAACGGTATTGTGGATTACGTGGCCGAGGTGGCCGACGGCAGCGCGATTACGGATACGCAGTTCTGGGTCACCCAGCGCGAGGGCCGGGACCGGGCCGACCAGCCGGATTACAAGCTGCGCATCACCGCTGCGCTGGCGTTTTCCAGGGATAAGCAGCGCAAGGAGTATTATCACAATTCCAGCTGGCTGGAGTACGGCGGCGCGCCTGAAAAGGCCGTGCAAAGCGCCTTCGTGGGCCAGATCGACGCCTATCTGAAGCAGACGGGCAAATACAACAAGGCCGACCCGAAGATCAAGCTCCAGGATATCACGGACTGCATGATTTTAATCGTCTCCAGCTTCTCGACCCAGACCAGCTACGAAAACCAGACGAAAAAAGCCATCAACAACCGCTTTATCCAGGAGGCTATGGCGGAGTTTTTCCGGCACCAGCTGGAGGTCTACTTTCTGGAAAACCCCCTGGAGGCCGAGAAGATCGCCGAGCAGGTGCTGATCAACCTGCGCAGCCGCGTCAAGGCGGAGCAGACCAGGGTATCCATTAAAAAGACCCTGCAAAGCGGGAACTCCCTGACCAACCGGGTGCAGAAATTTGTGGACTGCCGCAGCCGCGACCCCGAAATCCGCGAGATTTATATCGTGGAGGGCGACTCCGCCCTGGGCGCGTGCAAGCAGGCCCGAAATTCCGAATTCCAGGCGATCATTCCCGTGCGCGGCAAGATTCTCAACTGCCTCAAGTCGGAATACGCGAAGATATTCAAGAACGAAATCATTCTGGACCTGATCCGTGTGCTAGGCTGCGGCGTGGAGGTGGAAGGCAGGGCCGCGAAGGAATTTTCCTCCTTCGACCTGAACAACCTCAGCTGGAGCAAGGTGATCATCTGCACGGACGCCGACGTGGACGGCTTCCAGATCCGCACGCTGATTCTCACGATGCTCTACCGCCTTATGCCCACGCTGATTCAGGCCGGAAGGGTCTATATCGCGGAATCGCCGCTGTATGAGATCAGCTCCGGCGGCGAGACCTGGTTCGCCTACACCGAGCGGGAAAAGGCGCGAACCCTGGCAGAGCTGGAGGGCAGGCGTTACACGATCCAGCGCTCCAAGGGTCTGGGCGAAAACGACGCCGACATGATGAGCCTGACCACCATGAACCCCGCCACCCGCCGATTGATTCAGGTCTGCCCCACAGATACTCACGAAACGGCCCGCATGTTTGAGCTCATGGAGGGCGACAATCTGGCCGGACGCAAGGAACATATCGCGACCCATGGACACAAGTACATTGAGCTGGCGGACGTCTCATAAAAACAACAAACAACAAATTCCCGATGTGAAAAATGAAGACATCGGGAATTTTAGTTTTTTATAGTTTTTTAGTTTTTTATAATTTTTTAGTTTTTTATAATTTTTTAGTTTTTTTATATTTAAAGTTTCTTCCCGGTTCGCCGCGAATAGGGCTCCTCGGGGCCCTGCGGGCCGGTGACGCCATGGCAGCAGCAAGGGCTGCAGCTGCAGCTGCAGCAGCACTGCCTGCCCGGCGCGCTTAAGTACCGCGGATCATTTGGCATTTGCAATCTCTCCTTTATTCCTTGTATTCGTCAAAAAATAGAAAGGCACCACTACCAGCATATGCGCAGGACGGTATGATAGCCTGTTTCCGCTTGTACGAATTGCTGACAATTTATTGCACCAATTCTTCTTTTTCCTGCCAGATACTGCTAGTTTCAACGAATACAATGAAAATAAATATCATTCCCTTTGCTTTCGCGCCCGAAATCATTGACGAAGCCATACAGAAATGGTATGGTTATTTCAGCTATATTGCCTGCCTAGATATAATGCCTATATATAGTGTGTAGAAGAGAAAGGAGCGTGCATATGATGTATGATCCGCGGCAGGAATCCGGGCATTTTGAGCCCGCGCAGCCGTATATGCCGATGCAGCCATATGCGCCCGCGCAGCCATACGTGCCCGCGCCGCCGCCGTACGCGCAGCAGCAGCCGTATTATCCGGCATATGCCCCGGCTCCCGCCGCTCCGCCGCCGGAGCCGGAGCGCTTTGTCCGGCTGACGGCGCCGCCCCCCCTGCCGCAGCCGGAACAGCTGATCCTCGAAATCAACAGCTATCTCGATTTCCTCGACAGCTATGAGGAGGACAGCCTCCCGCCATTCTTCGAAACCGGCTCCTTCGCCTTAAACGCGGTTCCGGAAAGCGTCCCCGAGGAAGCCCCAAAGCCGTCCGCGAAAAAGCATCCGCTGCGCAGGGTGCTTATGATCCTGCTCAACATCCTTCCGCTGCTCGTCTTTGTCTGCATCATCTTTGGCGTGATCATCCATATCTTTGACAAAAACCCCGACAAGTCGCTTTTTGGCTTCCGCTTTTATAACGTGATTTCGGACTCCATGACACCCACCACACAGGAGGACGGCACAAAGCCCAGGGGCGGGTTTTACGCGGGCGACTACATCATCGTGAAAAAAATCAGCCCCGAGGATGTGCGCGCGGGCGACATTGTCACCTTTTGGAAAAACGACTGGGAGACCGTGACCCACCGCGTGTTGGATGTTCTGGACCGCTACAACGGCACGCCCGGCATCTTCTTCATCACCAAGGGCGACCACAACGAAGCCGCTGATATCCCGCCGGTTCCCGGCAGGGCCCTGGCGGGCAAAAAAGTGGCATCGATCCGTGGGCTGGGACATGTAATGAAGCTCACGCAGCAATATCCCAGGAGCTCCGCGGCGGTGTGCGCGGTCATGTTCCTGTCTTCCGGTTTTCTGTTCGTATGGCTGTCTACGTCTGACTACCGCAAAAAGAAGAGATCATAAAAACCCCAAATCTCTATAAAGCCATCCTCGGCGCCGGCGCGAAGGGGGCTTCTATGTCAACCTCTTTCCCGGATTCGCTGCTGCGGCTCACCGCCTGGAGCACCTCCAGCACATGGAGCATCTGCGCGGCGCTGGCGCGGGCGCTCCGGCCCTCCCGCATGGCGGAGACCATGTCGGCAAGCCCCAGGGCGCGGCTGTTTTCGCCGTAGGCGTCATAGGGGCTGTCGATGGGGATCCACCGCCCGCCGCCGGGGACCTCCGCCGCGTTGGGCGCGTTGGCCTCGCCGAGCTTGATTTGAATCTCGCCGCCAAAGTTGTTGGGATCCGGCACGATCATGTTGCCCTTTGTGCCGTAGATCTCAATGTTGTTCACCCCCGGCATAGAAAACACATCGAAGGTGACAAACAGCGTGGCCAGCGCGTCGCTGCGAAAATGCAGCAGCGCCATGGCGCAGGTAGGCACGCTCACGCCAATATCCGTGCCGGCCAGCGGCTCGCTTGTAATCCCGCGTCTGGGAAAGCTGATCTTCGTCATGCCCATCACGCTGCGCACAGGGCCAAGCAGATTGACCAGCGCCGTGATATAATAAGGCCCCATATCCAGCAGCGGACCGCCGCCGGGAGCCTCGTAATAAAATGCCGGGTCCGGGTGCCAGCTCTCGTGTCCACGGCAGATCATGTGCGCCGCGGCGCCCACCGGCCTGCCAATCAGACCCTCCTCCAGCAGGCGGCGGCAGCCCTGCTGCCCCGCGCCCAGAAAGGTATCCGGCGCGCCGCAAAGCCACAGGCCGCGGCTTTCGGCCAGCAGCAGCAGCTCCCTCCCCTGCCCGACCTCGGCGGCAAGGGGCTTTTCGCTGTAGACATGCTTGCCCGCCTCCAGGGCCGCTTTTGTGACCTTGTAGTGCTCATTGGGCCGCGTAAGGTTCAGCACGATATCGACCTGCGGGTCGGCAAAGAGCTCGTGCATGTTCTCATACAGCTTCGGTATGCTGTACTCCCGCGCGGCCTTCTCCGCCTTTTCCCTCACCAGGTCGCATACGCCGACCACTTCCAGCCCATCAAACAAATGAGTGATGTTCTTCAGGTATATCCCGCTGATGTCGCCCACGCCGACAAAGGCGATTCTGGCCATTGCTCACGCCTCTTTCCTTTTTTTCTTTTTTCTCTTTTCTTCTTAAATATAAATAAATATAAATTTCTCCTGCTTGCTTATATAAACTCTTCTATTTATATGAATTCGCGCGCGCGGCCCAGAGCATTCCCCGGCGAAGAAGCTCCTGCGCGGCGGGGCTTTGCTCAAATACGGCGTCCACATGCCCCAGGGAGCAGTAATACACGCGCCCCGCGCCCCAATATTTCGTCCAAGCCACGGGCATATCCACGGGCTTATTGGCGGCGTGAAAGCCATCCACAAGAGGAAAGCGCGTGCTTGCCAGCACCTCCACGGCGGGGTCGTAATGCAGGTAATAATGCTCGCTGCGCAGGGTGAAATCCTCAATGCCCTCCACCAGCGGGCTGGAGCCCTTATGGATATGCACGCGGTATTCCACGCCGTCGTTGCCGGGGTGTGCCACCCACTGGCCGCCGGTCATAAACTGCCACTGCGTATCATTGCGGAAGGCGTCGCACATTCCACCGTGAAAGCCCGCGAGGCCCAGGCCCTCCCCCACCGCGCGGACAATATTCTCTGAATGCGCCTTGGGCAGCTCGCCCATGGAGCACACGGGCACCAGCAGGTCCAGCTCCGCCAGCCGCCCGGGGCCGGGCAGGTCCTGTGTGCCTTGCAGCAGCTCCACCGCGAAGCCCTCGCCGCGCAGTACGCCGGCGAAGCGATTGGATACGCGCTCCGGCTCGTGGCCGTCCCAGCCGCCCCAGAAAATCAGCGCCTGCTTTTGCTTGTGCATGGAGTACCCCCTTCCGCGAAAAAACAGCTTTGTCCTGTTGTCCGAATGTTGTTTCCCTTGGGATAATAATGTTGTTTCCCTTGGGATAATATGGGATTATATCATAACAGAATTAAAAACGCAAGACCTTTTGCTCAGATTTTAGCGAATTCCGCGATTCTTCACACGCAGCGCTGCAAAGCGTTGAATATCAGTTGGTCGGGCCGCAAATATTTTTCGTAATACGCCTGATTCTCCGCACGCATTTGCGCCAGCGCGCCGGGCTCCTCCAACAGAAAGGCCGTGCGCTCCAGGGCGCCCTCCGGCGTTTCGAAGGGCAAATAATGCGTACCCGCGCGAAAACCGCCGGGAACGTCGTACCAGAGAGGCTCGCTGACAATGGCCTGGCTTGCCGCGAGGTATTCGCCAAGCTTCCAGCCGGTGGAGCGGTGCAGCCCGACAGTGGTCAGGCATATCCGGGCGTCCCGCATGGTCCGCAAATAAACCGGCCTGCGGGTCATTGCCTCGGGCACGATCAGATCGGGATACATGGCCCGGGCAAAAGGCGTGTGCGTAAAGCCCGCCACGGCGCGGCCGCCGTATTCCTTGCGCAGCAGCCGGATGAGCGCGGCCCGCGTCTCGTCCATGCGCAGCACCCCGGCCAGCTCAGGGCAGCGCTCAATGGCGGGGCCGATGCTGCCGGGCGCGCAGGCGGGGTCATGCTCCTCCAGTGGAAACCAGGTGCGCGTCAGAAAGAGGATCGTATCGCTCCGCCGCCGTTCGGCGGAGGCCTCGAAGCGTTCGGGATAATATTGCCGGTCCGACAGCCGCCCCGCCGGAAGGCAGGCCAGGGCCTTGCGCAGCAGGATATGCCGTTTTCCGGGATCCCGCAGGCCTTTCAGGTCCCGGGCCCGAAAACGGTTATAGGGGTTCCCGGCGCAGCTGACATGGTAATTGAAGCCCAGGGGGAGCTGCCGGCCGGCATAGGCCGAGGCGGCGTAATACGCGGCGCGGTGGCTCCTGCGGAAGTACCATCCCACGTTCAGCTCCTCCATGGCGGCGTCGAAGGCCTCAAGGGAGCAATGCGGCGCGCCGCTGTCATGGGCATCGAATACAGCGGCCCTTCCGTCCGGAAAGCGGGCGATGACCAGCTGGTTGTGCCCGAACCGGCTTCCCGTTTCCTCCCGGCGGATGCTCAGCGCGCACAGGCCCTGCCGCTCCAGCAGGCGGAAGCCCGCGAGAAGCTGGCTGATATGGATGGTCGCGCAGGGATCGAAGGTCAGCGTAAGGCGGTTCATTTATCCACGCACCTTCCTGAAGCGTTATCGCTGTTTCTCCCTTGCATTATAGCAGATGTTATTTGACAAATCAATCAATATATGATAAAATTGGAATCATCACGCGTTAAATTATTTGAGGAGGATCCTTCTTGTTATTGACAACATCTGCCGGGGACGAAAAGGTCAAGCGCGGCAGAAAACCGAAACGTCCTTCGGATACGGGGGGAAAGCAGTCGCAGAAAAAAGAGCGCGTTAAGGAACAGCCTGTCGATGCCGACATATCCCGCCGCAGAAAAGCCCGGGGGATCGTCTGCTTTTTGATCGGGCTGCTGCTGGTTTGCCTGAGCGTCTTTCCCGGCGAAAGCTTCTGGAACGTCTGCCACCGCTTTTCCTGGAGCATGTTCGGCCTGTGCCTGTGGCTGTGGATCGGCTACCTGATCTATTGCAGCTGCTATTGGATGCGCAATCTTTCGGTGAAAGAAAATCTGCCCAAGGCCCTCGGGCCGGTGCTGCTGTTCATCTCCGTGGGCACGATGCTCTTTCTCATGTCCCACAGCGAGGAGGACCTCAAGGCTGTGGGCTGGGCGGAGCAGGTCTCTTCGCTGTTCCCCTCCCGCATCGGGGAAAGCTGGAACGTCTGGACGGCTATGTCCAACGGCGGGCTGGTCAGCGCCGTGCTGGGGGCTACCCTGGCGGCTCTGGCCGGAAAATTCGCCGCGGTAATCGTCACCTGCTTCCTCGTCGCGGGCGGGGTGCTTCTGAGCTTTCCCGGGGCGAGAGAAAACATGGTGAACGCCCTCACCGGCCGTATGCGGCTGCCCAGGGAGAAGGACGCGCCCGACGGGAAAAGCATCAACCTGGACGAGGGCAGGCCGGACACCGAAGCCATGCCCGCGAACCCAAGACGGGGCGGTAAACCGCAAATGAACCGATACGGCGACGACAGCTACGACGAGCTCAGCGCGAACCTGGACGCGATGCTGCAGCCAACACAGGATACACCGCCCGAAGCCCCGGAACCGCAAGGCCGCTTCGGCCGCGGCCGGCGGGCCGGCGCGCCCACCATGGAGCAGGTCATTCCGTCTATGGCGATTGAGGTCTTCGACAGCGGCGACGAGGACGCGGCGAAGCTTGTGGACAGTGTTTTTCCGGAGCAAAGCGCGCGCAAAAAAGCGCTGAAGGGCGGTGACGAGGCGCAATCCCAGATTGACGCGCTGATGAAGGACGCCATTGAGGTCTCGCTGAACAGGCCCGAGGAAAAAGAATACAGCCCCCCTCCCCTGAGCTGCCTGAACCAGCCCAGAGCCACCGCCGCGCAGCCGGACCGGGGCGAGGAGGACATGATCGCCCGCAAGCTGCTGCGCACCCTGGACAGCTTTGGTGTCGCGGTGGATCTGGTGGGCCGCAGCCGGGGCCCCTCCGTCACAAGATACGAGCTCCGGCCCGCCGAAGGCGTAAAGATCAGCAAAATCACCGCGCTGTCCGACGACATCGCCCTGCGCCTGGCGGCAACGAAGGTGCGCATCGAGGCCCCCATCCCCGGCAAGCCCGCCGTGGGCGTGGAGGTGCCCAACCGGGTGCGCGCCGTGGTCACCCTCCGGGAGCTGGTGGATTCCGACAATTATCGCGCGGGCACCGCGAAATCCATGCTCACCTGCGCGCTGGGAAAAGATATCATCGGCAGCAACATCTACTGCGATCTGGCAAAGCTCCCCCACCTGCTCATCGCCGGCACCACTGGATCCGGTAAATCCGTATGCATGAACACCCTGATCCTGAGCCTGCTCTACAACGCCTCCCCCCGGGACGTGCGGCTGCTGATGGTCGATCCCAAGCAGGTGGAATTCAACGTATACAGCGGCATCCCCCACCTGCTGGTGCCGGTGGTGTCCGACCCGCTGAAGGCAGCGGGAGCGCTGAGCTGGGCCGTGTGCGAAATGGAGCGGCGCTACGCTCAAATCTCCGAGCAAAACGTCCGGGACCTGGACAGCTATAATACCATCGCGGCAAAAAATAACGAAAAGCTGGAGCATATGCCCCGCATCGTCATCTTCATCGACGAGCTTTCGGATCTCATGATGGTCGCCCCCAGCGAGGTGGAGGACGCCATCCAGCGTCTGGCGCAAAAGGGCCGTGCGGCCGGGATTCATCTGGTGCTGGCCACCCAGCGCCCCTCCGTGGACGTGATCACCGGCGTAATCAAGAGCAACCTGCCGGGGCGCATCGCCCTTTCCGTGGCCTCTCAGATCGACTCGCGCACCATCATCAACAGCTCCGGCGCGGAGCAGCTGCTGGGCAATGGCGATATGCTGTTCAGCCTCAACGGCGGCAACAACGCCATCCGCGTGCAGGGCTGCTACGTGTCCGACGCCGAGGTGATAAAGGTCGTGCGCTACGTGCAGAACCAAAGCGACGGCAAGGCGGAGTACGACGACGGCGTGTGGGCCGAAATCGAACGCAACGCCGCCATCACCGCCAGCGGCAGAAAGCGCGGGGGCCTGCAGTCCGCGGACGCCGACGAGGACGGGGAGGACCCCGCCCTGGTCAGCGCGGCCATCGAGGTTGTCGTCGAGGCACAGATGGCCTCCACCACGATGCTGCAAAAAAAGCTCAAGCTGGGCTATGCCCGTGCCTCGCGCCTGGTGGACGAGCTGGAGGCCAAGGGCATCGTCGGCCCGCCGGAGGGCAGCAAGCCCCGCAAGGTGCTCATGAGCCACGCCCAATGGCTGGAATACACCGCCCTCGCGCCGGACAAGCGCGCCGCCGCGCTGACAGGGAACGCGCCGGCTTCCGACGGAATGAATTCCCAGAGATAGCGAATTTTTCCCAGGAAAAGGCTTGACAAACAGAAGATTTTCGGATATAATAATAATACAGCTGAATGCTGTCTCACATTTAATATCCGGTGTATCTCAGCCGTAAATGAGAGATTTAATGAGCGGTGTATCTCAGCCGTAAATGAGAGATTTAATGAGCGGTGTATCTCAGCCGTAAATGAGAGATTTAATGTGGGTTGGGAGAGGCAGAGCAGACGCTTTGCCTCTCTTTATTTTGAAAGGATGGTTTAGGTGGATAATATTTCCAAAATTCAGTTTTTTTATGTTGACCCAAACTACATTTCCTACCTCCAAACAGTAGATCCGCATGTTCCGAACGTCATCTATCTGGGAAGGCACAAAAAAATGCTTTGCGGCGCTGTCTTCAAATTGAACGGCGTATCTTATTACGCACCTTTATCACATAAAACTGTCAGTTCCTCCTTTAGTTTCATCATTCGAGGCGAAAGAAACGAGCCGATAGCCTCCTTGCGAACACAATATATGATACCTGTTCCGGAATCCGTCTTATCAAAAGTCGATATTGTTCAATTGATGAAAGATGACATAAAATATGGAGATCTTGTTTTAAGGGAATACCGCTTTTGCAACAGGCCTGGCAACGTCGGCGCCATATTGAAAAAAGCGGAAAAAGCATACCGCGCCGCACAGAAAATGGATAACAATAGCAATTGCCACTGCTGCAATTTTGCCGCTCTGGAAGCCGCTATGCAAAAATACCAGCTATCGGAAGCCGGTGATAATTTATGACATCCACTCCCCTCCCCACAACGCCTGAAGAAGCCCTCGCCCGCGGATGGGACGCGATCGATATCGTGCTCATTACGGGCGACGCCTATGTGGATCACCCCAGCTTCGGCGCGGCGCTCGTCGCCCGCGTACTGGAGGCCGAGGGTCTGCGCCTGGGCGTTCTGGCGCAGCCCGCCTGGGAGGGAAAACGGGCCGAGGCCGATTTCACGCGCTTCGGGAAGCCGAATATCGGCTTCTTCGTTACCGGCGGGAACATCGACAGCATGGTGGCGCATTATACTGTCGCGAAAAAGCGGCGCGGCGCCGACGCCTATTCTCCCGGTGGGAAAACGGGGCGCAGGCCCGACCGCGCGGCGTTGGTATACGCCCGCTGCGTGCGCCGTTATTATGGAGATATCCCGCTGATTCTGGGCGGGCTGGAGGCCTCTCTGCGCCGCTTCGCGCATTATGACTACTGGGACGACGCTGTGCGGCCGTCGATTCTGGTCGAATCGGGCGCGGATCTGCTGGTTTACGGCATGGGCGAGGCGCAGACGGTTGAAATCGTCCGGCGGCTGGCAAAGGGAGAGCACATGCGCGCGCTGACAGATATCCGCGGCAGCTGCTATGCGGTGGATGTGCGCGACACGCCCTGGAGCGGCCTGCAGTGCCCCTCCTTCGAGATGGCGCGGGACAGCAAAAAGGAGTACGCCAGGGCCTGCCGGACACAGATGCTGGAGCAGGACGCTGTGACAGGTAAGGCGGTCAAGCAGCGGCACGGCGATAAGATGCTGGTGCAAAATCCGCCCATGCCGCCTCTTTCGACCGAAGAGCTCGACCGCGTGTACGCCCTGCCGTTCGCCCGGCGGTGGCATCCGGCCTATGACAGCCAGGGCGGCGTGCCCGCGCTGGAGGAGGTGCGCTTTTCCATCACCCACAACCGGGGCTGCTTCGGGGCCTGCCATTTTTGCTCCCTGGCCTTTCACCAGGGCCGCGCCGTCGCCGCGCGCAGCAAAGCGTCAATTATGGAAGAGGCCCGGGCGCTGACAAAGCATCCGGACTTCAAGGGCTATATCCACGACCTCGGAGGGCCAACGGCAAACTTTAGATTTCCCTCCTGCAAAAAGCAGGCGGAACAGGGCCTGTGCCGCGACCAGAGGTGCCTGGCCCCAAAGCCCTGCGCCGCGCTGGAGGCCGGCCACGCGGAATATCTTGAAATCCTGCGGGAGCTGCGGCAGCTCCCCGGGGTGAAAAAAGTGTTCATCCGCTCGGGAATCCGTTTTGATTACCTGCTGGAGGACAGCGACGAGCGCTTCTTCCGGGAGCTGGTGGAGCACCATGTGAGCGGGCAGCTGAAGGTGGCGCCGGAGCACTGCTCCGCCGCCGTGCTCGACGCCATGGGCAAGCCCCACATTGAGACCTATCTGCGCTTCGCCCGCCGCTACGCCGCGCTGAACCGGCAGCTGGGCAAGGAGCAGTACCTCGTGCCCTACCTCATGAGCTCGCACCCCGGCTGTACCCTGCGGGACGCCGTGGAGCTGGCGGAATTCCTGCGCCGGGAGGGCATCCGCCCGGAGCAGGTGCAGGACTTTTACCCCACACCGGGCACGGTATCCACCTGCATGTATTATACCGGGCTGGACCCGATGACAATGCGGGAGATTTTCACGGAAAAAACGCCCCACGGCAAGGCGATGCAGCGGGCGCTGCTCCAGACGGCGCTGCCGCAGAACCGCGCCCTGGTGCTGGAAGCCCTGCGCCGCGCCGGGCGGCAGGATCTCATCGGCCCCGGCAAACACTGCCTGATCAGGGAGGACGCACGCGATGACAGCACCGCAAAATCCAAAGGCAAACGGCGCGGGCGCTAAGCGTCCGCCGCAAATCAAAAAGGCTCTGCCAACGGTTGTGCTGGTGGCCATTCTGTTCGTCCTGGGCTCTCTGCCCGGCTGGATGGGCCGGTCCGGCTGGATGGATATCCTTCGTCCGGCGGAGGCCGCCGCCGCGTCCGCCGAGGGGAGCCTGCGCATCCATGTCATTGATGTGGGGCAGGGCGACAGCATCCTCATCGACGCCCAGGGGGAATTCATGCTCATCGACGGCGGCGAGCGCGGGCAGGAGGATACGGTGGTACAGTATCTGCGGGACCAGGGCGTGGAGGAGCTGCGCTATGTCGTGGCCACGCATCCGCACACCGACCACATCGGCGGCCTGGCCTACGGCGTGCTGGCGGCCTTCCCCGTGGGCACGGTGATCGCGCCGCGGTTCTCGCCGGAGAACACGCCAACCACCCAGACCTACGAGAAATTTCTCGATGCCGTCACCGGGCTTGCCGCGAACGGCACGGCGGCGAAATACGCCCGGCCCGGCGACGTTTATCCCTTGGGCGAAGCGAGTTTTACGATCTTAGGGCCGCTGAAAGAGGACGGCAGAAACTATAACAACGATTCCGTCATCCTGCGGGTGGAATATCAAAGCCGCGCCGCCCTGTTCATGGGTGACGCCGAAAAGCCCG
>Ga0099364_10001935_pt1 | contig 33500 bp, 26 predicted proteins | sample TergutTh196P3_FD_73070 | JGI IMG/M metagenome (GOLD analysis project Ga0099364, IMG submission 73070) | Microcerotermes parvus P3 segment gut microbial communities from Pointe-Noire, Republic of the Congo - Th196 P3 | ecosystem: Host-associated > Arthropoda: Insects > Digestive system > Gut ... | reverse complement strand
CAAACGGTTCAATTCATCGTATTCGTACGTAGCATTTTCGGCTGTTTGCCCCGCGCCGACCCCATTTGACGATTCGGCAATAACATTGCCCATGTTATCGTACTCAGTGTCGCGCAAAATGGTCTTTTGACTGTGCCGCGTCGGGTCGTTCGCTTTTATCTGTAGGAGCCGCCCGACCTCGTCGTAGGAGTATTCCGTATACCAACCGTACGGATTTGACGCTACTTTCGTTTGCCCCATATTTTCATATTGTATACTGGTATTCGATGCCATCCTGATCCTCTACTGCAGTGATTTTTCCATTTTCTTCGTAGCGATATACTGAGACTGCGTTGTAGATGTCTGTAAACACGCTTCTCATGTTTGAAACATCATAATCAAAATACTGATTACCTGGCCCGCCATAGTCTGTTCGATAACGCAGTTGTGGCTGTCATAGACGTTTGCAAGGTATATGTTGCCTTTGAATGCAACAAAAACAACTCATACACGAATGGTTGCGGCAATTATTTCATTTCGCTGAATGCTATTGTTTCCGGCTAATTGGATAATTATAACATATATTGGTTGCACAGTCAAGGCAATAATTTGCAATATGCAGGCAATAATTTGCAATTGCAATTTGCAATTTGCAGGTAATGGTTAAAAGAAAAGCAAAATATTTACAAATCTGCATTACTTTCTATTCCGACGTTGTGCTATAATATCATTGATTCTATTTAAGCATTGAGTTAACAGTTCCTTTGTAAAGAGGTGATAGTTTTGGGAATTATGACGGTTAAAGAAGCTTCCCAAAAATGGAGCGTAACACCACGACGAATAGGCGAATATATTCGTGAAGATAGAATAGACGGAGCATATAAAATTGGTTCGGCGTGGGTCATGCCTGACGATACGCAGAAACCGCTGAATGACAAACCGGGTCGCAAAATTAAGCAAGCTTCGTTTACATACATAGATTTATTTGCAGGCATTGGTGGTTTCCACCAAGCGGCCAACTCTCTTGGCGGCAAGTGTCTTTTTGCTTGTGAAATAGACCCTCATGCCCAACGTGCTTATGAAGCAAACTATGGTATAGTGCCATATGGCGATATAGCAACACTCAATGCCGCCATTGTTCCCGACCACGATGTACTTTTAGCGGGTTTTCCCTGTCAAGCGTTCTCCATTTGCGGTAACATGAAAGGATTTGACGATACACGCGGCACGTTATTCTTTGATGTTGCTCGAATATTGAAAGAGAAAAAACCGAAGATGTGCGTATTGGAGAACGTCAAACAGTTAAGCACGCATGACGGTGGCAATACGCTTAAAACGATACTAAAAACACTTAGGGACTTAGGATATTCAACGCATTGGCGGGTTTTAAATGCCCTTGATTATGGGCTTCCGCAGAAGCGAGAACGAACTATTATTGTAGGTTTTCACGAAGTTGACGTTTTGTTTGACTTTCCAAAACCCACTGGTGCGGGTGACTTAAAAGACATACTTGACCCAGATGACGTTGTAGAACCAAGGTTTTTCGCATCAGAACATATACAATCCCGAAGACGGTCTATGCACACCCCCAAGATTACGCCGAGCATATGGCATGAAAACAAAGCGGGTAATATAAGCAGTTATCCGTATTCATGCGCTTTGCGTGCAGGTGCAAGTTATAATTATCTACTTGTTAATGGTGTGCGGCGTCCTACGCTTAGGGAATTACTTAGGCTTCAGGGATTCCCTGATACATTTGAAATAGTTTGCAACGACTCTCAAACACGAAAACAGGCGGGCAACGCCGTTCCTGTAAATGTGATAAAATCAGTATTACAGGAGGTTTTAAGAGCATGGAAAGACCACGGTTGCGAGACAAACAGGGGTAGAGGATCTTTGAATTATACCCATTGGGACAAATCCCCGAACGCTATATCCTTGAAATCAGGCGGATAGTAGAGGTACGTAGGGTATGTAGGGAACGAAGGGGAATTCAAAGGGGGGAAAAAAGACATTTATCTAGGCCGGGATATATGGTATAATGGCTTTGGAGATGATTTTAATGCTTAAATGTTCGGTTTGCAAGGAAAATTACGCTGTTGTTTTTGTGACTAGGATTGTTAATGGAAAGCAGTCGCAGCAGGGTTTGTGCCTATCATGTGCAAAGAAACAGGGCATTGCCCGGCTAGACAGCCTTATTGAAAATATGGGTATATCCGACGAGGAGTTAGACGGTTTGACTAAGCAGATGGGGGCCTTTCTTGATGGAATAGAGGAGAGGGGCGTGCAGGACGCGGACTTCGAGGAGTTGTCGGCTGATGAAAATCTAAAGAACCCAGGCTTATCTGATATATTCGAAAGGTTAATGCCTAAAGGCAACCTTAGCCTTAGCGGGGCAGGCAGAAAGGCGGACGGGGCGTCTGCGAATATTGCGTTGTCAGGCGGGCAGCAAAAGGACTCAGACGATAGGAATGCCAAAGGTTCGCAGAAAACGAAGACTCAGGAAAAAAAGGCGTCAAAGAAAAGGAAGTTCTTGGATGCTTTTGGCGCGAACCTAACTGTCCAGGCGAGTGAGGGGCGGATTGACAGGATTGTCGGCAGACAGAAGGAAGTTGACCGAGTCATACAAATACTCAACAGAAGGACTAAGAACAACCCGGTTCTAATAGGCGAGCCAGGGGTAGGAAAAACCGCGATTGCGGAAGGGCTTGCGGTCAGGATAAATAGTAAAAACGTTCCAGCCAAGCTTTTCAACCGCGAGATATACCGAATTGACATGACCAGCGTTATTGCCGGCACCCAGTTCCGGGGGCAGTTTGAGAGCAGGATGAAAGGGATTATTGAGGAGGCTAAAAACTGCGAGAATGTGATCCTGGTCATTGATGAAATACACAACCTAATGGGGGCGGGCGACGCCGACGGCGCGATGAACGCTGCCAATATTTTAAAACCCGCGCTTGCAAAGGGTGATGTGCAAGTTATCGGGGCAACCACGCTAAAAGAATACAGAAAACATATTGAAAAAGACTCGGCTTTGGAAAGGCGCTTTCAGCCAGTCATCGTTGACGAGCCGTCAATCGAAGATTCAATTGAAATATTAAAGGGCATAAAAGATTATTACGAAGACTACCACAAGGTCACTATCTCAGATGAAGTCATTGAGGCGGCTGTAAGGATGTCCGAGAGGTACATAACGGATAGGTTTTTGCCTGACAAGGCCATCGACGTCATTGACGAGGCAGGGTCAAGGTCAAACCTAAACAACACCGGGCTTGTCGATCTTGAAGCACTGAAAGAGGAGCTAAGAACGGTTCAAGAGGAAAAGGACTATGCTGTTTCGGCAGACTCTATTGAGGACTACCAAAAGGCGGCGGATTTGAAAGTGCATGAGTGCAAGCTCAATGAACGAATAAGGGAGATAGAGGGTGAATGCGTCGGAGTAGCTGTTACAATCGACGACGTCGCCAGTGTAATCGAGTCTTGGACAAAGATTCCGGTGCAAAAGCTGACTGCGTTTGAAACCGAAAAACTCCTTAACCTGGAAAGCCGAATACATGAGAGGATCATTGGGCAGGCGGAAGCGGTGTCGTCTGTGTGCAAGTCGATTCGGCGCAGCAGATCCGGGTTCAGGAAACTAAAAAAGCCCGCGTCGTTTATTTTCGTAGGACCGACAGGCGTGGGGAAAACAGAATTGGTCAAGGTTCTGGCCATTGAGCTTTTTGATAACGAGGAAGCCTTAATACGACTTGACATGTCTGAGTACATGGAGAAGCATGCGGTGTCAAAACTCATTGGGGCGCCGCCAGGGTATATTGGCTATGACGATGCGGGCCAGCTTACGGAAAAGGTGAGAAGGAAGCCGTATTCAATAATCCTTATGGACGAAATAGAAAAAGCCCACCCCGATGTATTTAACATGCTGTTGCAAATACTTGACGACGGCAGGTTAACCGACAGCCAGGGACGCGTAATCAACTTCGAAAACACTATTATTATTATGACGTCCAATGCGGGTACATCGCTTAAAGCGGCAAATATAGGGTTTGGCGGGGAAAGCTACAACAATGTTGCGAACAGGGTAAAGAGCGTCCTTAAAGAGACGTTTAGGCCCGAATTTCTTAACAGGGTGGATTCCGTCGTTGTGTTTGGCGAGCTTAACCACGACGAGATGAAGGCGATTATTAGGCTGATGCTACAGGAGGTTGCGCAAGAGGCACACAAAAATGGCATAGAAGTCGATTTTTCCGATGGCGTACCGGAACTGATAATGTCCAGGGAGCAAAACAAAAAACTTGGGGCAAGGCCGTTCAGAAAAGAGATACAGTCGCTAATTGAAGATGAGTTGTCAGAATTATTCATAAAAAAAGAGATCAAGGAAGGGGACAGGCTATTGATTGATGCCGAAGGGGGCAAAATCAATGTTTCGCATATTGCCACCCATCCCATGCCTTGACATGCTAAAAGCCAACGTATTTCACGAAGGTGGCTCATGAAGGTAGTTCATGAAGGTAGTTCATGAAGGTAGGTAATGAACGTATATCATGAACGTATTTCACGAACGGTAGCTGCCGTTTATCCTGATGTAATCCTCGGAGAAGTCGCAAGTCCATATCCTGTCGCTGTACGTGCCGCTGTTGAGGTTGACGTTGATGTGGACCTCTTTTTTTTCGAGTTGTTCAATTACCTTGTCCTCGTCGTATATTGCGGCAGACCCCGAACGGCATACGAATACTTTGTTTATCGATATATCAATACGGTCAGGGGCTATGTCTGCGCCTGAGTAGCCCACGGCGGTAATAATCCTGCCCCAATTGGCGTCACAACCGTAAACAGCGGTTTTTACCAGCGGCGATTTCGCGATGGCTGAACATGCAAGGTATGCGCTTTCAGCATTTTTTGCGCCTGACACATGAACTTCAATGAGCTTTGTGGCCCCTTCGCCATCAACCGCAACCTGTTTTGCTAGAAATGAACACACCTTATCAAGAGCGTCATAGAAGGCGTAATAGTCGCCGTCTTGTTTCACAATGCCAGGGTTGTCAGCCAGGCCATTTGCGAATATGACCACCATATCGCACACGCTTGTGTCGCCATCCACAATCACCCTGTTAAACGTTTTCTGGCAGATTTCTTTCAGTGCCGTATCAAGCAGAGTCCTCGATATGTTGGCGTCTGTGGTAAGAACCGCAATCATCGTCGCCATGTTTGGACTGATCATTCCCGAACCCTTTGCCATACCGCCTATGATGACGGGTTCGCCCTGTAGTTCGAACTGTACGGCAATTTCCTTGGCGATAGTGTCGGTTGTCATTATTGCCAGTTCAGCTTCGTGTCCGCCCTCGGGATCCATTGCGCTAACAGCTTCGTCCAAACCATCAAGAACCTTGTCAATGTCAAGGGGGACTCCAATTACCCCCGTAGAGCCAACCAGTATCTCCTCTGAGGAACACTCCAAAAGCTCCGCTGTTTTTGCGGCTATTGCCCTTGCGTCGGTATCACCTTTGTCGCCGACGCACGCATTTGCGTTTCCGCTGTTGATGACTATTGCCGTGGCATAGCCTGACTTGATGTTTTGCATTGTGAGCTTCAGGGAATGGCCTTTAACCTTGTTGGTCGTAAAAACCCCAGCGACTGCGGCAACGTCCTCCGAACAAACCAAGGCTAGATCCCTATCTCCATTTTCCTTTAGGCCACAAGCGACTCCGGTCGCGAAATAACCTTGTGGCGCTGTTACGCCCCCTTCAATGTACAGTATCTGCACTATTAATCACCCCAAAATGTATAGAATACGGACAGAAATGAAAGAATAAACAAACATTTTAGTTGAGCTTGCTATATTGTATAACTTTCTTATTACATATAATCGCACATTCAATGGAATTTTACAATATTAAAATATAAAAAAATGCGCTTTATCAAAATAAAAGAATGCTTCTTACCAAATAAAAGAATGCCTCTTACCAAATAAAAGAATGCTTCTTACCAAATAAAAGTTTGACTATGTTGCTGAAGCGCCACATAATAGTATTGGCGTATGCGTTTTTCGATAAATTGTAAGGAACTGTTAGCAGTTCCTAAGGGTGATTTATATGGGTAGGCCACCATTAACAAGCGACGCGGTACGGCGGCGCACAATGAGCCGGGTCAAGAGTAAAGACACGTCGATAGAGATTGCTCTTCGCAAAGCCCTTTGGCATAGTGGAATACGGTACAGAAAGCATTATTCAAAACTGCCTGGCGTACCTGATATTGCAATCACTAAGCACCATATTGCAGTATTTTGCGATGGGGACTTTTGGCATGGGAAAGACTGGGAATCCAAGAAGTCAAGAATAAAAAGCAACAGCGACTATTGGATTAACAAAATAGAGCGAAACATGAGCCGCGACCGTTGCAATGACTGGCTTCTTTACTGTATGGGTTGGACGGTGATAAGGTTTTGGGGTTCGGAAATTGACAAAGATCCGGTTGATTGTGTCAACAAAGTGAAAAACGCAATTATCCAAAAGAAAATCGATAACTACGACAGTTATTCTGACTAAGCCATGCCCGAGAGCGAAAAGTTTTTGTTCTCGGGCAAAGAAAAGGAGCGGTTAAACAGTTCCTAACATCGAATGGGGGGCAAAATGTTATGAATGTATATGGTGTGCAATTGGAGGTTTGCTATATGGGGGGCATTTTATGAGCAGGAAAACCGCCATGCATGTTTTTGCGTCCTTGGCGGTGGTTCAATGGGCAATGGCGTACATTATGACGAGAATTGCGCTGATGCATTTTACCGTAGAAGCGGCGGCGTTTTTTCGCTATTTTGTTGCTGCTGTTTCAATCTTTGCCGTTGCGCTCATAAGAAAAACGCGCTTGCCAAAACTGAAAGACTTACCCCTGTTTTTAGCTGGCGGGGCGTCGGGTTTCGCGGTTTATGTTTACCTTTTAAATACAGGCTCAAAGTCATTGGAAGCGTCTGTTGTCAGTTTTATTATCAGCGCCTCCCCCATAGCTACGGCGTTATTGGCGCGGGTGTTCTTGTGTGAAAAAATCGGCTTGATTGGCTGGGTTTCGGTATGCTGTGCATTTTCCGGGGTTGGCGTTATTACGGTTTTTAAGGGAGGGCTTAGCTTTACCTCGGGGGCTGTTTGGATTTGTGGCAGCATGCTCCTGATCAGTATTTACAACATACTTCAACGGAAGCTGTTGCAAAGGTATAGTCCGCTGGAGATAACGGCTTACTGCATCATTGCCGGGGCGGGGTTGCTTTCGGTATTTGCGCCGCAGTCTTTTCCACAGATATTTAATGTCACGGCGCAGGGGGTCATTTCCGTTGTTGTGCTGGGCGTTTTCTCGACAAGCGGGGGCTACTTATGCTGGGCATATGCCCTTAGTAAGGCCGACAAAACAAATGAAGTAATGAACTATATGTTTGTTACACCAATTGTAACAACCCTTCTTGGATTCTTAATGATTAATGAGACACCTCATTATTCTGTGTTTATAGGCGGCGCCCTTGTCCTTGCGGGCGTGTTTTTGATAAATCGGCGCAAGCCAAAGGCTACGGTTCCTAATCCAGCACAAGATAAAGGGGAGTAGGGAACTGGCGCAAGCCAAATGCTACGGTTCCTAATCCAGCACAAGATAGGGGGGAGTAGGGAGCTGGCGCAAGCCAAAGGCTACGGTTCCTAATCCAGCACAAGAAAGGGAGGAGTAAGGAACTGTCGCAAGCCAAAAGCCGAGGGTTCAAACTCGGTGAAAGAAGGGGGGGAGTAGGGTATGGCGGCAAAAATACGAGGGAAAAATACAAGGCAAGATGACAAGTTGTTTGTCGGCAGACCCTAAGTAACGGTGAAATGGACTGAAATATTGGTCACGGTTGCAACCAGCGACCTTAGCAGGGTACAAGATGAATTACATGCGATAACCTTAAAGCACTTAAAATCCATAAATGGGCTGTATATTGAGGATTATTCGGATATTGAGCAGGCGGTGAGCGGGATGGCTATGGCGGATCTCATCGAAGAGGAGCTGTTAAAGAAAGACCGTACTGTTGGCGTGATACACTTATATTTGAGCCAGGAAGAGAACCCAAGCGAATTTAAGGCGTTGATCGGGGAAATGCTTAAGGCAGGAAAAATACCAGCCCAAATTGCCGTAAAGACAATTGACGAGGAAGACTGGGCGAACAACTGGAAGCAGTTTTTCAAACCGTTCAAAGTTGGAAATAGAATAATCATTAAGCCTGAATGGGAGACATATGAGCGGCGGAATGACCAGGAGCGCGTCTTGGTCATAGACCCTGGCATGGCATTTGGAACGGGGGGCCATGCCACCACGAGAATGTGCATTGTGTTACTGGAAAGGTATTTAGCCGAATGCGCGGCTGGTGGCAAAGGGGCGGATTTGCTTGACATCGGAACCGGGAGCGGGATATTGTCTGTTGCGGCTATTTTGCTGGGTGCGCGTTCTTCGCTTGGGGTTGACATTGACAAATATGCCATAAAAAAGGCGAAAGAAAATGCCGCACTAAACGGAGTGCAGGAAAAGACCGCATTTCGTTTTGGAGACCTTGCAAATGGGGTTGAAGGCAAGTATGATATAATCTGTGCAAACATTGTTGCAGACGCGGTTATTAAGCTTTCAGGGGAAGTGGGACGTTTCCTGAAACCTGGCGGCGTATTCATCTGTTCAGGTATTATTGACGAACGCGAAAAAGACGTTATGGATGCGCTAAAATACAGTGGATTGCCAACAACTGAAATTATGCGGGAAGAATGCTGGACGGCTATTGCGGCGCGGCAATAATTATTCAAGGCAAAATGCCAAGTTATTTGAGACGTTCATTGTAGCTCCTTATTCTATCGAAGGGCAGGTATGCTTATGCGGGATCAGGAAAGTAGCCTTTTTAATGCGTCAAGGTTTTTTTCATTAAGAGACGCAATAGACGAAAGCAAAGGCGAAATAATCATATCAGGCTACGATGCAAGGCATATCAAGGATGTGCTGAGGATGGAGCGGGGGGGCGATATTGTTGTTTGTGACGGTGAAGGAAAAGATTTCAACTGCAAGATTGTCTCTGTCGAAAGAGAGCGCGTGGTTGCGGGGATTGTGTCAAGCGAAGCCAGTAAAGGCGAGCCTCCCATTAAGGTATGTTTGTTTCAAGCTGTGCCTAAAGGAGATAAGTTTGACCTGGTTGTGCAAAAATGCGTTGAAGCCGGGGCGAGCGAAATTGTGCCTGTGCTGACGGTGCGGACGCTTTTTAAGCTTCAGCAGGGAGGAAAGCAAAATAAGCTTGACCGCTGGAATAGGATTTCTTACGAGGCGGCTAAGCAATCGGGCAGGGGCATTGTGCCTGTAGTGAATGGGTTTATGTCATTTAGCGACGCAATAAAAAAAGCCGGATGTATGTCTGATATGGTGGTTATACCATATGAGCGTATGCAGGGTGTTTCGCTGAAGAGCGTATTGCGCGGGAGTGGGTTGCAAGAAAGTGGGCGGCAAGAGAGCAGGTTGCAACAGGATGGGTTGCAACAGGGCAGACCGCAAGGGAGTGGGCAGCAACAGAGCGTACTGAGCGGGGGCCAGGGGGGCACTGCGGCGTTGCGTTCCATAAGCGTTTTTATTGGCCCGGAGGGCGGGTTTGAACAAATGGAAGTTGACCTGGCAGTAGAGAGTGGGGCGGTTGCGGTCAGCCTGGGGCCGAGGATACTACGCACAGAGACAGCAGGCGTTGTTGTATTGTCCGCGATAATGTATGAATTGGAGTAATTATTGTATTGTCCGCTATTTGGGCATTGTTGTATTGTCCGCGATAATGTATGAATTGGAGTGATTGGTGTTATGGCTTACAGCATGACGGGTTATGGCAGGGGGGAGCATGAAGGCAGGGGAATAAGGTTTACCGTTGAAGTCAAATCTGTGAATCACAGATACTGCGACTTCAACATAAAGACCCCGAGGGGAATGAGTTGTTTTGAAAACCGGCTGAGACAGCTTGCATCAAAATTCATTGCCAGGGGCAAGGTTGATATTTATGTTTCTTACGAAGAATATGGCACTGGTTCGTCAATAATAAAAGTTGACGAAAGCCTAGCGGATGCTTATTATCATGCACTTATACTTTTGCAGAAAAAATACGAGCTTGACGGCCGTATACCACTAGTCAGCTTTGCTCAGATACAGGGGATTATGAATGTTGAGAAAAAAGAAGCAGACGAAGAAATGATGTGGGAAGTGCTGGGAACTGCTTCGGTACATGCGCTGGAAGCCCTTAGGGTTATGAGGGGAAAAGAGGGCGCAGAGCTTGTCGGCGATATAAGGGGTAGGCTATCAGAAATGCTAGTGAACCTATCTGAAATTGAGAACCGGGCCCCTGCGGTTGTCCTCGAATACAAGGATAGGTTATTGGCGCGTATAAAAGAATTGACAGAACAACAGGACGTGGATTTTGACGAGGGGCGCCTTGCTATGGAGGTCGCAATATTTGCAGATAGGGCAGATATCGACGAGGAGATTGTCCGTCTCAAAAGCCATATTGACCAAGCGGAGAAGTGCCTGGCGATAGACGAGCCAATAGGGAGAAAGCTTGATTTTATTGTTCAGGAGATGAATAGGGAGATAAACACTATTGGTTCAAAATCAAATGACTTAGATATTAACAAATATGTGGTCGATATAAAAAGCGGCATAGAAAAAATAAGGGAACAGGTACAGAATTTGGAGTAAGTGGTAGGACGGCAAAAATGCAAGGTAAAAACGCAATACTGCAATTGTTTTGATGCTTTTACAAAACAATTGCATATGATAACGAGGGGGAGAGACGTAATTGTGAAGCTAATAAATATTGGTTTTGGAAACATGGTGTTCGCAAACAGGCTGATTGCGATTGTAAGCCCAGAGTCTGCGCCTATCAAGAGATTAATACAGGATGCCAGGGACAGGGGCATGCTAATAGACGCAACATATGGGAGACGCACCAGGGCAGTGCTGATAACCGATAGCGACCATGTTATTTTGTCGGCGATCCAACCCGAGACTGTCGCGAATAGGCTTAGTTCCAAGGAACAGGATTCGGGCCAAGACCCGGGCCAAGACCTGGGCCAAGACCCGGGTCAAGACCTGGATACAGACCTGGATCCGGGCCAAGACCCAGATACAGGCCTGGACCTGGGTTAAGACCCGAAACCAGACCTGGACCCGTTCAGGGGTTATGAACCAGTGCCCAGCCTGAGCGCAAGAACCTCGGTTCATCCAAAACGGGCGGATATTGAATCCGCCCCTACGGCTGGGTGTTACGGGCGGATATTGAATCCGCCCCTACGGCTGGGTGTTACGGGCGGATATTGAATCCGCCCCTGTGGTTGGCTCAATCACGCTTATTCATTGGAAGGTTGCGGACAGAGTCTGCCTTGTGGTATACTCGTCAGGTGAAAATAAAGTATTTTACACATTAGGAGGGTTAGATGAGCGGAACGGGGCGTTTGCTCGTCATCTCAGGGCCATCAGGAGTGGGCAAAGGAACGGTTATTAAGAAACTCCAAAGTATTGACGAGAACTTTACATTGTCAGTTTCGGTTACTTCGAGGGAGCCGCGCGAAGGCGAAATTGAAGGGGTTCATTACTTTTTTAAAAGTAAGATTGAATTCATGAAAATGGTCGAAGACGGCCAATTAATAGAGTGGGACAATTATTTGGACAATTATTACGGATCATCCAGGCTGTTCGTCAACGAGCTTCTTTCCAAAGGGAAAGACGTGGTTTTTGATATAACGTTCAAGGGCGCTTTTGAACTAAAGAAGAATTACTCCGAGAGCATTTTGGTTTTTTTAGTGCCGCCGTCGTTTGACGAGTTGAGGGAGAGGCTCAGGATACGCGGCACTGAGAGCAACGAAATTATTGAAAAAAGGTTAAGCGAAGCGAAAAGGGAGATGAATTATATCGACCGCTTCGATTATTTTGTTATAAATGACAACGTTATGGATTCGGCCGAAATGGTCAGATCCATTATTTTGGCTGAAAAATGCAAAGTAAAAAGCGACAGTTATTTAAACGCGATATTAGGGAGAAGGTAGAAAGGGGCTAAGCACCGCATGATAACACCGGATATTAAAGGCTTGATCGACAAAGTTGACAGCAGGTATACACTTGTTGTTGCGGCAGCAAAGAGGGCGAGGCAGCTTGTGGACGGTTCAGCCAGGGTAACAAGATTCAATTCTGATAAGGCGGTAACGCTGGCAATACACGAGATTGCCGAAGGGAAGGTAACCTATACAAGGGATGTTGTAATTGAAATCGACAACGACGGTGTGATAGGCGATGGCGGAGAACTGCATGATGAAGACATGGAACTGCTTGACGAAGGTGGCGGTTTGGCTGGCGATGGCAATGTACTGCCAGGAGAAGGAGGAGGGCTTCTTGACGATGGCATTGAATTGCCAGGAGTGGGAAGCAAATTGGATGATGAAGACATCGAGTTGCAGGATGAAGGCGGTGAATTGGATGATGAAGACATAGAGTTGCCGGATGAAGGTGACGAAATGGAATATGAAGACATGGAGTTGCTGGATGAGGACGACGACCTGCTTGATGAAGATCTGGATTTAGAGTTGCTTGACGAAGATGACGATATGGCTGAGGAAGGAATGGATTTGTTGGGAGATGAAGACAGCCTGCTTGATGAAAGCATAGAGTTGTTGGACGATGAAGACGGCTTGCGTAATGAAAGCATAGAGTTGATGGGCGACGATGACGAGTAGATATACCGAAGAACGAAATGATTTGATTTTTATTGCGAAGGATTTCAGTTCGAATAAGTATAAACATTTCGAATAAGTATAGACGGTTCGAAATAGGTACAGACAGTTAGATAAGCATAAACAGTTCGAATAAGCATAAATAGTTCGATAAGCATAAACAGAGCACAGGCGTAAGAAGATGGGAGGATTAAGCAAAATGGAAACCGTAAAAACAATGGATAAAATAGTAGCGCTGGCGAAGAACCGCGGCTTTATTTATCCTGGGTCGGAGATTTATCAAGGCCTTGCGAATGCGTGGGACTATGGCCCTATTGGGGTAGAGCTCAAAAACAACGTAAAAAAAGAATGGTGGAAGAGGTTTGTTCAGCAGAACCAGTATAATGTGGGCGTCGATTGCGCTATTCTCATGAACCCGCAAGTCTGGGTCGCATCGGGGCATGTGGCGGGGTTTTCGGACCCGCTCATTGACTGCCGTTCGTGTAAATCAAGGGGCAGGGCGGATACAATAATCGACGAATGGGCAAAGGAAACCGGCTCCGACGTTAAGGCCGACGGTTGGTCGAATGAAGAGTTTTCCGCGTTTATAACAGAAAACGAAATCCCATGCCCGGAATGCGGGAAGTCCGACTTTACAGGCGTGAGAAAGTTTAATATGATGTTCAAGACGTTTCAGGGCGTCACAGAGGACTCCCAGGCAGAAATATACCTGAGGCCGGAGACGGCACAGGGCATATTTGTCAATTTTAGGAATGTGCAAAGGACAACCAGAAGAAAGATACCTTTTGGCATATGCCAGATTGGGAAAGCTTTTAGAAACGAGATTACCCCCGGAAACTTTACTTTCAGGACCAGGGAGTTTGAGCAGATGGAGCTGGAGTTTTTCTGCGAGCCGGGGACCGACCTCGAATGGTTCGAGTACTGGAGGGAGTATTGCCGAAAGTGGCTTGTTGATATGGGGCTTAAGGAGGAAAACCTAAGGCTCAGGGATCATTCGCCCGCAGAGCTGTCTTTTTATAGCAATGCTACTACGGATTTCGAATATTTATTTCCGTTTGGATGGGGCGAGCTTTGGGGGATTGCTGACAGGACTGACTATGACCTGAAACAGCATATGGAGCATTCAAAAGAGGACCTAATGTATTTTGACCCAGTCAGGAACGAGAAGTATGTGCCTTACTGCGTCGAGCCGTCTTTGGGGACAGATAGGGTAACGCTTGCGTTTCTATGCGACGCTTATGAGGAAGAAGAGATTGCAGAGGGCGACGTAAGGGTTGTTTTAAGGTTCCATCCGGCATTGGCACCTGTTAAAATCGGTGTGCTGCCTTTGTCGAAGAAGCTTGGCGAAAAAGCGTACGAAATATACGAGGAGCTTTCGAAATACTATTATTGCGAGTATGACGAAACAGGTAGCATTGGCAAAAGATACAGGAGGCAAGACGAGATTGGTACGCCGTATTGCGTAACGTTTGATTTCGAGTCGCTTGAGGACGGCAGTGTTACCATCAGGGAGCGGGACAGCATGGATCAGGTTCGCATAGCCATCGGTGAATTGGCGGGCTGGTTTACTGGCCGTTTTGGTTGAAAATCTGCGTTTGACGCAGGTGAGGAACTGTCGAAAAATAAGTTGGCAGATTTGTCGCAGGATTTTTCTGTCCTGCAAAGCTGAGAAAGTCGGAATACTATGTGTATTCCGACTACCGGCAATGCGGCAGGGTGGCAAAAAGACTAGGCAAAATGCCAAGTTATTTTGAGATAGTCCCTGAAGCCTGTGCTGGGCGTTTTGATGATTATATATATATATATGATGGAGGGTTATATGGGTAAATATGTGTATTTGTTTCATGAAGGAAACGCGAGTAAGAAGGATCTCCTCGGGGGGAAAGGGGCAAACCTGGCGGAAATGACAGGGCTGGGGCTTCCGGTACCAAGAGGCTTCACGGTTACCACAGAGGCGTGCACAAGGTATTATAACGATGGCAGGGCGATTGGCGTGGATATTGAGGGCGAGATTCTGAAGATGCTGAGGACGTTGGAAAACAATATTGGCAAAAAGTTCGGGGATTTAGACAACCCGTTGCTTGTCTCAGTCAGGTCAGGCTCAAGGGCGTCGATGCCCGGCATGATGGACACGATATTGAACCTTGGGCTCAATGATGAAGTCGTCGTAGGACTGGCTAAGCTGACTAGCAACGAGAGGTTTGCGTATGATAGTTATAGAAGGTTTATTCAAATGTTTGGCGACGTCGTTATGGACGTTAAGAAGGAGAAATTTGAGGAAATACTGAGCGAGGCAAAGAAGAGCAAAAACCTGAAAAGCGACACAGAGCTTACGGCGGAGGATTTGAAGGCGATTGTGGTAAAATACAAGGAATTATTTTTGAGGGAAAAAGGGTCTGAATTCCCTCAAAAACCTAAAGAACAGCTAATTATGGCGATAAAAGCGGTTTTCCGCTCCTGGGAAAACGATAGGGCCGTAGTCTACAGGAGGCTCAACGATATCCCGGCGGATTGGGGGACGGCTGTTAACGTCCAAGAGATGGTGTACGGAAACATGGGAGACGACTGCGGAACGGGCGTCGCGTTTACGCGAAACCCGAACACAGGCGAGAAAAAGATTTACGGCGAATTTTTGCTTAACGCGCAGGGTGAGGACGTTGTCGCGGGCATTAGGACGCCACAGCCGCTGGAACACCTTGAGAAAGTAAACCCGGTAGCTTACAGGGAGTTGTTAAACATCGCGGAAACCCTTGAAAAGCACTATAGGGACATGCAGGACATGGAGTTTACCGTCGAACGCGGGAAGCTTTTCATGCTCCAGACCCGCAATGGAAAGAGGACGGGGGTTGCCGCCCTCAAAATAGCCGTTGACCTGGTCAACGAGGAGGTGCTGTCGGAAGAGGAAGCACTTATGAAGGTTGACCCGAAACAGCTTGATGCGCTTTTGCACCCGAATTTTGATCCTGTAACCCTAAAAGCGGCAACGCCAATTGGGAAAGGGCTTCCGGCATCCCCGGGGGCGGCGACCGGCAAGATTTATTTTGACGCAAAGGACGCGGTAGACGCATTTAACGCCGGGGAAAAGCAAATAATACTTATCAGGGCGGAAACCTCCCCTGAAGATATCGAGGGTATGAACGTTGCTGAAGGTATCCTTACTTCGCGCGGCGGTATGACTTCGCATGCCGCTGTCGTCGCAAGGGGGATGGGGAAATGCTGTATTGCCGGTTGCGATGATTTGGCCATTAATGAAAAAGACAAGTGCTTTGTCGCCGAAGACGGAACGAAGTATTGCGAGGGCGATTGGATATCTATCAATGGCACAAGCGGGTTTGTGTACGGTGAGAAGCTTCCAACGATAGAAGCTGATATGAGCGAAGAATTTGACACCGTAATGTTTTGGGCGGACAAATTCAGGACGCTAAAGGTAAGGACTAACGCCGACACACCGAAAGACGCGGCTGCGGCAATCAAATTCGGCGCCGAGGGGATCGGGCTTTGCAGAACCGAGCATATGTTTTTTGAGGAAGACCGCATAGCCGCAATGAGGGAGATGATAATCTCCAACACTGAGGAACAGAGAAGGCGCGCCCTAGAAAAGATCCTTCCGATGCAGAAGGCTGATTTCGAAGGCATTTTCAGGGTTATGAAGGGGCGCCCTGTGACGATTAGGCTACTGGATCCGCCACTGCACGAGTTTTTGCCTCAGAAGGACTCGGACATAAAGGCACTGGCTGAGGATATGGGCATAGGCCATGACGATCTCGTCGGCATTGTTGCGCAGTTGCACGAAACAAACCCAATGCTGGGCAATAGGGGGTGCAGGCTAGCCATTATGTACCCCGAGATAGCGGAAGTTCAGACAAGGGCAATTATTGAAGCGGCGATAAACGTCACAAAGGAAGGGGTTAGCGTTTCGCCCGAGATAATGATACCCCTGGTATGCGACAACAGGGAGCTGTTGTATGTCAAGAACATTGTGGTGGAAACGGCGGACAGGCTTATCCGGGAAGCAGGCACGAAACTCGACTATCTTGTCGGCACAATGATAGAAATACCAAGAGCCTGCCTGACTGCGGACATAATCGCGAAAGACGCCGATTTCTTCTCGTTTGGAACGAACGACCTGACCCAGATGACGTATGGGTTAAGCAGGGACGACGCGGGGAGGATACTTGACACCTATTTTGACAAGAAAATATTCGAGTACGACCCAACGACAAAAATTGATCCCCAAGGCGTTGGAAGGCTAATGAAAATGGCGGTTGAACTTGCGCGTTGCGTAAAGAAGGACATAAAGCTTGGCATATGCGGCGAACATGGGGGGGACCCCTCGTCAGTCGAGTTCTGCCACAATATTGGCATGGAATATGTTTCATGCTCCCCATACCGGGTGCCGATTGCCAAACTTGCCGCCGCCCAGGCTATGGTGAATACTTTTGTGCAAACATGCTAAAGAGGGGCGCAATTGTACGGACGTAGGGGGCGTCATTAAACGTAGACATGAGGATAGCCATTGATGGGCCAAGCGCGGCAGGCAAGAGTACTATTGCGAAGCAGCTGGCTAAGAAACTTGAGATTACATATATCGACACTGGTGCGATGTACCGGGCGGTTGCCCTCAAGGTTTTGAGGATGGGCGGGCGCCCGGACAGGGAAAGCGACGCGCTAGAAGCGCTCAAAGGCCTTGACCTTACGGTTGGGCACAGCGAGGGCTGTCAGCTGGTGTTTCTTGACGGTGAGGACGTTACCGGCTTGATTAGAACCCCCGAAATGGCGAAAGGCGCGTCAGACGTGTCGGCTTTTAGGGATGTAAGGAACAAGCTGGTGGAACTACAGCGGAGGATTGCGAAAGGGTTTGATGTTGTAATGGACGGAAGGGACATTGGCACATATGTGTTCCCCGACGCTGAGTTTAAGTTTTATCTGACAGCCTCTGTGGAGGAAAGGGCAAGGAGAAGATTCGACGAACTTAAGGCTGGGGTTGGCGGCCCCGGGGGAAGCGGCTCCGAGGTGGGCGGCTCTGAGGTAGGCGGCTCCGGGGGAAGTGGCTCCGGGGTAGGCGGCCCCGGGGGAAGCGGCTCTAAGGTGGGCGGTCCCGGGGGAGGCGGCTTAACGTATGAAAAGTGCCTTGTGGATATTGAAACAAGGGACAGGAACGACAGCAACAGGGAATTCGCGCCGCTAAAAAAAGCGGATGACGCGATTTTGATAAATTCAACAAATATGCAGTCGCATGAGGTTGTTGCGTTAATTATGGGCATTATTGGGGACAAAAAATGATGGCAAAGGCGAGACAGTGGGTAATATATTAAAGCTATGAGACTGTGAGCTGTAAGCGTTATAAGACTGTTAGTTATTAAGGTGGAACATGTTCAGCGTTTTGTTATTTATTGGATCGATGTGGTTACGCTTATTTTACAGGGTAAAGGTATTTGGAGCTGAAAACATTCCGGCGCATGGTAGTGCTGTGCTATGCGCTAACCATGTTTGTTACAAGGACTTAATTGTTTTAGGCAGTTCGATTAAAAGAAAAGCACGCTGGCTTGCAAAGGCAGAATTATTTAAAAACCCTATTATTGGCTGGATTCTTACCAAGTTGGGAGGGTTTCCGGTCAAAAGGGGCGGGAATGACAAGGGGGCAGTGAAAACGGTTTACGATTTACTTTCCAAGGGCGAGATTGTGGGAATTTTCCCTGAGGGGACCCGCGTTAAAGACAAGGCAAACAGGCCCAAGGAAAAACGTGGATTTGTATCGTTTGCGGTAAAAGCGAAAGCGCCGATCATACCTGTATCCCTTGTTTATGGAAAAGGGCCGTTTAAAAGGGCAATGTTGTTCTCAAACATCAAAGTTGTCATTCATGAACCCTTTTTCCCAAATTTTGAAAAGAAGTACAGTAATGTAGAATTGATGGCAGTGGCAGTTGAAATTATGAACATTATTTATTCTGAATAAAATGTTTTAATTAATGTTGTTTTGATGGTATAATACTGATTGTGAATATTAGATTGGCGAAAACAGCAGGGTTTTGCTTTGGGGTCAAGAATGCGGTGGCACTCACAGAAGGCCTATTGGTAAACAAAAAAAGTAAGCAAATAACTGCGTTGGGGGAATTGATCCACAATTCTTCTGTTATTGAGAGGTTTGAAGAAGCGGGGCTCCGTACCGCAGACAAACTCAGCGAGTTGCACCAAGGGTGTCACGCGATTATCAGGGCTCATGGAGAGCCCCCTGAAACTTATGAGTATTTGGATGGCGAAGGGGTTGAGTATTCCGACACGACCTGTCCGAATGTAAAGCTTATACAGACGGTCGCGAAAGAAAAACATGACAACCAGGTGACTGTCGTTCTAGTCGGCGACAGGGAGCACCCTGAGGTGATAGGCATTAACGGTTGGTGCGGCAATGCCGCGATAGTGATCGGCGATGTTGATGAAGCTGAAGGGCTATGCGTACCCTGCGGAAGAATATGCGTGTTAGTGCAGACGACATTTGACATCCACAGGTTTGAAGCTATTGTTGAGGTGTTGAGCAGAAGGTACCCGGAGGCTGAAGTACACAACACAATATGTGTATCAACAGTACAAAGGCAAAAGGAAGCCAACTTATTATCAGCCGAGTCGGACGTTATGCTTGTAATAGGGAGCAGGAGAAGTTCAAACACCAGGAAGCTTTACGATATTTGCCGGACAAATTGCAGGGAGGCACATTTTATTGAAACAGTCGGTGATTTACCGCCTTTGCATAAATTTAAAAACAAAATAACCGGAATTACCGCAGGCGCTTCAACGCCGGACTGGATAATCAAGGAGGTCATAGACACTATGGAAGAAGTAAGGAAGACAGATGGCGACATATTTTCTGGGGAAGAAAAAAAGGATGGTTTTGACACAGGCTCTGGGGAGGCTGGGAATGCGAGAGAAGTTGATGGCGGAACAGGCTTCGTGGAGATAAAAGAGGCTGTAGACGGCACGGGCTTCGGAGGGACAAAGGAAGCTGAAAGCGGCGCGAGCAACGGCGAGGGAAGAGAAGCCGAAGCTGGGGCAAGCTTAGGAGAGACAAGGGAAGCCGAAGGCGGTGTAAGCCTGGAAGGGGCAGAAAATGCCGATAAGCCTGCTGACCTAGAAGGGTCGAAAAAGTCGGAAGGGGCTGATGGCACCGGGTGCTTGAACGAGGCAAAAGAGCTTGTGGGTGCAACAAGTTTGGACGAGGCAAAAGGAGCCGACGGCTCTGAAAGCCCTGATGAGTCAAAGAAGCTTGAAGGTGACATAAACTTTGAAGAGGAGATGGAAAGCTCGCTGGTTACATTGAGAACGGGGCAGACTGTCAAGGGCAAGATTATCAGGTACAACAGTTCCGAGGTTTATGTGGATTTAGGCTATAAATCTGACGGGGTTATCCCAATAGAGGACTTCATTTCGGAAACGGGTCAAGAACTAAGCCAGAGCATTCGGGTAGGCGACGATGTTGAGGTGTTTGTCGTTCGGGTGAATGATAGCGAAGGGACTGTCCTTCTTTCAAAAAAGAGGGTTGATGAGAAGAATAATTGGTCAAAAATCGAAGACGCGCATGAAAGCGGAGCGCCCCTCAACGCTATGGTAATAGAAGTGACCAATGGCGGTTTGGTTGCTTTGTCAAGCGGCGTTAAGGTATTTATACCTGCCTCGCAGGTAAGCGACAGATATGTTGACGACTTGAAGGAGTACCTAAAACAGTCTGTAAAAATTAGAATCATTGATTACAATAAGCAAAAGAGAAAGTTTGTCGGCTCAATAAAAGCCCTCTTGGTTGAAGAAAAGAAAAGAAGGCTGGCAGATCTTTGGGGGAATATTGAGATAGGCAAGGAGTACGAAGGGGTAGTAAAAAGCCTTACCTCTTTTGGGGCTTTTGTAGATATTGGCGGCGTAGACGGGCTTGTTCATGTATCGGAACTGTCATGGGGGAGAATTAGGCACCCCTCCGACGTGCTAAAGGTCGGAGATACCATTAAAGTTAGGGTATCGGAGTTTGACAGGGAGAAAAAGAAGATTTCCCTTGGATACAGGAGGGAAGAGGACAACCCATGGCATAAGATCGACGAAAGATACCCAGTTGGTTCTATTGTGACAAAGAATGTTGTCAGAATTGCACCTTTTGGAGCTTTTATAGAGATGGAAAAGGGAGTGGATGCCCTTGTCCATGTTTCACAGATTTCTGATACGCGCATCTCGAAGCCGGACGACGTATTGTCGGTTGGTATGGAAGTGACTGCAAAAGTCATGGACATAAACCTTGAAACCAAAAAGATTAGCCTCAGCATAAAAGAGGTTGCCCCAATTCCTTACCACAAAGAAGTGGAAGTTGTAGTGGAAAAGCCGTCGGCCGATGTGGACGACTATGAAATGCCCAAGGGGAATAACGAGTCATTGAGCACAAGCCTTGGGGATATGTTTAGCGCGGAGTTCCTTGAGCAGGGGTTTTCGTCAAAGGGAAATCAAAAGTCTAAGCAGAAGTCTGTTGAAGCTGTTGTGCAAGAAAAGGCAGTTGTACCAGCAGTGGAACCCGAAAATGCAGTTGTGCAAGAGGAAGCAGTTGTACAAGAAGAAGTTGCTGTGAAAGAAGAAGCTGCTGTGAAAGAAGAAGCTGCTGTGAAAGAAGAAGCTGTTGTGAAAGAAGAAGCTGTTGTGCAAGAGGAAGCAGTTGTGCTAGAAGATGCAGTTGTGCCAGCTGTGGAACCTGAAAAAGTAGCTGAGCCAGCAGTAGTGTCCGAAGAAGTGGCTGAGCTTGCTACGGCAGATGAAACCGCAGTAGTGGGTGCTGAATCTGCTGTGGCGGATGCAACCGCGGAAGTGGGTGCTGAGCCTACTGTGGAGGCTGATACCGCGAGTGAAGCGGCTGAACCTACTACGGCGGCAGAACCCGTAGTAGAGTAGAGGACGCTGGGCTTGCGACAACGGCTGATATCTCAAATGAGGACGCAGAATCCATAATGGCGGCAGGACCCGTAGTGGAGTAGAGGGTGCTGGGCTTGCTGCGACGGCCGATACCAAAAATGGGGGCGCAGAATCCGAATAGGAGAATGCTGAACCTGCAATGGTGGCAGAACTTGCTAAGCCAAATAAGTGAGCATATGGTGCATCTCGCGTTGTGCGATCGAGGCTGGGGAAGTCGGAGCAGTTTTTGAAGTTGGTAATAGAGCGTGTATTAGTGCGTATATATTAGTGCGTATATGATAGTGCGCATGTAGTGGTGCGGTTTACCAGGACAGTTACCGCTGTTCATGGAATAATTTAAAAGAGCCGTCATTGCGGCTTCAGAGCCGCAATCCCCCAATATATCCTAAGACTCCGGATCTATAAACGCATTTTTGCCATATGACGTGGGGGATTGCGGGTCGAACCCGCAATGGCGGGGTGAGGGAGGATTATTTATGAAACATATAGTAACAGTAAACAAGAGGGCGTTGAGAACGGCGTTGAAAAAGAATGAAAACACGAAGGGTTGTGGCGAATGCCAGGCATCTTGCCAATCCGCTTGTAAGACGTCTTGTACTGTTGCGAATCAGAAATGCGAAAGTATTAAGAGAAGATAAGCATGGTTCATTGTTTTAATAACTTTGGCGAAAACATTGTATTGGATATTAACAGCAATGCCGTACATATATTTGATGCTCTTTCTTATGATGTTCTTAATTCGATGTACCAAGCCGATTTCGGAGGGTGGCGCGGAAGTTGCGCATCCACCCCGGCTCCCATAGAACTAACAAATAAATATAGCGAAGAGGATATCAGGGAAGCCATAGCTGAAATTAACAGCCTGATAAGCGAAGGGGTGCTCTTTAGCCCTGATCTTGATGGGGAAGAATTATTAGGCCTTGGGATGACGCATGTCTTCAAGTCGCTCTGCCTTCACATGGCGCACGATTGCAATATGAAATGCGGGTACTGTTTTGCGTCGGAGGGGAATTTCGGGATGCAAAATGAGGTAATGGACAGCGAAACAGCAAGAAAGGCTGTCGATTTTATTGTCCGAGCATCAAAAAGTAGGCGAAATATCGAAGTTGACTTTTTTGGCGGGGAACCGCTGTTAAACTTTGATGTTATCAGAGAGGTTGTTAGTTATGCAAGAACTCTGGAGCCTGAGTTCAATAAAAAGTTTAGGTTCACATTGACGACCAATGGGCTTTTGCTTGATGATAAAATTACGGATTATGTCAATGAAAACATGGATAACCTTGTGCTGAGCCTGGATGGAAGAAGAGAGGTTAACGACAGCATGAGGAAGCTCCTGGACGATAGAGGGAGCTATGATGCAGTGCTTTCGAGGATTAAAAGGGCTGTCGAACGGCGTGGCGGGAAGAATTATTATATTCGTGGCACGTATACCGCGATGAACAAGGATTTCATGGAGGATGTGCTACATATAGCGGATATAGGGTTTGACCAAATATCTGTCGAGCCGGTTGTTGCGCCAACAAACAAGAAACTACAGCTTAATGGGCCAGATTTAGAGTTCCTGAAAAGCCAATATGAGCAGTTAGCGAAGGAGTGCCGTAAGCGTGAAAATGAGGGCAAAGGATTTAACTTTTTCCACTTTATGGTGAGCCTTGACGGGGGGCCGTGCCTGCCAAGAAGGATAACCGGGTGCGGCGCAGGGTACGAATACGCTGCCGTTACCCCCCGGGGTGATGTTTACCCTTGCCACCAATTCGTCGGGATTGAGGGCATGAAAATCGGAAACGTGTATTCGGGCATTGATATTACTGAAATTACAGACGAATTTAAAATAGCCAATGTGTACAACAAGGAAAAGTGCAGACAGTGTTGGGCAAAGTTCTATTGTAGCGGCGGTTGCGCGGCAAACGCTTATGCAACAAACGGGAGCATTTTTGAACCTGACAGCATAAGCTGCGAGCTCATGAAAAAACGTATCGAGTGTGCCATATGGCTGGAGGCCACGCGCGATATTGCCAATGCGGGCGGATATTGAAACCGGCGGGCAGAGATTTAATCTGGCGGGCGGATATTGAATCCGCCCCTACACAGGCGGAAATTTAATCCGGCGGGCGGATATTGAATCGTTACAGTTCGCGGGTAGTCCGTCATTGCGAGCGAAGCGAAGCAATCTAGGCGTTTTATGTGTCAAATACTTGTCGAGCCATGATTGCTTCGTCGCTACACTCCTCGCAATGACGAAGCGAGGTGCATTTTTGCTATAAACACAGAGGATTTGGGTTACCCATGAACTGTAACATTGAATCCGCCCCTACGGGTTGATATTTCGCGTGTATGCTATTGACGGCGGTACCTGCTAACTGTATAATGTCTTCGTATGAAAAAATGTATTCATATAATTGCACGTGGAAAGAAGATCAACTTTGTAGCACGTGGAAAGAAGATCAACAAGCAACTGTATTTTGACGGAAAGGAGAAAGGCGCACTTCAATGGACTGACTATAAAAATGATGCGCCTAGATTACTATGAAATCCAAAAACAATGTCAAAGCGTTCGTAATTGTATTGATTATAGCGGCTTTGGCGCTCCTGGGGCTGTTTGGGCTTCCGGGGCTTGGCATACCCTCCATCGCCGGCACGAGGACGGGTATTGATATTCAAGGCGGAATATCGGTGGTAATGGAGCCTGCCGACGAATACAAGCCGACACCTGACCAGCTCCAGTCTGCAAAATTCATTATTGAGAGCAGGTTAGACAGCAGGGCTGTATTCGATAGGAATGTAGCGACCGACAGTACTGGGGGGCGCATTCTCGTCGAAATACCATTCAGATCCGATCAAAACAGCAGTGATTTGTTGGCGGCTGATTATGATTTGCAGAGGACAGTCGTCGAATACATCGGAAGGACGGCAAACCTCACATTCAGGCCAGTGGACGAATCGTTGGTAAACCCGGACGGCTCATTTGAGATGATTGAGCCAGTGCTCGTTCAAGGGGCCAGAGTAACTGACTCGGCTGTTGTACAAAACGAGGGCCGGATTGCGGTGAGCCTGAAGTTTGACCCAGAGGGGTCAAGGCAGTTTGCCGACGCGACCCAACAGTATCATGGTCAGAGGATCGCGATATTCATGGACGACATCCAGCTAACGGCGCCTACTGTAAACGCTGTTATATCAAATGGCGAGGCTATCATAGAAGGCCAGTTCACACATGCTTACGCAAGCGAACTCGCGGCGCAAATTAAATCCGGCGCTCTGCCTTTTAAACTTGAGGCAAGCGAGCTGACGCAAATCACCCCGCTACTAGGCGAGGGGGCCTTGGAAGTTACTATTCGGGCCGGAATAATCGCATTCATTCTTATTGTGTTGTTTATGTGCTTTTTTTACAAGCTTCCAGGGTTTATATCGGCTATTTCCCTCTTCGGGTTAATCGTATCCTTGCTTGTGGTGCTTGCGGTTTCGCAGGCGACGTTAACCCTGCCTGGAATCGCGGGTATAATTCTAACAGCTGGCATGGGCGTCGACGCGAACGTTATTATATTCGAGCGTATCAAGGAGGAGCTACGCGTTGGCAAAACACTGAAGTCCGCAATAGACACGGGGTTTAAAAATGCGTTCTCGGCTATTCTTGATTCGAACGTTACAACGCTCATGGCGTCGGTGGTGCTGTATTTCCTAGGGACGGGCCCGATTAAGGGGTTCGCCGTGACCCTCACGCTTGGCGTTTTGCTTAGTTTCGTATCCGCAATTACTGTAACGCGCATTCTCCTAAAAGCCGTGGCAGAGACAAAAGTAGGCAAAAAGATAAATCTTTACGGGGTGAGAGGGGAGGCATAATAAATGGGCTTTAACATTGACTTTTGCAAACAAAGGCGTATTGCTATGATAGTGTCGGGAGCTATAATTCTCGCTGGCTTCCTGGGCTTGCTGATAAATGGCGGGCTGAACCTTGATATACAGTTTGAGGGCGGGACGCATATTGAGATACCAATGAGGGAAGACAATTTCGAGGCGTCTGACGTTGAGTCGTACATATTAAATGAAATGGGGAAGCATGTGGTCGCCCAAAAACAAACGTCGTTTGGGCTTGAGAACGTCGAGGGTGGCGGCTTGACCCTTTTAATCAAAGCATCAAAGAGCGAGGTGCTTTCCGAATCGCAGGTAAACCAAGTAATCGACAAGATGAGGGATGAATATGGCGTTATTGAGGACCGCGCCCCCACTATTCAGACCGTTGCGCCCTATATTGGAGCGGAAACGTTGGGGAAGGGCCTTCTGGCGGCGGTAATCGCAGTTGCCCTGATACTGCTGTACGTATGGTGGAGGTTCAGCGTGATGTCGGGCTTGTCTGCGGCGCTTTTTGCCACAATTGGGCTTGTGCATTGCGTTATGGTCGTATTCGTAGTCTATGCCATTTTCAGAATACCGATTAACGACTCGTTTATTGCGGCGGTGCTTACAATACTAGGGTATTCCATTAACTGTACAATAATAGTCTATGACAGGATGAGGGAGAATACTAAAAAGACCAGGAAATCCGAACAGATTGAAATCGTAAACAACAGTCTCAACCAGACGCTCTCAAGGGCGATAAATACCACGCTTACGACATTGCTTAGCTCCGGTGTGGTATACGTTTTTGCGATTATTTATAATATTGCCTCGCTAAAGAATTTCTGTTTGCCACTTATTATCGGGCTGGTAGCGAGCGTGTATACGTCGTTTTACATAGTCGCGCCGCAATGGGCGCAGTGGCATACATGGAAGCAGAACAAGTCGGTCAGCACGTAGACGGCATGCATCGTTGTGTGGCACGTAGACAGATTACGTAGACGGATTACGTAGACAGATTACGTAGACGGATTACGTAGACGGATTACGTAGACGGATTGTATGGTTGTGTGGCACGTAGAACGAGAACGGCCAGCACGTAAAACGAGAGTGGCCTGCATAGTTGTGCAATGTTGAACCCCCATTCGTGGCGAGTGGGGGTTTTGTGTCGCTCGTTTTTAAACACGCGGACAATTCCCGTTTCGGTGCGTAGGGGGCAGATTCCGTATGCCCGCCCCTTTATTTTTCCAAAATAGAGGGAATATGGGCATGCGTGTAGAATATAGGTAATAAGGGGTAAAAAAGGCAGGCATGTTTAAGGGGTAAGCGTGTTATATTCGGATGACGTTATAGAAAATGTCAGGATGCATAACAATATTGTCAATGTGGTGTCAAATTATGTAAAGCTCCAAAAAAAGGGGAAGTACATGTTTGGGCTTTGCCCTTTCCACAACGAAAAGACGCCTTCCTTCAGCGTTGACCAGGAGAAGCAGATATTTTACTGTTATTCGTGCAACAAAGGCGGGGACGTTTTTAAGTTCATAATGGACATTGACAATGTTGATTTTACGGAATCATTAAAAAAACTTGCAGAGCAAGGAAGGGTAGAGTTGCCGGAAAGCTCGGATGAGCGGGTTGTGGAAAGAAACCGCATCCGAAGCAGGCTTATAGAAATGAATACCGAAGCCGCAAAATACTATTACAGTACGCTCGTTTCCCCTAAAGGAAAAGCTGGGCTTGAGTATTTGCGAAGGCGCGGGCTGAGCGTAAACGTTATAAGAAAATTTGGGCTGGGGTATGCCCCGAGCGGTTGGGATAGCCTGTTCAGGCATCTTATTGGGAAAGGCTTTTTGGAGGACGAGCTGGCAAAAGGGGGGCTGGTGCTAACAAAAAAAGACGGCGGTTATATTGACAGGTTTAGAGAGCGAATAATTTTTCCGATATTTGACATAGCTGGGAAAGTGATTGCCTTTGGCGGGCGCGTTTTGGACAACAGCTTGCCCAAGTACGTTAATTCGCCTGAGACATTGGCGTTTAGCAAAGGCAAGGGCTTGTATGGGCTCAACTTCGCGAAAAAGACAAAGGAAAAACAGTTAATATTGGTTGAGGGGTACCTTGATGTAATCACGCTTCACGCAAACGGCTTCGACAATGCGGTAGCCCCGCTTGGGACGGCTCTTACCAAGCCCCAGGGGGGGCTGATGAAGTTCTATGCAAGCGACGTAATAATAGCTTTTGACGCGGATACTTCCGGAAGGGCTGCGGCATTGAAAGCAATAGATATTTTGAAAGGGGCAGGGTTTAACATAACAATACTGACGGTCCCCGGGGGAAAAGACCCTGACGGTTTTATCAGGGAAAGGGGGGCGCAGGCGTTTAGGAAGCTTATATCACAATCTATGCCCGTCGTCGATTATAAAGTATCTCTTCTGAGGGATCAGCATCTTAATTCGGGACAGGAAGGAAGCGCATTCGAAAGAGGTTATGAGAGCGGCAGGAGTGACAGTGGGCGCGAAGGTAGCGGGCGCGAAGGTAGCGAGAGTGAAGGTGGCGCGTACGAAAGAGGTTATGACAGCTACGGGCGCGAAGGTAGCGGGCTTGAAGGCGTCGCATACGAAAGAGGTTATGAAGGTAGTGGGCGTGAAAGCGGCGCGTACGAAAACGTCCCAGGCGTCTTCGGGCAAATGGGAAGCGGTCAGCTTAGCGGGAAGGCAAAGTTTTTTGAGTCTGTGATAGCTGTGCTTGCAGAAATTGAAAGCGAAATCGAAAGGGAAATGTATGTTAAGGATATTTCCAAGCAGTATGGAGTATCGGAACAGGCGATCATTGCGGAAATAAACAAAAAGCTCGGCAAGATAGAAGAAGCCCGCCCATTTGGCATAGACAAGAGACAGGACGAAAGGAAAAAAGCACATACTGCGGCGGGGGCGGCTTACGAGGAAGAAATCGGGCACGGCATCAACAAAGACGAGTTGTTTATTGTTGCGCTTTTATGCGTGGACAACAGCCTATATAAGCTTGTGGCAGAGAGAATGCCAATTGGGCAATATGAAGACGACAAGGTCAGGGAAGTTGCAAGGTTTGCTTATGACAAGCTTAAGACAGGCGGGGATTTGCACACGGCAGAGATTATGAGGTTTTTTTCAAAAGCCGAGGCTGATATTTATTCCAGTATTTTATTAAAAGAATGCCATTGCGAGAGCAACAGGAAAGCAATAGAGCAAAAACTGGCAGTGATAAACAAAAAGAAAAACATGAAAAAGATGATAGACCTTATTGGCATGAGGGAAAACAGCGGCATTACGGAGGAACAGAGAGAGAAAGTCGAAGCGGAATTTAGGGTGGTCATGAGAGAACTGAAAGGCACGGGCGCTCAAACGGGTTGACGTCGCCCGGCGACAGCTTCCCATAAGATATGGCGAGAGGGGATATTCTATAATGAAGATGGGCATTGAGAGCAAAAAAATGATTTTAAGGGAAATCATCGAAAAAGGGAAATTGAAAGGAATGCTCACGTATAAGGAAATAATTGATGCATTCGAGGAAGTCGAGCTAGAGCCGGAGCAGATAGAGAAAATATACGAAACGATTGAAAACATGGGCATTGACCTGGTGGGGGATATTGAAGCGGAAATCAGCGATATCCAGTTGTCCGAAGAGGATCTTGACTTGTCTGTCCCAGAAGGCATTAGCATTGACGACCCTGTCAGGATGTATTTGAAGGAGATTGGAAAGGTCCCCCTTTTGACGGCGGACGAGGAAATTGAGTACGCCAGGAGAATGGAAGACGGCGATTTTGAAGCAAAACGCAGACTTGCGGAAGCCAACCTCAGGCTCGTCGTCAGCATCGCGAAAAGGTATGTCGGCAGGGGTATGCTCTTCTTGGACCTGATTCAGGAAGGGAACCTCGGGCTGATAAAAGCCGTTGAAAAATTTGACTACAGCAAAGGCTATAAATTTAGCACATATGCCACTTGGTGGATAAGGCAGGCGATAACGAGAGCGATTGCCGACCAGGCAAGGACGATTAGGATACCGGTGCATATGGTTGAGACGATAAACAAGCTCATCAGGGTTTCCAGGCAACTCCTCCAGGAATTTGGTAGGGAGCCGACAGTCGAGGAAATTGCCAAGGAAATGAGCATAACGGAAGAAAAAGTGCGGGAGATAATGAAGATATCTCAGGAGCCGGTATCGCTTGAGACGCCAATAGGGGAGGAGGAAGACAGCCACCTTGGCGATTTTATCCCCGACGACGAAGCCCCGGCGCCTTCAGAGGCCGCCGCATTTACCCTGCTAAAGGAGCAACTTATCGATGTTCTGGACACGCTGACAGCCAGGGAGGAAAAGGTTTTGCGGCTTAGGTTTGGGCTTGACGACGGCAGGGCGAGGACGCTTGAGGAGGTCGGGAAAGAGTTCAGCGTGACTAGGGAGCGCATCAGGCAGATCGAAGCAAAAGCCCTGCGCAAACTCAGGCACCCCAGCAGAAGCAAGAAGCTCAAGGATTACCTGGATTGATTGCGCCTTGCAAGCTTTAACAATGAAGCACAGCGGCAAAAAGACAAGGCAAGAATCGCAATTTATTACTTAACAATTCCTAAGGGGTAACATTGTTTTAAATGAAAGAAGTTTATCTGGACAACGCGGCTACTACAAGGCCGTTTGACGAAGTGTGCGGCATAACCGCATCGGCTATGATGAATAACTACGGGAACCCCTCTTCTATCCACGCTAAGGGCATCGAAGCGGCAGACGCGGTTGAAGCGGCTAGGATGCGGGTTGCGGGGGCGTTAGGTGTAGGCAACGCAGGCAGTGCTGTTACAGCTGGCACATCTGGAACAACCAGACCAACTGGAATAGCCGGAATAGTCGGTACAGCGGGAACAGCTGGCACAGCCGGAACAGCTGGCACAGCCGGAACAGTCGGCATAGCAGGAACGTCCGGCGCAAAGAATATTGTGTTTATGTCTAGCGGGACAGAAGCGAACAATTTCGCTATTTTTAATTCTTGCAGGGGTCGTGCCCGAAGCCGCGCCGCTGGAAAAAAGGGCGGTGGGCATATTATATCCACAGCGACCGAACACCCGTCTATATTACAGCCATTAGCCGAGTTAAGAAACCAAGGCTTTAGGGTGGATTTTGTTGGGGTTGGAAAAGACGGGCTAATTGATGCCCAGGCTCTGGAGGCCATGATAACGGGCGACACGGAGCTAATAGCCGTGTCTCATGTAAACGGGGAAACAGGCACAATACAGGATATAGACAAAATATGCAAAATCAGGAACAAAAAAAACCCGAACGCATTGTTGCTGTGCGATTGTGTGCAGTCGTTTTGCAAAATAAAGCTTGCGCCCGGGAAATTGGGCGTTGACTTTGCTTCTGTCAGTTCGCATAAAATACACGGGCCAAAGGGGGTTGCGGCGCTTTACGTCTCTGACAGGGTCAAGGCTGTCCCTTTTATGTATGGCGGGGGGCAGGAGAGGGGCCTCAGGCCGGGGACTGAGAATGCCCCTGGCATAGTCGGCTTCGGGGAAGCGGTAAGGGCGATGTGGGCGGGCATCGAAGAGAATTATGAAAAAGCCAGCTCATTGAAGTCGCTTTTGCTTGAGCGGCTGAGCCAAACAGGCTTAAATTATATCGAAATATCAAATAGACATACGTCTTCGCCGTATATTGTAAGCATTGGTTTTCTTGGCGTAAAATCAGAGCCGTTGTTGCGCGTCCTCTCGGAGCAAGGAATCTACGTGTCTGCAGGGTCTGCGTGTTCGTCTCGGAAAAAAACTAAGAGCGGGGTATTGACGGCAATGAAGGTTGACGATAAATACTCGGGCGGGGTTGTGCGGTTCAGCTTTTCGGCGATGAGCACAAAAAGCGATGTTGAAGAAACCGTTGTGGCACTAAATAAAATCATACCGGGAATGGTGAAGCAATTTTGAACAATTTTAAGAAAATTATTCTGGCAAGGTACGGCGAAATAATGCTAAAAGGCCTAAACAGGCACGTGTTCGAGGACAAACTCGTTTCAAATATCCGGCGGGCGTTAAGAGGTTTGCCAGATATGGAAGTGTCGATATTGCAAGGCAGGGTGTATATTGAGCCATGCCCGGCAAAGAGCGGCGCAATGAACTCGGAAGACAGCTCCGAATTTGAATTTGACGAGATTAACGGAAGGATAAAGGATATTTTTGGCATTGTTTCGGTGAGTCCAGCGTACAAAGTGAATTCCGTGATTGAGGAGATAAGCGAATGCGCAAAAGCTGTTGTTAAGGAAGCATTAGCCAAGCCGCCTTTTTCCATGCGCAATGACAATGCCGCTAGCTTTAAGGTTGAGACCAAAAGGGGCAACAAAGCGTTCCCAATGACCTCTCCAGAAATATCGGCGCAGATAGGCGGCGACATCGCCCAGGAGCTACCATGCCTGGATGTGGACGTAAATAGCCCTGAAATCACAGTATACGTTGAAGTTAGGGAATCGTCCTATGTTTACACTGATATAATTAAGGGGTTCGGGGGTTTGCCTCTTGGTACGAACGGGAAGGCGATGCTTCTGTTGTCGGGGGGCATTGATAGCCCCGTCGCGGGGTTTATGATGGCGAAGCGCGGGGTCGAAATCGAAGCTATCCACTTTTACAGTTACCCCTATACCGGGGAGAGGTCAAGGGAGAAGGTTATCTCCCTCGCTAAAATTCTTGCAGGTTACGTCTACAGGGTCAAACTGCATATTGTGCCGTTTACAGATATCCAGGTCGCGATAAGGGACAATTGTCAGCAAGACTATATGACGATAATCATACGAAGGGCAATGATGGCGATTGCGGAAACGATTGCCGCACAGAACGGGGCAAGCGCCCTGATAACAGGGGAATCCATGGGGCAGGTGGCAAGCCAGACCATGCAAGGCTTAAGCGTTACGAACGCCGTTGTAAAAATGCCTGTGTTCAGGCCGCTGATAGGCATGGACAAAAACGAGGTCGTGGAGTTGGCGAGAAGGATTGGGACATTTGAAACCTCGATCCTCCCTTACGACGACTGTTGCACGTTGTTTACGCCAAAGCACCCAAGAACCAGGCCAAGGCTGAACGTGGCGGAACGCGAAGAAGGAAAGGTTGATTTGGCCAATATGATCAAGTGCGCAGTAGATGCCACCGAAAGGCTGGTTGTACACTCATAGAAAAACAGGGTGACATGTGGTGAAGCAGGGGGGCACCATCGAAGCAGGGGAGCGGTTTCGTGTTTTCCGCGAAAATGGAGGTTTTACAAAATGAGTGATAAAACGGATTATTGGCTTGATAATTTTTTGCGATGCGATCCGCTGACAGACGATGTGTATGCGTCGATTCTCGACGCAAGGCAAGAGGACGCTGAATACGCTGCAAATAATTCGGAATATACAATAGGGTACCTCTATAAACTGTAGAAACGGTCGCTATGGATTTTTCGCCCATGCGAAAAATCCATACATTGCGGCATCCGCTACGCTTCTGCCTCCATTTCGCGCCCGTTTCTTTGAATAAATAGAGGTGCCCTAAAGGGCATAAATTTTCAAATAAATAGCAAGATATCACAACAGAATACTGGAAATCTATGTATATAATAAAGAGGGCATAAAGTAAGCTGTGATGTTGGTTTCATCGTTTATGAGTATGAGGCTTTAATGGTCATGTTTACTGTCAGAACGGATGATTGCCGTGGTTCATTGCTGGAACAAATATCCGCCGCGCCCACTGATAAAAAATAACAGCCGTTATTTTTTGATATAAACATATAAAGGGAATCTCTATTAACTCCGAAATTTTCGAGCAGGTTTAGCGCAAGCGGCTCCGACACGGTTCTAGTCGGAGCAAACCTGAACGAAAATTACATTAAATAGAGGTTCCCTAAACCCAACAATCTGCTTTTTTATATTGACAGGAGGTAAATAATGGATTTTTATGGAATTCCTAAAAGCAATGTCATTAAAAAATTTAAATGGCTGGGGGAACGGCTTCCTTATCCGGAAAAAGACATTAAAGGCGA
>Ga0099364_10001934_pt1 | contig 33512 bp, 25 predicted proteins | sample TergutTh196P3_FD_73070 | JGI IMG/M metagenome (GOLD analysis project Ga0099364, IMG submission 73070) | Microcerotermes parvus P3 segment gut microbial communities from Pointe-Noire, Republic of the Congo - Th196 P3 | ecosystem: Host-associated > Arthropoda: Insects > Digestive system > Gut ... | reverse complement strand
ATTCCCCATATGGACAAGACCAATTACTATATCAACATTTTCCTGATTCAATAAAATATCAACAACATCACGGGCTGCATCAATTTCATTAATAAAAACCAGGGAGCTTCTTTCAGAATCAAAAAACCTGGTAATTGTAATACCAAAAATACCTACTGTAAAACCATCAAAATTTTTTATTAAATACTGGTTTCCACCCAAAAAGTTACCGTCTGCTGTTTTTATGTTAGAAGTAACCAATGGGTATGTAATCATCCCCATTTGTTCATCCAGATATCCAAGATCGTGGTTTCCAAAAGTAACTGCATCATATATCTGGTTGTAAACTAAAATATCAGGTTCTGCCCTAAACATATTTGAAAGAGCCGTACCGCTATTAATATCTCCGGCATCAAGAACAAGTACATTTTGATATACAGACTGTACTCCCCTAATATAAGCAACGCGTTCTGCAAGTCCTCCCAAACCGTTATTGGGAAGTATCGTTCCATGATGATCATTGGTATGAAGTATTACAAGTTCACTAATCTGTGAATCTGGTGTAGCAGAAAGTGATAAAACTGCAATAAAAATAAATGTAAAAAGCAAAGGTATAATTTTAAACCTTTTCATAATAAACCTCCATAAGTTTATATAAAATTTACAGTCTAATATTATTTTAATCAGGTATATTTATTAAAATATAAATGTAATACAAATCCGGTAAATAATAGAACCTATTGCAGCAATAATACTAAACCATTTAAGAAAATGATCGGCAGGGCTTTTAGAAAGATCACGGTAAACTGTTTTGTCTCCTACTGCATTAAAGCCTTTTGTTTCAAGGGCTATGGCTTGCTGCTGGACTTTCATTATGGAATTTGCAACAACAGGAACCATGATTGGAATAAACGAACTAAATCTTTTCCATAGGTTGCCTTCGGTTTCAAGTCCACGTGCGCGCTGGGCATCCATAATTTGATGCATTTCCTTGTTTAGCTGAGGAAGGGTTTGGAAGGTTGTAATAAAAATAAAAGAAGCCCTGTATGGCAGTCCTCCTTCATTCATTGCAATACCAAGATCTGTCATATTCATTGTACGGAAAAAAAGGAAAAGTGCTGCCATAAGAGGAGCTATACGCCGAAAATAAACCAGCGCATAAGCAAGGCCTTCACCGTAAAATCTGATATTTACCAAAGGTATAATAAAAACAGGGTCTTTGGTATAATCATTGACTGGATTAAGTGTTCCATTGATACCGAACATGCTTATTGCCATAAGCAGTATCGCGATGGCCACTACCTTGAATTCTAGATAGTATTTTTCCTTGAAGATCAAAATAATACTTCCTAATAAAACAACCATTGAAAACCATGTATTGGCAAGCGCAATAATTGTTATGGAAAAACCAAGGCTCATCCATAATTTTGTATTCGGATATAGCTTTCTCAGGAATGTCGGCTTATGTCTTATCTGAATCACATTAATCCCCCAGGAAAAAAAGCAACCCTGCTGTTTAAAAACAACAGGGCATACTGCTTTTATTTATTATTCTTCGGAAGCCTGTGCAGCAGCTTCTTCTTTTCCGGCTTTGCCAAGTTTTTTCCCGGCAAGATTCTTTAGATTATCAGGAAGCCGCATTAAAATAAGCCATGCTATCAATACTGCAATGCCCTTGTCCACTAGATTAATCGGAACCCTTGCAATAAAGGCTGCACTCAATATGTCATTCCCCAATGCAAGCAAGCCTGCAACAGCAAGATCGACACCCGAACCCTGGATACCACCGTAAACAACAACAGCTATCGGCGCTCCAAGCAAAGCATTGGCCAAAGCAACAGCTACTACTGCAATTATCGCGTGAACGATGGTTTTAAAGTAGCCGTACCTTACCATAAAGCCTACGATAAAAGCTGTGGCAATATTACAAAGACCAAAGAGAGATCCCATAAGGTTCCCTCCAATAATGGACGAAATAATATTGAACAGAACCCCTGCAATAGCGCCTACAAATGGCCCCATAATAGCCGCAACAATTGCGGTACCTATTGAATCCAGGAAAAGCGGCAGCTGGAGCCTGCCAGCCACTTGTCCTCCGACCAGATTTATGGCTACCCCAAGCGGTATCAGGATCGCCATATACGTTCCTCTCAACTTTCCTTTAGATGCATCTACTGATTTCATTGCCATTTTCTCACCCTCCTGTCTTGGAATAAGATTTATATTTATCGACAAACTCTCCAATGCTCAAGCATGGTTTTGAGTCTGCCATGATGGCCAAATCCAGCTGTGTAATCTGCGGCGGTTCAATCTGAGCTTTTTTCATTATGTCATAATCATTATATATTTTATGAGGGTCATCATTTTTAATAATTTGCCCGTCTGCCATAACAATTACCCGTTTGGAGTTTTCTGCAACATAATCCATATCATGGGAAATAATAATCATGGTCTGCCCTTCTTCATGTGCAAGCCTGATAATCTTTGACAGCATCTCACGTCCCATTTGATCCAGTCCCCCTGTCGGTTCATCCAGAATAATAACAGGCGGCCTGTAAACAAGTACAGATGCAATTGTAACAATTTTTTTTGTAGTGTAATCCAGTGTTAAGGGATGAAGCTGGAGTATATCCTGAAGTCCCATAAGTTCAACAACATGATCAATATTTTTTTGGGTTTCTTCAGGACTCATTTTATAATTTTTAGGCGCTACTTCCAGCTCTGCAAGTACGGTTGTGCAAAATATCTGATGGTTTGGGTTTTGAAATACATAACCTACTTTTTTTGACATGGAGCTGACTGAATTATTTTTTGTATCATCTCCTTCCACAAAAATTTTTCCGGAAGTGGGACGCAATAACCCGTTAAAATGCCGTACCAGAGTTGTCTTGCCGCTGCCATTCTGCCCTACAATGGAGATAACATCATTTTTTTCTATTTCAAGATTAACACCTTTAAGCGCAGTAACTCCGGTTGAATATGTATGTACAAGATCTTCGGTTTTAAGGACTACTTCATTCATGCTGAACCACCTGACTTTTTAAATAAATCAATGGCTGCGGATAGTTTAACAGGAGCATTCCCGTCTTCCATAGCAAGCTCAAGGTTAAGAGCTGCTTCTGTAACCTGGGGTATCCTTACCTTAAAACCATTAAGCACATCTTTTTTCTGAAATATTGAATTTATATCACCAAACTCAACTACTTTACCCTCATGCATGATCATTAATTTATCTGCGTATTCGGCAATTTTTTCTATATTATGATCAACCATGATAATGGTGCTTCCTGTTTTGTGAAGCTGTCTGACCAAATCAAAAACTTCGTCCCTGCCTATTGGGTCAAGCTGCGAAGTAGATTCGTCAAGTATGATAACCCTTGGTTTAAGAGCAAGGATACAGGCAATGGCAACACGCTGCTGCTGCCCTCCAGAGAGTCTGAAAGGAGATCTGTCCAGCATGGATATAAGACCGCAGGCTTCTGCAGCATCCCTGATCCTCTGTTCCATAAGATCGCGTTCATAACCAAAATTACACATGGCAAAGGCGATCTCATCTTCAACTGTTTCCTGTGTAAACTGGCTTTCCGCATCCTGGAAAACAATACCAATAACACTGGAAGCAAATCCTCCCTTGGAGTCTTCCAGATTATTTCCGTCAATAAGAATATTGCCGTCCCATTGACCTCCAAGCATATATGGAATAACGCCGACAAGTGCAGTGCATAATGTGGATTTCCCTGCTTTGTTGCAGCCTATGATACCGATAAAATCATTTTCATATACTGTAAAAGAAACTTTATCAAGCGCTCTTATCCCTGTATGCGGATATATAAAAGAAAAATCTTCTGCTGTAATTATTGGTTTTTTCACTATTTACTATCCTGTTTTATCAAAAGACGAACAGCATCGCAGGCTACACGGATAGTATCCTCCATATTTTTCCAATTCATTATTGCCCCGGCTCTTTTACCGCGTATACTGGAAATAACAAAAAGGGCTGCTGCCTCCATTTCTGAAGCTACGACATTGCCTCGTTTCCATGCTTCCCAACGTTCAAGAAGACGGGTTGCTGCAGGCTGACCTTCCGGATCAACTTCTCCGTAAAAAGAATCTTTGGATTGGGTTATCCCTTCGATGTATTTTAAACCGCGGGATTTGGCAGCTTCTGCAAGTGCAGCCACTATATGCCTGTCTGCAACTGCAGGATATTCTATGGGTATATAATGAATTGTTGTGCCTTCGTCCCGTACTGCGGCAGTACATATTGCGCCGTCCCAGGAAGGGTCTTTGGAAAGATCAGATATCTGACCGGATGTACCTATACGGATAAATGTATCTGCGCCTATTTTTATAAGCTCTTCCAAAGCTATGGCTGTAGAGGGGCAGCCCATTCCTGTTGATGTTACAGAAACAGGAACACCGTCAAGTTTACCTGTCCAGGTCTTGTGTTCACGGTTATGCGCAACAAGCACTGCATCATCCAGAAAACTTGCTATAAAATCAGTTCTAAAAGGATCGCCTGGCAGAAAAACATACCTGCCGACATCTCCTTTTTTCATCTTTATATGATACATTAAGTCTGTTTCTTTATAAAAAGCCATGAATGTAATTTCTCCTTATTATGCCTTATCAGCTTTTATTAAAATTCTTACTGCGTCACAGGCTACCTTGATTGTATCTTCCATTTCCTTGTAAGACATTATCGCAGCAGCCCTTGTCCCTCTTATGCTGGAGATAACAAACAATGCAGAGGATTCCATCTCCGAAGCCAGTACATTTCCCCTTTTCCATGCTTCCCAGCGTTCTTTTAATCGGGCTTCTACAGGCATATTATGCGGCTCGTGCTGTCCGTAAAAAGAATCTTTTGTCTGGGTAATTCCTTCAAGGTATTTTAAACCGCGGGATTTGGCAGCTTCTGCCAATGCTGCTACAACATGCCTGTCTGCAACAGCAGGATATTCTATAGGAACATAATGAATGGTGGTTCCTTCGTCCCTTACAGCTGCATTGCAAATAATGCCGTCTAAAGATTCATCAAAAGCTGCATCAGCAACCCTCCCGGCAGTACCTATTCTTATAAATGTATCTGCTCCTATTTTGATAAGTTCTTCAAGGGCTATGGCTGTTGAAGGGCAGCCCATTCCGGTTGAAGTAACAGAAACAGGAACACCATCAAGTTTGCCTGTCCAGGTCTTGTGTTCACGGTTGTGGGCAACAAGCACTGCATCATCCAGAAAACTTGCTATAAAATCAGTTCTAAAAGGGTCACCGGGAAGAAAAACATAGCGCCCTACCTCGCCCCTCTTGCACTGGATATGATAGAGTTTCTCATCAGGATTAAAATTTATTGCCATAATTTACCTCTATTGTTTAAGATAACATGACAAATTTATAACTGTCAAACCTTTTCTTGCATATTATTGAGTTTTTAGTGGAATTCCCTGGAATTATTGAATTTATACGAGTAAATCCGCTGCCATGTCTTCCAAAGAGATGTCTTGTACTTCTTTTGTTACATTTATTGCCTGACTGCTTTGAAAATAAAAAAGCCAGGCAGACACTGGTTTTTTAAATATATCTTTGACAGCCTGGTAATAGACAGCAAGCTGACCATAGTGATCTTCGGGGTTTTCGATTCTGTCTGTTTTAAAGTCCACTACCACAACTTCATCTTTCTCCCCAAAAACCAGATCTATTCTGCCTGTAATTGCTATTGATTTACCATTTACTGTGACAGAACTTATAAATTGAAATTCAGGCTCATGATATTCTGAAGCTGACAAGCGTTTTCCAAGTTCAGAATCAATAAAAGAAGCTGCCATTTGCTCTGCCAAAGCCAATAATTTTTCCAGCTTTTTTTCATTATCTACAATAGAACGAATTTTTTGAGGGATGATACAGACTTGAGCCTTTAGCCTTGCTTCAAGTACTGCATGTACTAAAGTACCAAAATCAGCAGGATCCAGGCCTGCAAGGTCTATATCATGCGCAGGGTTTAAAACGCTATCCGGATTATCCGCTGACAAAGTATCATCACATTCAACTGCCTTTTTTTTCCACCGAAGTTTACTTGCATCCAGGCTGGAAGGGAATGCTTTCCCTTCTGGAATAAGTTCTGCCTTTTCGTAATATGCAGCTGCTGCAATCGCAGCCTGCTTCTGGTTGAGATTAAAACTGTTTCTTTCTCCGCCAAGAAGGGAAATCTCTTTTCTTGTTAATACAGGTATTGCTTCAAGAGTGCAAAGCTCTGGGGGAAAATCAGGAAGTACAGGTAAAAGCAGTTTTAAAAATGTATCGCGGATTTCGGTTTTTTCATCCAGCTGGCTAAGGCGCTTACGGATAAGGTCTTTGTTAAACTCAAGGCCTTCCATATCCCAGGCTTTTTTTTCAGGTTTTGTTTGACGCGGCATTGTAAAGGTAAGAAAAAGTCTTGATTCTGCCCTGGTCATGGCAACATAAAGAAGGCGTTTAAGTTCTGCGATGTCTTTGGATCTTTCTTCTTCTTCCAATAAATTACGGAAATAATTTCTGCCAAATATCTTTGCTCCGGAAGAAACAGGAAGCTCATCTGCATGCGGTATATTAAGGATAGGGCCGAATTTTTCATGATAATTTATATGACCAAAGGAATATCCTGTATTAGCTGCATGTGTGCAGTTGTAAATAAAAACAATGGGAAACTCAAGACCTTTAGCTTTATGAATGGACATTATCTTTACACCAGAACCGCCTTCACCTGGTATATCCTTGTCATCTGGTTTTTCCTCCCTGTTCATTATGCTGTCCATGTACTCTGCAAATTCCGCAAGGCTCAAACCATTTGCCTCTGCATCAGAAGCAAGGCTGTAGAACAGGTCAAAAAGGCTTTCGTAAACCTGTCTTGATTCTGACCAAAGGGTTTCAAGGCGATACCCTTCTTCAAACCATAGTCTTGTTATCAATTCTGTTATGGGTAAAATACGGCTTGCCTTGTAAAGTTCGCTATAACGTTCCCTTGCAAGGCTGTAAAGCACAACCTCATCTTCTGGGATAAACTCTTCATTTTCTTTGGCAAAGGGCTCGCCTTTTTTGTTTAGCATGCACACGGCAAGGCTTAGATCGCTTAGGCGCATAAAGGGCGAGCGTATAAGAGCTGCATAGGCAATGCGATCATTAGGATTAACAAGAAGTTTGAGGTATGCAAGCAGGTCTGGAATGGGAGCTTCATTAAAAAGACCTACTGGCCTGTCAGTATTGTATGGAATGCCAAAATCCCTTAAGTATTTTTCCAGTTTACTTTGATGCGTATAACTCCGTTGAAGAATCGCAAAGTCTTCCCAATCACATGCACACAATTCTATACCATTGTCAGTTTTTTTAAGAATTTTTTCCCCGCTGTTCTTAATGGTTTTTATTTTATGTGCAATAAAAACTGCTTCCAAATCCTGACTCTTTACACCATCATCTGTCAAAAGCTCCTCAGCGTTCAGAAAGCAAAAATGAAGCAAAGGGTCTTTATCCTGTTTACTTTTTTTGCCTGGCTGATTATGCATGCTGAAGTCCTGCGGCGCCAATATAGGAGTGTACTCTGCTTCATAAACAGGAATTGCAGCATCATTTTTAGAATTATCAGAAAAAAATACATTAGAAAAAAGATAATTAAAAGCAGAGATAAGCAAAGGCCTTGAACGATAATTGTGAATAAGGCGCTGTCTGCCTTTGTCTTCCATGACCTGTTCTGATTCAATATATAAACTTCTGAACACTGCAACATCAGCGCCCCTGAACCGGTATATGGATTGTTTTTCATCACCTGCAAAGAACAAATGCATTGGTTCCAGCTCCAAAGAAGAAGGAATATCTTTTTGCATACGCTCTTTGTTTTCTGCAAGTAAGTAAACAAGATCTCTTTGAAGCGCATTATTGTCCTGGAATTCATCTATCATGATCATACGAAGCCCGTCTTTATAAACCCTGCGTATATCAGGATGATCTTTTAACGCATCAACTGCAAGATGTGAAATATCATTAAAAGTCAAAAGCCCTGCTTCTCTTTTTTTGGCATCAAAATCATTTTGAAATTTCTCAAGTAATTCAAAAACACCGGAGCAAAAATTAAAATTAAGCGCATAATTGGCAATGGATTCAAGCTCGTGATAAAGACTGCCTTTTATAATACGGAAGTTTTCCACAACAGCAGAAAAGTCATCCCTGAAATTTCCGGGGGTTTTAGATTCAATAAGCGATGAATAAAAATCAAAATAATCTTTTATATTAGTCCTTGTTTTTTTTTGCTGCAGCTCTGTGTTATATTCCAGTAAAGAAGTTATATCCGATGCTGTTGGCAACGTTTTATTCAATAGAATTTCTGACAACGAGTTTGTAAACTTTATATTTTTTTTGGAAGCCTGTAGATCGCAGAGCTCCTGGATGATTGCGTTAATGGTATTATCCATAAGCCTTGTTTTTTCATACCATGCTTCAAGAACCAGCCCTCTTTGTATGTCAAGAAATTTTTTAAAATCAAGCGGGCTGGAAATTGGACTGTACCTTAAAACTGTTTCTGCAAATAAATTTTCAGAAAAGGATCTTATTTTATGATCAACCAAAAGCTGCCTTACTGCAGGGGTTTCCCTGTTATCAAGAATAAAACGCAGGGCTGTCTCCTGTGCAAGTTTTCTTAATGCCATATCATTACTTTTAAAATCAGGGCTTATACCGTAACGCGCACAAGAAGTTCTTGCAACAGCTGCAGAAAAAGAATCCAGAGTGCTTATCCTTGCCTTGTAAAAATCCTTAAGCGCATTTGCTGCGTTTGTGTTTCCGGTTTTTGCCTGTATAAGAAGATAGCCGTAAATGCGGCTGTACATTTCACTAACAGCCTTGTTGGTAAATGTTAATGCAAGAATCTCGTCTGGTTTATAACCCTTTTCCATTATAAGCCAGGCGTAACGGCTTGCCAGAACCCTTGTCTTGCCTGATCCTGCTCCGGCACTGATAATGCCATTACTTTCGAGTATTATTGCGTTTTTCTGTTCATTATCAAGCCCGTCAAACAGTACCTTCAAAACCGTTCCCTTCTACTGAATAATATAAAACACTATAAAGCAAGCTCCATCCTCTCTATAATATGATTCTGATAAACTTCATCAAGTTCTACAAAGTATCCGCTCCAGCCCCAGACCCGGACAATAAGATTGCGGTAATTTTCCGGGTGTTTCTGGGCTTCAATAAGTTTATCTCTATTAACTGCATTGATCTGCATCTGATGACCGCCCATATCAATAAAACTTTTAACATAAAGAGCAACCTTTTGAATACTTTCGTCATTGCGGAAAATTGAATCGTGAAGCTCAATGGTTAAAGGGCCGCCGTTGGCTACCCTGACAAGGTTTGGTTTTGCAAAGGATTTAATTATGGATACAGGACCTGCGACACGGCTGAACAAGCTGGGAGAATAATTACAGGCCAAAGCCTCGCCTTTTTTTCTTCCATCAGGGGTTGCTTCCTCGTCTTTGGAATGCCATATATAATACATAGCTGATCCAGTGCCTGCTCTGAAAATTCCTCCCCTGTCATTCTTTTTCCCTTCAATGCTATCGGCAAAAAAGGAGAGCAAGTTTTCTGCCAGAGCATCTGTATCATCATCGTCATTCCCCATCTTTGGCGCGTCATAACGCAACATATTGTAGATATCGTTATGACCTTCGAAGTTTTTACGCAGTATTTCTTTTAATTGCTCCTTGCTTATTTTTTTTTCGTCAAAAATATATTTTCTAATTGCTGCCAAAGAGTCTACTGCAGTGGAAAGGCCTGTACCGTGTATTCCATAGTTGTTGTATCTGCCGCCCAGGGAAATGTCTTTGCCGTTTTCTGTGCAGCCATCCATCATTAATGATAATAAAGGAGAGGGTTCCATATAGATATTTTTTGTCGCTTCCATGATAGAATCTGCCTGATCCTCTATCTCCTCTTTAACAATACCCAAAAGCTCATCAAAGCTGTTCCATTCTTTGCTGCGAGCCATGGCATTTATAATTGTTTTTGTAAATGAAAGGCCGTTAATATTTACAATATCCATGCCTGCCCCGGGAACAATAAACTCCCAGCACGCAGCAACAACATAATTGTAAGCATCCATGTCTTTATAAGACCAGCGCTTTAATGCAGGGATCACAATATCATCATTGGCATACTGGGGAAAACCAAGTCCCTGTTTGGTTAATTCTGTACCTTTTATATAAAGTTCCAAGGGAGTATTTTTATTAACCCTAAGGTTTATTTTTGGATCTATTAATTTAAGTTCCAGGCTTGCCTTAAGGCATATATCTGAGAGATCATTGTAACTTTCAGTTCCGTCCGGATTAAGGCCTCCCAGCACCATGCTTTGTCCATTATCACCCTGTTGTACACCTAAATAAAGATCACTGTCTTTATTACAGCTGATAAAAAATTCCTCCACAAGTTCAAGAGCGCTTTCCCTGTCAAGAATACCTGCATCAATATCTTGCTTATAATAAGGATACATATACTGATCAAAACGACCCAGTGTATTGTGGTAATTAAAATTACACCACAGGCAGTAATGCAGAAGCCTTAAAAACTGGAGTGCTTCCAAAAAAGTTTTTGGTTTTTCTCTGGGGATACGGGAAAATACTTCTGCAACACGTTTATTACCTGCATTTAGAGCCTCGCTTTTATAACGATCTGCAAAATTTTCAATGCTGCCGAGTACATCCAGTGACGCACGATAGAAACGTTTTTCATCATCGCTGCCACAAGCAGGCAGGGCATCAAGATATTTTTCCAGTTCAATTCTCTTTTGTTTTGTACCCAGATCAAGCACAAGTGAATATCGCGGGTTTACATTGCTTATTTTCCCGTTTTCGTGAATGGCGTTTTTTTTCTTTATTGCACTAAACTCTTCCTGACTGAATACTTCCGGGATATTAACAACAGTGCGGATCAGGGAAATATTTTCATTTGGTAATACCATTGGTTTTTCATGTTCAAGCATCCAGCGCAGCCTTAAAGCACTACGCTCAAGATCACTTAGTTTTTTTTGAGAAAAACCTTCTGCCAGAATAAAAGTGTCATATTTTTCCTGTCTGTACACATGGTGTTTCTTGTGATAAATAAAATAATCCATCAAGCTTTCAATATGGCTTGTCATAAAAACCTCCCTGTCAAAAAAAATAACAAATCAATTAAATAATTACGCAAGGTATGTTCATGTCAACAAAAGGTTGCATATCCATCAATGGTTCCGCTGTTGTATCAAAACCTGGTTCGTAATTCAAGCCAAGCATGGAGTACTTTGCCCCGGCAGTTTTATGATAAGGCAATAACTCCACACGCAGCAGATTATTGCTTCCTTTAAGAAGAACCGCTGCATCCTTGTTAATACTATCATTAACCCCGGGAATAACCGGAATCCTAATTATAAAATCATTATTGCTCTTTTTAAGAAAATCAAGATTTTCAAGAATAATATTATTTTGCACACCTGTCCAGCGCTTATGCTCATTTTCGTTTACATGCTTTAGATCGAACAGTACAAGTTCTGTTTCTTCTGTCATGGATATAAAAGATTCTTTTTTGCAATAACCAGATGTCTCAACTGCCCTGTGGTTCCCCTTAAGGAGCTTAAGCAGTTCTAAAAGAAAATCCATCTGGGCTGTTGGTTCTCCGCCGGAAACAGTATATCCGCCGTTATTTTTTTTAAGAAACTCTGAATCTTTAAGTAATTTATTGGCCAGATCCCCAGCCTCATATTCAGTACCAACAATACGCCTAAGCCCCAAAGGACAACTCTTTACACATGAACCGCATGCCATACAATTATCAGGACTTGCACATGTTTTCCTGCAATCATTACAATTGTTACATTTTGAAAAACTCAGAATTATTTCTTTACCATGTTTTAAACCTTCAGGATTATGGCACCAGGCACAACGCATGGGACAGCCTTTAAAAAAAACAGTGGTTCGGATTCCAGGCCCGTCAAATACCGCGAATTCCTTAATATCAAATATGATTCCTTTTGACATTACCGTTAATTGCTATTGGGCGAAACACATTCCATAAAAGCCCGGGAACTTGCGCTTTATGCTTTTTTAAGCCGTATAACGTTCCACGAATACTTTTCCAGAGTACTTTCAAGTACAGCTGATTTGACAGTTGAACCTTGTTGAGTATGGGGCTTAACATTCTCCGGATCATTAACAGTATTCACGGCGAACAGATCGCTGTGGCTAAGCACTATATGCTCTTGTACAGTGTAATTTTCAAAACCCTGCAAATCACAACGTAATGCACATGCTTCATCACGTTTGTTAACTGCAAACAAGGTAAGTTCATTGGTTTTACTTTTATATGTCATCACAGCTTCCACGTAAGGGATGGCACCGAGTTCATCATCTTGGTAGCTCTCACATTCCAGTTTTGTATCCAGTACCTGACCGCGTCCGTATTTAGAGCACTGTGCAAAGGGGAAGAAAGTCGGCTGCCGCCATGCAGCCCCTCCCTTTTCTGTCATGATGGGAGACAGAGCATTTACAAGCAATGACATGCAGGCAATTTTAATGCGATTACAGTGTTTAAGAAAAACTATTAGCTGCAGACCCAGAGCCAATGCATCTTCCATGGTATATATTTGCTCGCTTAAAGGCGGATGTACCATCCATGGCTTTATGCCGCGTTCTTCACGGCCTGCTCTAAGGTAAACAATCTCATATGACTGTACATTCCATTCATCTATTGAAAGATATATCTTTTTTTTGCTCCATCTTTTTGTTTCTACGGCCTTGCAGACACCTTCGATCGCGCTGATATAGGCTTCCAGTCTTGCAGTATGTGCTAAATAATGGGGAGTCGTATCTGTCTTCCGCCTGTTTGTATAGCAATGGATGGACAGGCCGTCTATATAATCAAATGCAGTATCAAGGACTTTAAAATCCCAATCAATAAAGGATCTAATAAAATATTCACTTGTACCAGATGCAATAACCTGGTTCTCTGGATTTAAAATCTTTACAGCTTTTCCCATCTGCCTGCATAACCATGCGTATGAATCCACCTGATGCTGGGCAATCTGCCAATCTCCTTCAACTTCGTTTCCAATACACCAATAGCGTATATTATGAGGTTGTTCATAACCATTGGCACGCCGCATATCGCTGAGCTTTGTCCCGCCGGGAAAATTGCAGTATTCAACCAGGTCACTTGCAGCTTCTATACCGCGTGTACCGGCATTAAAACACATAATGCTTTCAGCTCCAAGTTCCTTAACATAGCTGACATATTCATCGGTACCAATACTGTTGTCTTCAATAGATGACCAGGCCAGATCAAGACGGACAGGGCGCTTTTCCCGCGGACCAACACCATCTTCCCAGCGGTAAGAAGCTGTTATATTACCGCCCGGGTAACGGAAGCATGTAATACCAAGCTCTTTTACAAGCTCCTTCACGTCCTGCCGCCATCCATTCTTGTCAGCAGTAATATGATCTGGTTCGTACATCCCCTCATGTGTGCAGCGCCCCATGGGCTCAAAGAACTGACCGTACATTAAATCAGAAACTTCACCAATTACAAAGGCTTTATTAACAATTAAATCCGCTTTATGTGCCATAACTTATATACTCCTATTGATAAAAAAAATACTCTAATGTTAACGATAACGTTAATACCCATACTGGTCGTTGTCAAGCTCATTCATCATTATCTTTTATCCGTATAATATTGCGCTGGATCTTGCCGGAAATGGTCTTTGGAAGTTCATCTGTAAATTCAAGTATGCGAGGGTATTTATAGGGAGCTGTAACGCGCTTTACGTGATTCTGGAGTTCTTTCTTTAGATCCTCGTCAGGGCTGTAATTTTTTGCCAGTACAACAGTTGCCTTTACAACCTGACCCCTTATGGGATCAGGCGCTGCTGTAACAGCACATTCAAGGACAGAAGGGTGTTCCATAAGGGCGCTTTCCACTTCAAAGGGACCTATGCGGTAACCTGAACATTTTATTACATCATCGTTGCGTCCAACAAACCAGTAATAGCCGTCGCTGTCATGCCATGCCATATCGCCTGTGCGGTAGACCCCGTCATACCAGGCGTTATTCGTAACTTCTTCATCCTTCCAGTAGCCGATAAAAAGGCCAGGCGGCCTGTGGTCGCACGACTGCTGGCCGGACGACTTCTGACCAGCCGTATACATGTGCTCCCCGGCAGTTGTTATGCTTATATTCCCCACAATGCCGTCATCGCAGGGTTGTTCATTCTCGTCAAGCAGGTTAAGGCCAAAAAGCGGGGCAGGCTTGCCCATGGAGCCGGGTTTTATAGGCAGCCATTTGAATGTAGCAGCCATAACAGAGGTTTCTGATTGGCCAAAACCCTCGCGGATTTCAAGACCTGTCTTTTCCTTTATTTTATGAAACACCTCCGGGCTCAAGGGTTCTCCTGCAACAGAGCTGTGTTTTATAAAACTAAAATCATATTCTGACAAGTCTTCTTTAATAAAGAAGCGCAGGGCTGTTGCAGGTGCGCAAAAACTTGTTGGCTTAAGTCTCTGTACAGCCCTTAGAAGGCCATGGGGTGTAAACTTTTCTGTGTCATAAACACCTACGATTGCACCGCAGATCCACTGGCCGTAAATTTTTCCCCAGGCAAACTTTGCCCAGCCAGAATCTGTCTGGGTTAGGTGCACTTTGTCATCCTCAACGCATTGCCAGTACTTTGCCGTTACTATATGTCCCAGTGGAAAGCTGTGGTTATGGAGCACCATCTTGGGCATGCCAGTAGTACCGGAAGAAAAATATATCAGCATGGGTTCTTCAAGCTTTGTGTCTTTATCCCCTTGGGGCCGGCTGAAGTTTTCGTCTGCCTCCTCAATGACCCTGCGCATGTCAATAAAACCTTGCGGGCAGTTTTTGCCCTGACTTTTTTTACCCGGGCTGTTTGCCCCGGTGTCATAAACCCCCACAACAGCCTTGTGCAGAAGCGCAGGGCATTGAGAGGAGGCGCTTGTGATATTCTCTAGCAGTTCCTCATCATCAACGCTGACAATCATTTTAACTTCCGCGATATTACAGCGGTATACAAGATCTTTCTGCGTTAGCTGATATGTGCCTGGTATGCACACAGCCCCTATTTTCTCAAGGGCACAAAGCAGTACCCATACCTCCGGGCGCTGTTTTAGGGTAAGCATGACAACATCGCCTTTTTTTATTCCAAGGCTCAAAAACATATTGGCTGCCTTGTCAGAAAGGTATTTTATGTCTTTAAAGCTGAATGATTTTATATCTTCTTCATCATTGGTCCAAAGCAGTGCAGTTTTTTCAGGTTTGATCCTTGCCCATTCATCAACAACATCGTATGCAAAGTTAAAATTTTGCGGGACATTGCAGATATAATGCGCGTAAAAATCCTCGTAACTTTCAAAGTCAATACGGGGGCAGAAGCGTGATAGTATTTCGTTCATTGTGGTTTATGCCGTTCCTGTATAATGGTGATAAACTGTGCAGGACCATCAACAGCAGCCTGACCATGGGGCAGGTTCGCATTAAAGTAAATGGAATCTCCGGCTTCAAGTACATGTTCCTTGCCATCTACATATATTTTAACTTTGCCTTCAACAACATAATTGAACTCCTGGCCAAAATGACTGACATGTGTTGTTTGTTTTCCGGAAGGGTCAAGGTATACAAGAAGGGGTTCGATGGTTCGGCCCTTAAAATTATAAGCAAGGCTTGAAAACTCATAACCTGGATAACGTTCGACAATAACGCCCTTTCCCTTGCGGCAAACACTGGCAGTGTCCATGCGCGGATCTTCACCTGTTAAAAGCACAGTTGCATCTACACCAAGCTGAACAGAAATATTATAAAGAACGCTTATGGGTATATCCAGTTCTCCGGCTTCGTATTTTAAATATGTTTCCATTGGGATTTCTATATCGCGCGCAAGGTCCAAAGCGCTTATATCCAGAATTTCACGCAGCTCTTTTATCCTGCCAGGTATTTGGGAAATTTGCATAATCATTGCCTCCTCAAATGCTTTAATAATATAAAATTTATAGCATGAGAGCAATGCCGATATTATTTACAAGTTAAAAAAAATATTATATAATAAAATAATAACGATTATGGCAAAGAAAAGAATAATTCTGACAGTTTTATTGGTTCTGGGCAGAGTCTTATATTCAAATGAATATAATGCAGAGATAGATATCAATCGATATCAGAGTATTATTTTTACAATTATAAATAATTTAAGCTCCATAATGGAAAATAATCAAGCAAGTGAAATCGTTTATAATACATACAGAATTGCTGTAAATGCAATTCGTAATAACAGAGTTTCAATTATGATTGATCCGGATTCAGACAAAGTGTTAAGCGGAATGTATGTCAATCTTTATGATTCTGATGAAATAAGCCTGATCTTTGGGTTAAAGTTTTTGGACACTTACAACCCAAATAACGGCATACACTATGCAATACTTATTCACGAATACAGGCATATACATGATTTATTTACAAACAATGAAGCCTTTGCAAATGCCAAAAGAAATAATGATGAGAAAGAAGTTTACTGGTATGAATTGGATGCATTAAGGATAGAAGCAGAGTTTATAAAATACTATCTTAATGGAAATTTAAGTCTAAGCAGATTTGAATCATATGTATTGAATAGTTTTGAAACAGATTATCTGGATTCAGCTTCAATGATTCTTTTAAGAGAAAGCATGAATTATTTTTTTTATTTTGATCGCATGGAAAGAAATTACAGAAGCGGTGAAACCTCAAAAGATGAAATAATTTTGTGGTTAGAACAAAATGGAAGAGCACTGATTAATAATTTTAATAGTGCACAAGAAGATTTTTTAAGTTATTTCCATTATACAGAAATAAATACATTCAGAAAATATTTAATCAGGATATTATCGATTATTGTTGAAAACCCATTAATGACATGGGGAGAAGTATTTGAACAATACCCCAATATTGAAAATATCTATAACGAAATGGGTACTATAATAAACAACCATAGTGACAGACAATCGTTATACCGTACTTCCATAATTGAACATTGGGAAGACGATATATTAGTCAGGGCAGCCTCTACCCCAGCTCCATAGCCCGCTGCCATGCAGCTTCTACTGCGCTTATAACTGTTCCGCGGAATGCGTTTTTTTCAAGCACGGTAATTCCTGCAATGGCAGTTCCTCCGGGAGATGTAACCATGTCCTTTAAGGCTCCTGGATGCTTGCCTGTTTCAAGAACCATGGCTGCTGAACCAAAAACAGTATGCGTTACCAAATGCACAACCTTGTCTCTTGGCAAGCCTGTTCTTACAGCAGCGTCAATAAGTGCTTCCATATAGATATACACAAAAGCCGGGCCTGAACCTGTAAGTGCTGTAATTGCATCAAAATATTTTTCTTCAAGCATCTCCACCATACCACAGTTTCTCATAATGCTTTCCAAAAGAACTGCACTGTCCTTGTCAAGCTCTGGAGAAAGCGCCATGGCAATAACACCTCTGGAAATAAGGGAGGGCATATTCGGCATAATCCTTGCAACAGGAACATTCTCTCCAACAACAGCCTGGATTTTATCAATGGTCCAGCCAGCAGCCATTGAAACAAGCACAGGAGTAGTTTTTTTATTAAGCCGTTCTTTTAATACCGGAGTTATCTCTTCAAGTACAGACTCAAGTATCTGGGGCTTTACTCCAAGAAAAATATAATCTGCCTTTTCTGCTGCAAGAATATTGGTATCCAAAACTTGTCCGCCAATATCTTTTACAGCAATATTGGCTTTTACGCTGTCTGTATCAGTAAAAAAAATATTTTTACTGCCTACTGCTGCTATGGCTCCCTTCATTAATGCAGTACCCATATTGCCGCTGCCAATACATGCAATTTTCTTTTCCATAGAATTATCCTTTTATTATGGTTCCCTGCTGAGCCCCTGAAGCAAGGGATTCCAGGGCGCGTTCCCTGCCGCCATGAGCTATTATCGTAGGTATGTTATACGCAATAGCACGCCTGGCAGCTTCGAGCTTTGTTTCCATTCCGCCGGTTCCGAAATCATTAGTGTTTCCTGTGGAGATTTTTTTTCCAATCTCTTCAACATTATCTACTTCCGGCACTAAGCTGGCGTCAGAAAACTCTTTGGGGTTTTTGTTGTAAAGCCCGTCTATATCGCTGAAAAGAATTAACAGGTCTGCACTCCACAGTATGGCCGAAAGAGAGGCCAGGTTATCATTGTCTCCGATTTTAATTTCCTCAACAGAGACTGAATCATTTTCATTTATAATAGGAACTATGCCTTCGTCTATTAAGGTGAACAAGGTGTTTCTCATATTAAGTGTGCGCTTGTTATCTTCAAAGTCATCTCTTGTTAAAAGAATTTGCGCTATGTGAATGCCTGCCTTATCAAAGGCCTTTCTCCAGGCCCACATCAGTTCCACCTGTCCCACAGCGCACAAAGCCTGCCTGTAATGCAGGTCTTTTTTCCTTGCCCACTTGCCCATGGTAGAAAGCCCTGCAACCTGTGCCCCGGAAGAAACAATGGCAATCTGCTTGCCATTTTTCATAAGAGCTGCAGCCTGTTCGGCAAACTCGTCAAGAAAGTGAGTGTTTATCTTCCCTTCTTTGTCAGCAAGGGTATTTGAGCCAAGCTTTATGACAATCTTGCGCGATTCATTTATCACATTTGGTATTATATTTTTGTTATCTGACATTTAATTATCCTGTTATATTCTTGTTTGACCTGAACCGGAGATCCGGTACTTGAGTGAGGTCAGTGCATCAAGCCCCATGGGGCCGCGCACATGGAACTTTTGCGTGCTTATGCCCAGCTCTCCGCCAAAGCCGAAGACACCGCCGTCTGTAAAACGCGTAGACGCATTGACATAAACACAGGCAGCATCAACGCGCGAACAAAACTCCTCTGCGCAGCGTATATCCTTTGTAAGTATGGCATCCGAGTGTTTTGTATTGTATGTGTTAATATGGTTTATAGCCTGCCCAAGAGAGTCTACTGTTTTTATTGCAAGTATATAATCAAGGAATTCCGTAGCCCAGTCTTGTTCTGTGGCTGCCTTGACCACGAGCCCTGGCATCTGCTGCAATCCCGGCTGGCTGCCTATGGCTGCCATTGCGCGCTCATCGCAGCGCAGCTCTGCTTTTCCAGCAAGCCTTGCAGCCAAAAGCGGCATTAATGCAGCTAACGTGTTTTTGTGAACAAGCAGGGTTTCTACAGCATTGCAGACCCCGGGTCTTTGGAGTTTTGCGTTTTCGATTATGTCCACAGCATTTGGTATATCAGCGCTTTCATCAACAAATATATGACAGTTGCCTTCGCCTGTTTCGATTACAGGTATCTTGGCGTTTTCTGTTACACGGCGTATAAGTTCCCCTCCGCCGCGCGGAAGTACAACATCAATAAAACCACGCGCGCAAAGTATCTCGTCTATCTCATCCCGCTTGCCGGAATCTGCAAGCTCTATTGCCAAAGAAATACCGCTAGCATTTTCAAGCCCTTGCTTTATGGCCTTAACCAAAGCCTTGTTGGATTCCAGGGCAGAAGAAGAACCCCTAAGTAAAATGGAACAGCCTGCCTTGTAAGCAAGACTAAATGCCTCAACAGTTACATTTGGACGTGACTCGTAAATTATGGCTGCCACTCCCAAAGGAACCTTTACCTGTTCAATTAAAAGACCTTCGCTTGTTTTCCATCCAGCCATTACCATTCCAACTGGATCATCCAGAAAAATTACTTTTTCTATAGCGTCAATTATTGAATCAATGCGCTTATCATTAAGAACAAGCCTGTCAACAAGAGATTCCTTCATACCTGCGCTTCTGGCTTTTTCAATATCAACTTGATTGGCATTAAGTATATTGCTGCGATTTGAGTCTATTGCATTTATAACGCTCTTTAAAGCAGAATCTTTTTGACTGCGGTTCATCCCTGCAAGTTCAATCTGGGCTGCTTTTAAGGAAACAAAAATATCTTTAAGTGAACTCATTATTTAATTGTATCATATTTAATGTTGGACGAAAAGTTTAGAAAACTTGTTATAACAGCCCGGTTTACTGATACATAACCAAAAATGGTCTTGGATTGAGATTCATCACATCCCTTGGACTCATAAGCGGATTATCAAAATGAACGCCTGGCAGTCCTTCGTACCACAATTTAAATCCCTTTACAGGAATATTTGTAGCCAGTGCGCCAAAGGCATAAGTATCTCTTTTTAATTGAGGATGACCCCATCCGGCAATATTTAATACAAGCCTTACCCTTGCAAGGTCTGCCCTGATATTCTCCCGGTTTCTTATCATTACGCGGTTAAACTGATGTATAAGCAAAAGTCTTTCACCTGGAATATTGTTTTCTATTATATAATCTTCCATAACACGCTGGGCACGGTTTATTTCTTCAGCAGTAAGATAACCTATTTCCTGCATGGGCCTTGATGTGCGCCATTCCGGATCAAGCGCCAGATGAACATTGGGGTATCTAAGCCAGGGCAGCATGCGTCTTAAAGAGTCAATTGGGTCAAAGCGGCCTATTTGATGATCAATGAATACAAGAATATTGTTTTCAAGTGCATATTCAATATACTCAGTAAGAACAGCTTCCCTAATAATTCCAATTTCACCTTCTGGCCATGCTGTGCCAAAAATTATATGAAAAGCTTTCTGAACTCCCCGTCCATTGCTTACCAGCCTGTATGCATTTGCTGTTCTGCCAAGCATTTCTGCCAGCTCTTCCTTTGTATGACGGCCAAGTATACCCATGCGTGTTGAAAGCGGATGACCATAATATGCAAGAATATCATTGTTTAAAAGTATGGACTGGGCTTCGAAATAGCGGTTGTAATATCTTTGGGACTCGCTTTCTGTGAATACCCAAAAAGGTCTTGCAGCTTCCTGAGCCCTTAATGAAGCAATATTACTTGTGAACAAGGCCTGGGGGAAAAGCGGCGCAGCAGCGCGGTTAATCTCTCCAAAAGCCTGGGAAGTGGCTAGACTTTGCGCATTCAGTAAATAACCCTGAAATAAAATTAAGCAAACTGCCAATGCAAAAAAAGTTTTGAGCCTGAAATTTATCATGGTTATAAATTATCGGCAGGAATGTGTAAGTGGACAGACACGAATTAGCTTGTATCTGGCGCTCTCTAAGCTTTAGCTGGTTTACCTTAATATTGTTGCTGAGAGCTCTTGTTTAACTTCATCAAGACGCTTGGATAGGGATGCAATTGTACGCTCAAGCCTGGCTTTTTCTTTTTCAAGGCTAACACGCGGATCATCATCTATACTTGGGTAATCGTCACCTTCTTTTCTAAGTGCAATTTTTACCATGTCAGGGCTTTTCCCATTTAAAAGCGCAGATTCTGCTGCAACACGTTTTTCTTCATTGCTTATTGCAGCTAAAAAGCGCATATTGTCAGCACCTGTTTCCGGGTTAAGGTTATACTGATGCATTCTTATGGCAAGGTTTGCAGCCTGCCGCGGAATTCTTAAAATCCTGTCAATATAATCTTCCCAGCGGCCGCCAGCATCATTGCAAAGCTCCCTGGCTTTAAGAAGCTGCTCTCCAAGGCCTTTTATCAGGGAGCCGTTTTCTTTAAGGTATTTCTTCCTGATTGTTTCTGTCAGTTTTGTAAGTTCTTCTGAGCTGTCAAATACGTTTTTGTAGACCCCTTTTTTCTCAGCCTGCTCAAGAAGCCTGTGCAGTATTGACCAGAACTCTGCTGTGTGCGCCCTGTACGAGAGCTTGCCGCCGCGCGAACAGGCATGGAGGTGATGCGCATATTCGTGGATAGCAGTATATAGAAGAAGGTTTTCGCCTTCGCTTTCCCCCTGAAAATTGCGGTTGTGGATCAATATTTCCCTTGAATCCGGTTTGTAAAGACCATTTACACGCTTGCTTTTTTTTCCGGTAAATATAAGGGAAAACTCCATGGGTGCGTCATGAATGGAAAGCAGTATTTTTTTAACCTTGTCTTGATTCATAATTTTTCTATTTTAACCAAGTACACCGATTTTTTCCAGAGCTATTATCGCGGCTGCAATGCAGGCAGTCTCAGTCTTAAGGGGTCTTTCTCCCAGAGACAGGCGTAAGAACCCGGCATCCTCGAGGTTCAGGCGCTCTGCATCAGACCAGCCCCGTTCTGAACCTATTGCCAGAACCAAAGGCTGCCCCAGGGCTGAAAGGTTTACAAGGGAGCCTTCTGGTCTTATATTGTCAGCAGCAACCAGGATAGGGCTTATTTTAAAAGAGCTCTGCGATTCCATGGGTTTATCTATGGGCTTGTCCCAAGGACGCTCTGTCAGCCAGTCATCCAGAGAATTATATACCGACAAAATGGGCAGCCTTGTGTCCCTTGCCTGCACAGCCCCTTCGATCATGGCTTTGCGCGCGCCACCGTCAGAAAGCAGCTTTGTATCCCTGTAACTTTTTTCACCCAACTCAGTGCCGATTAAATCTATTGCAAGCACTCCCATATTGGATAGATCCCGCAAGATTCGCTTTATCTGAATGGGACGCGGAAAACCCACAGCAATATGCAGGGGCCAGCGCTTGGGAGCTTCTTCATTCAAATCAAGTGAATATGTCAAAGACCCATCCAGCCTTATACTCTCAATCCTGCCTTGCCCTTTGTTGCCGTCAAGAATACCAGCTTCAAAAGTGTCCCCTGCTTTTTTGCGCAAAACTTTTACAAGATGAATAGTCCTCTCATCCCAGCGCGAGAGGGGTTTCCCTATTTCATTTGAATCAAAAAGAAGAATGTTCACTAAGAAAAATCCAGTTCAGTTACTCCAAGGTCTCTGACACTAAGAACAGTTACACAATCTGGGCCAAACAGGGATTCCATTAATCTTATATAATTTGAAAAAACATTTATTGGAACATAAGCCTGGATTGTACCGGCAAAGCCGCCACCATGAACCCGGCAGGCTCCCCTGAATGTATTGTTTTTTTCAAGAAAGTTATGGGTAACAGCAAGCGCCAGGCTTATTCCCTGCTCTTTGGGATAATGCGGTGAATAAATATTTTGCAAAAGTTTCCAGGACGAATCACCGGAGTTGTTTACCTGCTGTATAAACGATCCAAACAGCCTTTGCCTGTCTTCCATCAACATGGCTTTGTCTATTTTCTCCAATGCATTCATCATCAGATCGACCCTGTCATTTTCCAAAAAGAAATGCAGGGCACGCAGCAGAGCTCTGTCTCCCAGGGCATTGCGTATATCGTTGGCTTTTTCAATTATGGTATTGAATTCCAGTTCCCTTAAAACTGTCTTGCCAAGAAAGCATGCAACTGATTTCATCTCACTGGGGATTGCAGCGTAATCATCTGTTAAATCAGAGTGGCTGCCTTTTGTGTCAACAACACATAAATATGTGCCGAATTCTGTAGGATCAAAATGTATTTTTTTTACATTTGGATTTGAAGAATCATTAAAATCAATTGAAATTGCTCCGCCTGTTGCACAGGCAGTCTGATCCATTAAACCGCAGGGTTTTCCAAAATAATTGTTTTCCGCACTCTGCCCGATTTTTGCAATCTCTATGGCACTTAATTTTCCTTCTCCAAAAAGATTATTAAATATACATCCAATTAAAACCTCAAGGGCTGCACTTGAAGAAAGACCTGAACCTGTTAAAACCCGGGATTCAGCATTGGCACTAAAGCCTTTTATGGGGATTCCCTGCTTTGAAAATTCCGCGGCAATTCCGCGGATCATTGCACATGCTGTTCCCTTTTCTTCGCTCTGCACAGAAAGGTCTGAAATATCGATCTCAATATCATCATGCCCTCTTGAACGGTAAAATACTTTCATGTCTTGTCTTGGAGCTGCAATCGCAACAGCATCCAGGTGTATAGAAGCTGCCAAAACTTTTCCATGATTATGATCAGTATGATTCCCTACCAATTCAGTACGGCCTGGAGAGGAAAAAACCCTTATATCCTTGCCAGCTTCCGGAAATTTACTCTCTGGAAACCATTCTTGAGTGTTCCTTGTATACTCTTCTATCAGCGAGCTATATCGGCTGATGGCGTCTTCAACGCCTTCAGCCCCATAAAGGCCTTTAAATATTTTTGTTGCTTTTTCAGTATTAAGGCATGTTAAAAGTTCTTTCCCCTGCATTTTTTCTCCATTATTGATTTGTGTTTTTAAATTATTATGTTTTCTGGCGTTTCCTTAAAGCGTCCTTGAAAAGAGCATCTGCGTCAATGCGATCATCAACTCCTGTAAGCGGCGTTGTGCCTTCACCGCCAACACTGCGGAATAAAGGCCCTGGCCTGCTTCCGTAAGCCCAGCTGTCTTCGTTATTAACAAGATAATCAAGCACTGTTACAACAGATAATACAAAATATATCAACGTGGCATTTGTTCTCTTTTTTGGAGACAGAAGAGCATCAATCCTTGTAGAAACAGGGTTTGGCACTTCAAAAACATAGTTATCCCACGGGTTATTGATTCCCTCGCAATGTACACCTTGTTCTGCACCGCCTGCACGGTTTGCCAGTTCTATATTATTACCCAAAGCTGTCAGAAAACGTCTTAACTTTTTTATCTCAGGGTATATTTGCGTAATGTCTTTTTTCTGGAACGGCGGGGATGTAAAAGACTCAAACTTATAAAACGGTAAAAAATAAAGTCTTTTGATCCAGTGAAGATCGGAAACGGTTTTTTTTGTGTATGGTGAATTTCGTTCTTCCGGGGATCCTTCCAGAATCCTAATATATTCCAGCAAACGTGACAAATATGTTTTCTCATAACTGTGTTCAAGATTATACTGCCAGTTATTAATAATATCTGGAAGTGATTTATCCAGGGCTTCTGTCAGACCATCCTGACTGTTTATGGTTCCGAATGTTATGGACCTGAGTGCATAGAAAAGCTCGGAAATAATACGCATAAGAATATAAATCTGCTGCAGGGGATCTGTGGGTGCAATATTGACAAAGCCTCTGCGCAATTCAAATAAATCAGCAAAATAGGGATAGAGATCCGGATATGATGAAAGCCTGTCCCATCCTGCGTTTGGAAACAGGGCTTCAAGGGTCTGTAAGCCCTTGTCCAGTGCTTTTTTCTCCCCCTCTTTTGCAATACGGCGCTCGTATTCTTCTGTGGTTTCTTCCGGCTCTTCCCCTTCTTTTACTTCTTCATCATTCACTGGTGCATCTTCTGACTCAGAACTTGGCTGGTAATTGCCTTTAAACGGATCAATGCGATCATCTTCTGTAACATTTAACAATGCCATGATCCTGTTTTTGCGTTCAACAAATAAACGATTGTATGGCAGCCATTTTGCAGAAACAGCTTTCATTAAAAGCGGATGCATCAGAAAACGCACATCTCTTTGAACATCATTATAGGCAGTCAAGGCAGTACGAACCATGTCCTGGTTTTTTGCCGGATTTTCTGTAGGGTTTTCCATATGCAGGATTTTATATAAATACTTGTAAGCTCCCCTGACATGAACTTCCATGTCCAGTTGTTCCAAAATAAAAAGCGGTTTGTATACAGCTCTTAGTATTTCAAAAAAATCAGGAACTTTGACATTTCTGGGATGGGTTTGAAGTTTTGTCAATTCATTTGAAATTTTTTCTATATCCCAATACCGTATTGTATCGAGAATGGCAAATGAAAGCGGGGAAGATGCCTGCATGCGCTTGTTTCGCCTGATATTATTTCTGGGAAACAGAGCCCTTGTAACAACGACAAGTGTTTCAAGTTTCTTGTAATACTCCTTCATTCTTATGGTAGTAAAACGGGGATTTACATAATCAGGAATATCTCCAAAAACAGAAATCATGGAAAATAAAAGCTGGGATGAGGATTTAATTTCAAACTGGCTTAAGGCAGCATACTTATCCATTTTTGTTCGTTCCCAGTAATTTGTCTTTACTAAAACAGAAGGATCATCATCAGGGCTTGATTTTTTTAGGCGTTTACGCACCTTTACTTCTTTTTCATCTGTGTCCAGGGCCAGCTCTACACGGCGCCCCGGAACCTGCCCTGGCTGAGGGCCTATTTTTACATCAACACGTTCATGCCTTACATTTTTGCCCTTTTTAAGGGCATTTTCCTGATCATCGCTGCGCTCATAGCCTATTTCTCCTCCAAGGAGATCAGCCATTCGTTTAGCTTCATCTTTATCAACATTTAATTTTTCCCGCACACGTTTTAATTCACCGGGTGCATAAACTGCTTTTTCTTTTGCCATTTCTATATCCGTAAATAAAGTTTTTCGCTTATACCCCAAATATTTTTAAGGGGTATTTCCTCTCCTTCGGAGTTTATCATTACTCCGTTAAAAAATCCCAATGGGCTTTCATATGAAGATTGAGGCAGAAAAGGGATCGTTTTATATTGTATCATTTCTTTTGGTGTAAATGTCAAATCCACCATTCCTTCCATATCCTGAATCATCCAGTCAGATTCTGACCCGCCAGACTGGGTAATTTTAACAGGCGGCAGCGGGGTAAGCTTACCATCAACCCATAGAGCGTTTTCGTTATTGCTGTATGATTCCCTGGCTTGATTCTCCCCCAAAGCAAATCCAATTCTGCGCTTTTTTTTATCAAACCCCATTGCATTACACCATTGTGCATGCATTTTTCGCGGGTAAAAACCCTTAAAATCACAAAAAAGCCCTGTTGTCCTGGATGGATCAACGGAAATATGTTTGCCGCCATAAACCATATCTCCCCTTACAGGAGACAGGGATTTATAAGTATACATACTGCGCTGGTCTGTAAAAAGAAGGCTTGCGGCCATTGGGGTTGTTTTCTCCTTGTCCATGTTAAATTTAAGATGAGCTGTAAAAGAAGGTCTTTTTCCTGAAGCTTCTATATCAAGGTCAAGGGTTATTGTATTTGCATCCAGCCAGTTATGAATCCGGAAGAAAAATCTCCAGGACCTCGAGTCTACAGATGCATTTTTTAAAGTCCTGGGAATCTGCCAGCCGCTGAATGGTATGATTTTTTTAAACCACAGCCTTTCATTATCAGTTTTATCATAAAGAATTACAGATGCATAACGATAGGCTTTAAAATTGCATAATACAGCATAAAGAAGAAATTCATTGTTTTGAATAAAAAAGTATTCCCATTCCTTAATGCGGGAATCCCGGATAAATCGCGGAAGCGGAAACTCAAATGGTTTTTTTATATCAAGCAGATCAACTGCATCAAACGCATTTGTCCATGTTCCCTGCATTGGTTTACCGTTTTCTATGGGTGTTGAGCGTTGAGGCAGAATTTCCCTGACATACATTGTTAATATTATATCGTATGGTAAAGTTCTTGTACAGAATAAATATCAATGATAACATTTACATTATGAAAAGAATTTCCATATTCTTGATAATTATTTTTATATTGAGTATTGCTGCAGGATGCGCCACAAGCCCTTCTTCATCAAATAATCCAATAATTTTAATTGTAAATGACACTGGTTTTGCTGTTTTTTATCTATATATAAGCCCTGCAACAGATAACCATTGGGGTACAGACAGGCTGGGGCCAGAGCAGTTTATTCATCACGGCCAGACGGTTTCTGTCCAATTACCGCATCCCTTAAGTGTTGTAGATAAATATGATATTCTGCTTATCACTCCTGATAATGACAGGTATGCAAAGATGGATGTTACAGTAATTCCCGGGAGCAGGCTTGTATTCAATATACGCGATCTTGTAATACGATAGTTCAGCTTACTTCTACTTTGGATCTTAGCCTTTCTCTGCTTTTTTCTTTGTAGCAGGAATTCCCGCAAGCTCATATATAGTTTTTATAAGATCTTCATCCTTTGCAATATTTTCCACAGAAGCAGGCATACGCCAGGTCCAGTTAAATTCGCTTAAAGTGCCTGGTACATTTACTCTTTCCTCAGCCGGATCAGAAGAATACCACCTGTTTGACAGATGGAGCAGATCCTGAAACTGGAAAACACGGTATCTGGACACTGCTCCTGCAATTTTGAATAGAATAACTTTTGCTGTTCCAGGATTATACACCCTGGGCAGAGAAGGCAGACCCAAAAAGCTGGTAAAATGTTCCTGATCAACTTCCCTGTCCCACCATTCCCTTAATGTGGAGCTGTCATGGACAGCAGGGGTGCATATTGTTAATTCAGGGTATTCTTCAAACGGGACATAGGGCTGACCGATTTTATCCCATTCCCTGAACCAGCGTACTACCCTTAAGCCCTTTATTCCAAGTTCTCCCAATACTTTGGGAACACAAAGAGGAACTGCACCAAGGTCTTCTGCACATGGCATCATTGAAGAGGAAGAAACCAAAACAGACAAAAGTTTTTTCCCTTCCTTTTCCCAGATTTTTTCTGATTCATTTTGTTTTTTAATAAGAAGTTCAGAAAGTCTTTCCTTTTCCTCTACAGAAAGTGAATTATATGCCCTTGTGTCCATGTAAAACCAGGTACTGACAAAATTTCCTTCTTCATATTCCAAAAAGAGCCGGTTTCCCCATTCTTTTTCAAGAAATTCTTTTGCTTTGGGGTGAATATCCAAAATTTCAATATCCTTGCTGCCCTTGATGCTGTCCTTGAAAAGCCAAAGCTCTTCGTGGCCTATCCTGTCCAGGGCAAGGGTAAAAATTCTTCCAGCTGCATGGGGAAGCTCCTCTTCCGGGCCATGCCAGTCTGCTTTAAGGGCTTCCCAGACTTCGCTGGTTGAAAGATGCGGCAGGCTCATCCAGCGAATCCTATCCTTGTCAAAGCCCAGTTTTTCAAGGTCTTTTTGAGATATGGATGCATAGGGAATATATCTGCCCAAAACAGAGGATGAAGAAACATCATTACGGCTGGAACTCCATATTCTAAAAAAGCCCAGAACATGATCAATACGGTATGCAGAATAATATTTTTCTGCTGTTTTAAGCCGTGCCTTCCACCAGGAGAAATTATCTTTTTCCTGTGCCTGCCAGTTAAAAGTCGGGAAACCCCAGTTCTGCCCTTTGGCATCATACATATCAGGCGGTGCTCCGGCAGAAAGCTCAAGGTTAAAAATTTCCGGATGTGCCCACACATCACAGCTGTCTTCGTTAATTAAAATTGGAAGATCCCCTTTAAGTATAAGCCCCATATCATTAAGGCTTTTTGCTGCCTGGCTGAACTGCCTGTCCAAAGCCTCCTGAACCCAGACCCAGAATAAATGCACTTCCTGCAATTTGGGATCATTCCATAAAGCTTCAATTTCTGACTTTACAGGAGTTTTATGTTCTGTCCAGTCCTTCCAGCTTTTTTCTTCGTTTATTTCCTTTAAGCGCCGGAATACAGCGTATTCCTTTACCCAGGCATTAGCCTTAATCCAGGCAGCAAAAGGGCTGTTGCCCTTGGCAGATTCAATAATTTGCTTGCTGGATAAAGAGTATATTTCTCTTAAAAGGCCTATCTTGGCCCTTAAAATTTTAAGATATGGGAAGCGTTTTTCATCTTCAAACTGCCCCCTGATTGCTGCAATTTTAGCCTCAAAGTCTTTAGCTGCACCAGAATCCAGCGCTTTGAGTTCAGGCAATTCACTTATACGCAAATACAAAGGATGAAGGGCAAAAGCAGTCAAGGCAAAGTATGGTGAATCCTGATACCCGGTATCATTTACAGGTAAAAGCTGAATCAGCTTGATTCCCATATTTTTACAGAGTTCTCCGAATTCCGGTAAATCAAGAAATTCGCCTACACCTGAGTTCTCTTTGCTTCTAAGCGCTCCTACAGGTATTACTGTTCCAATTAACCGTTGGTTCATATTTATTTTTGCCATACTTTCCTCCGCTTTTTACATTATCAATTATAATTAAGGAGCTTGGCAATGTCCAAACACCTTGACAATTACAATAAGCCCTTTCATCATCATACTATGAAAACAAAAGAAATACTTCCCATTTGGGAAAATCCTGAAATACAGGAAATAAACCGCCTTTCCATGCAAAGCCCGCTTAAGCCTTTTCCTTCTCAGGAAGAGGCCATTATTGACGCATTGGCAGGGCCTGAATTCCGCAATTTGGATAAAAACCCCCTTTATATGAGTTTGGACAGCCCTTTATCCAAAGAATTTGAAGATACAGATTCCACAAACCCGTGGAAGTTTAAAATAATCTCCAATCCCCGCGAGGATCTGCCGTCCCAGGGTGATAATTATGCTGTTGGAAGTAAAAGGGATAATTCCGCGCTTTTATGCGGGTGGACAAATCAGGGGTTTGACGATTCTTCCTGGCATCCAATTATTGTTCCAGGAACCTGGTCACGCCAGGGTGGTGATTCCAAATTTGAAGGCTGCTTTGACAAACCTCACTATACAAATGTACAAATGCCTTTTCAGGCAAGCCCTCCCCATGTACCGGATGACAATCCCACAGGCCTTTTTCGCCGGAACTTTACTCTTCCAGCTTCCTGGAAAGGACGCAGGGTTGTCTTGCATCTGGGTTCTGCAGAAAGCACAGCTTTAATCTATATAAACGGATATTTTGCCGGAGCATCAAAAACCACACGCCTGCCGTCCGAATTTAATATCAGCCCATTCTTAACAGAAGACGAAAACCTGCTCTGTATAAAAGTTATCAGGTATTCTGATGCAAGTTATGTGGAAGATCAGGACCAATGGTGGTTAGGAGGGATTCACCGTACAGTATACCTTTACACAAGCGGAGACTCCTATATAAAAGACATTAAAGCCCTGCCCGGCACAATTACAGGAAAAGAAAATAAACTTGGAAAGATTGATTTATCCGTAACACTTGGAGGTAAACTCCCTGAAAGCCGCAGCACAGGAAATGTACAGGCTCCGGACATGGAAAAAGAAAGTCCTTTTATAATCAAATACAATCTTTATCCCTTTAGCCTTCCTTCCAGCAAAGAAGAAGTGCAAATGCTTGCAAGGGAAATGATCAAAACCAGCAGCCTTATCTCCGGAAGCATTGAGCTATACGCAGATTACCGCCTTAATAACAATACCGCAGAAGCTGCTCTTGTTCTGGAAAATCCCAAAGCCTGGTCGCATGAAGAACCCAATCTTTATATATTAAGCGTAGAACTTTACAGGGACGGAAAGCAGCTTCAATGTGCAGCTTTTTGTACGGGCTTTAGAAACCTGGAAATAAAAAGGCGCGAGCTCCTTATAAATGATAAAATGGTTTATATCAAAGGTGCAAACCGGCATGAGCATGATGAAAAAACCGGGAAAACCCTGTCTGTCGAAGCCATGGTCAGGGATATAAAAATCCTTAAATCACATAACTTTAATGCTGTAAGGACCAGCCATTATCCCAATGATGAACGCTGGTATGAACTTTGCGATCGTTATGGCATATATCTTTGTGATGAAGCTGATATAGAATGTCATTGCTTTTATGATCAGCTCTGTAATGAAACCCAATGGACTTATGCTTTTGTTTCAAGAATTCAGCGTATGGTAGAGCGGGATAAAAACCACACATCAATAATAATGTGGTCACTTGGAAATGAAAGCGGGTATGGCAGCAATCATGATATAGGTGCAGCCTGGATAAGACGCTATGATACAACAAGGCCAGTACATTATGAAGGAGCCATACACGCAAACGATAACCCCGATACAATACTTGATATCTGGGAACAGGGGAAAGCAGCAACTGATTTTGTCAGCCCCATGTATCCTCCTATAGATGCTATTATTGATTACGTCCGTTACAGGGATGATTATAGACCTCTTATCATGTGTGAATATTCTCATGCAATGGGCAATTCCAACGGAAGTCTTGCAGATTATTGGAAAGCCATTGAAAGCCATCACGGCCTTCAGGGCGGATTTATCTGGGAATGGAGAGATCACGGGTTTGAAGCCTATACACAGGACGGAATAAAATACTGGAAGTACGGAGGAGACTTTGGGGATGAGCCTTCGGACTATGATTTTGTCTGCGACGGCCTGCTTTTTCCAGATCAGGGTTTAAAGCCGGTAATGGAAGAGTGTAAGCAGGTTCAGGCCCCTGTGCGGTTGACTGAAATTCCAGGGCAGCCCTTAAACTTTACTCTTGAGAATAACTATGATTTTTCTACACTTGAACACCTAAGCTTTCAATATAAAATTTATGAAGATGCTGCAAGTTATTCAGGCGGTAAAACAAATATTATAAAACAGGATTGCATTGAATTGCCATTTTTAAAACCAGGACAGAAAACAGAGATAAGTTTTGCTGGAGAAAATGAATTTTTTGTTCCTGGCTTTGGCGGCGCTTTAAATTTCTCCGGTGAGTTTATTCTTAAAGAAGATACATTTTGGGCAGAAAAAGGCCATGTAGTAGCCAGGACTCAAAAACTTCTAAGAGAAGAAAAAAGCGAGCATATAATATACTCAAGCCAGGATTTAATTACAGATCATAATAAAGATCAAAAAGCTGCAGAAGAATTTATATCCCTATTAAGACCATCGCTTTACAGGGTTGCCACACAAAATGACGGTTTAAAAAACTCCATTAAGCTAAGGGAAGATCCTGTTGCAGCATTTTACATTAAAGACAAAGCCATGTTCCCATGGATTGATCTGGATCTGCTTCATTTAAAAACTGCTGCGGAAAAGAGGGAGGAGATTATCTGGGAAGGCAGATCTGCAACACGTTTTTCTGCTGTGCTGCTTGCCGGAGAAAAAGCAACAGAACAGTACAAGCATTATACTGCTGAGCCGGGCCTTGGAACTTATACCCTGTTCATTGCAAAGGCAGAACCGGGCCAGCCCATAATACTTGAAGCTGTCTTTGATCTTGACCCAACATTACCTGAACTTCCAAAAATAGGATTGGCCGCCGAGATTCCTGCGGCTTACAATGAAGTCTCATGGTTCGGCCTTGGCCCGGAAGAATCCTACCCTGATCGCCTGGCCGCAGCACTCCTTGGCCGTTACAGGCACAGTGTTGAAGAACTTGAAACCCCTTATATAGTGCCGCAGGAGAACGGCAACCGCAGCGGTGTCAGAAATTTTACACTATTGTCTTGTGATAAATCAAAAGCAAATATCACAGTCAAGGCACAAAAGCCAATTAACTTTGGCATCTCCCGCTATAGCCAGGAAAATATGTGGGAAGCCCTGCATACTTATGATTTAATTGATATGTCTAAGGGCCAGGACGGAAAGCTGTTTCTTTCGATTGATATAATACAGCGAGGCGTTGGAACTGCCACCTGCGGGCCAGATACAAGGGAAGAATACAGAATACGTCCTGGGCTTTACAGCATGAGGCTGTTTGTTTATTAGTTATTCGTTGTAAATATATGCAACTACACCCTAATATTCGCCGTAAAAATATGCAATTACGTCTTGACATTCGCCGTAAAAATATGCATAATTAAGTAATGCTGAAAAGAAAAATTCTTGGCAAGTTACTTGAATGGAAAACAAAACCTCGAAAAATGGCTCTCATGGTTAATGGGGCCAGGCAGGTGGGAAAAACCTTTAGTATTATCCAATTTGCCAGAGAACAATATCCCAACCATGTTTACATAAATTTTGATGAAAATCCGGCATATAAAGCA
>Ga0099364_10001933_pt1 | contig 33524 bp, 38 predicted proteins | sample TergutTh196P3_FD_73070 | JGI IMG/M metagenome (GOLD analysis project Ga0099364, IMG submission 73070) | Microcerotermes parvus P3 segment gut microbial communities from Pointe-Noire, Republic of the Congo - Th196 P3 | ecosystem: Host-associated > Arthropoda: Insects > Digestive system > Gut ... | reverse complement strand
CAGATTGCGGATATAAAGAACAATGAACCATTTGCCATTTTTTTAAACCCGAAACGAATTCAGCACGGAAATAGAAAGGGTATCGAGATTAAAAAGTTTGACGGTACAACCGAGAGTATGGAGTACGGCGAACTGTTTCTCCGCTTCCGCAAGCGGGACGGGTTTTTGGTGACAAGGCCTAAAAATAATATCTTGGTACTGAAAACAAAATAAATTATCGGGTTTCCGGTTCTTTGAAAAATACATCGGTCTGCGGTAATCCCTTATCGGTGTCAGGGCTGGTTATTGTCAATCGGTATCATGCCGATTGGCAATCAATAGGGTATCACGGCGGCTAATCATGCCGCTTAAAGTAAAGAGGCCGCTCCGATGGGGGGACGGGGCGGCTTAACTTTTTATAAGTAAATACTGATAATGTTTTCAGTCAATGTGCCGTCATTGCACTGAGGCGGGGGAAGGTTGTTGATTATTGCCATTTCCTCTCTGAATATTCGGGCATCATCGCCTTGTAAATAAGCGTGGGCGTTATTGTCATTCTTAAACAATATATAATGCCCTGTTTCTACTTCATAGGAATAACTGTATTTTTGCCCTTCAAAAACTGGTAAGTACATAATAGCTCCTTGATAGAAAATACCCCGGCATAAAGCCGGGGGAGATGATTAGTTGATACAGTTAAAATTAGTATCAAAATTAAAACCGAATATGTCTTCGATGTAACGAGCGGCATATACACGGCCTTTGTATTCTGACTGTAAACGTGCTAAATGGTAAAAATCCGGGGTGTTTCTCTCAATTGTATTTAGTTCATCTTCAAAATCCCTGATTGTTTTTACCCAATGTGTGATTTGCCTTTGTAATGTGTCTTTTACATTCATGTTAATCATGGTTTCACTCCTCAATTAAAATTCCCCCGCACAAGCGGGGGTGGTAGTTTATGCTGATAATTTTTCCCACACTGACGGATTATCTTCTAAATACCGATACCAAGTATGAGCGATTTCTTCTAAAGCATACCAAGCGAATACATTGTAGAGGCTGGTGAGGTTTTGCGATTTACCGCTTCCCCATAACGCTTTCCCAATTTCGCCAACAGTGGGTTTTGCTGAATTACGAAACACGCCGAAATTTTGAACCATTGAAATTATATCAGTTCCTAAATTTGCGGCGGTTTGCTCCATGTGGTGTACTATGTCCTGACGGTGTTTTTTGAAAAATGGAATAGTTTCATTATAATAAATAAAACCGATAAAACCGACATTTGCGCCATTTTCAGCGCAATTTTCTAGTTGTGATGACAATTCTTTGAATTCCCCTTCTTTTTCATTTTGCGGGTGGAAGCCGAGCGCAAAAATTACGCTGTTGATGGTTCTTCCTGAAAAATTGGAATGGCGAATTAAATAACGCTGTAAACCCCGAATGGTGGATATACTCATAGTGATACCCCCGCCAATAATGCCGCTTGCTCCTGTGGTGTGGGCGGGCTGCGGAAACTGCAACAGTGGCAGCGTGTTTTGTCTTGACAGGCAAAACAAATTTTTGCTGGTTCAATAATGGTAGCCATGAGACTAACCATTAAATCTACTGCTGCGGGCATTGGCTTCCCCATTGCCCAAGCGAGACGGCGGACAGATACCGCCGCCAGTTGTGAAAATTGCGGACTATAGAACCGCTTACTTGTTAAAGGTTGCATTTGCAAACCTCCGATGAAAACCCGATATGAAACCGGGCGGGATAGGACAGGAGCCACGCCTGACCTTGAAAACCCAAAACCCCCCATTGTTTTTCCCCGTAGTGGGTGGGGAGGGCTCCTAGGCCTTCACCCGAAGGGGAGGCCTGGGAGGGGCCCCCGCACACGCAGGGGAAAAACGAGCCGCTTTAGCGGCTCTGCGGATAAGGCGAAAAATAAAAAAAATTGCGTAGCAATTTTTACCGACTGGGGGGCGTTACGGGGGGTTTGCTAACCCCCCGTAGAGGGGGTAGCGGAAGACTTGCGCAGCAAGGCTGGAGCGAGGGGGAGACTTCCCCCTTCTTAGATTTCTATTCAGAAGTAATTTAAGGTTATTCTTTTATTTCTGGTACTTCAAAAATCATTGGTACATTTGACTTTAACGCTTTTCCTGCGACAATAGCTTGCCTAAACTTCAATTTTGGTAAAACTTTAGCTATACCATCACCAAAATAATTAGCTAGAAAATCTGCACTTGTTTTGTCAAATTCCTGAAAAGAAATAATCGTATTACATTGTGTAAGAATTGTTTTTGAAACATTTGCTGTTCGTTGTGCAATGACTAATAAACCAACATTGTACTTTCGTCCTTGCAAAGCAATTTGGGCAATGCTATTTAGTAATGGTTGTGCTGATTTTTCCGAAATTCCAGCAAAATTCCATTCTGGAATTATTGTATGTGCTTCTTCTAATACTAAACATATTTTATTCCCTAATAATTTTTCTTTTTTTGCAACATAGAATAAGGATTTAATAAATAAACGTACATATTCAAATATCTCAGATGTATTTAAAACCTCTGGTAAATCAATAATTGATATTTTTGCTTCTTCATTATTTAAGAATTCTGTTATTTTTTCAATCATTCTGCTTGAGATTTCCTTCCGCTTATTTTTTGTTTGGTCGTTTTCCTTACCGAAAGGTGCAGTAATAATAGATTCTATTTCACCAATTTTCTTATATAAGTCTACTTCTGTTTCATTATCAATAATATCAGCCAAATTATTTGAATTTAATTTTTCTTTGTACTCACCTGTAAAATCAATACAAATTGCTTTCACTTTTTCACCCAGAAGAAATTCCTTGATTAAATTTCTCGAAAATATTGATTTACCAGATCCTGTAATACCAATAACCGCTGTATGATGAGTTAATGCCAGGTTTTTATTGATAATGACTGGGAAATTGGTATCAGGAATGTGACCAATAGTGAGTTCATCAACCACGGCATCAATATTTTCAATCTGCGATGCAATATATACGGGAGAATTTATTTCTGGAACCCAACCAAAAGGGTTAAATCTTACTTTTTCTTTTTCCCATGTCCCCAACTGAATTGCTTCACCAATTATTAACCCTGTTTCATTTTTATTCTCAAGTTGTTCAATTTTTGTAATACCTTCAATTACTTGATAAAAAACAGTATTGTTACCTATTTTTACTTCTAATAAATACCCTTCTTTTATTATATTTCTTGAGTTGTAAATAAATTTAATTTTTTCTATAATTGAATTTTCTGTTACAATGCCTATAAACGTATTTAAGTATTTTGTATCAGGTACTTCTTTAATTTTATAAACAATATCATCTATGTGATTCTCATAACAATCTTTGTTTCCAAATATTTGTGTTATCTCGCTTGTTGTAAGAATCTTTATCCATTGTTGCTCATTGAGTAAATAGGTATCCAGTATTAATCCTTTTCTAACTGTGCGTTTTTCATCAATAGAATAGACAAATTCTACGAAATCGAAAATTTTTATTGTTTCTTTTCGTTCAGGAAATAATTTGACAAGAAATGTGTTTTTTGATTGAACTCCGAAAATTGAACCTAAAGCCCCTTCTCGTTTTTGATTTTCTTTTTTCTCAAACAAAGCACTTATAATTACTGCTATTGACGGAATATTCAAAATCATGAAAATTACCCAGTAGAGCAATAATGCATTGAAGCGGTCACTATTTATTCCAAATTTATTTATTGCCCCCCAAAGAAAGAATGCAGAAAAAAGTGCTTGTGGTCTACCAATTTCTCTGTTTATTCTAGAAAGAAATTGAATGAATTTATTCTCAATTTGTAACGATTTACTTCTTATTAACATTATAATATAACTGGTAATTGCCAGATAACCTGATACCCCTAAGAAAATGAAAAACATCCAATTGCGATATTCAGACTGGACAAGTAACAATGATATTCCCGCAGTAATGGAATTTACAAATACATTTGATTCTTTTGAAAAGTGTGGTTGGTCAATTAATGATAATAATATCAAAAGCAAAAAGCCAGATGTAAACCAAAAATCATTCAAGAGAAATGAAAAATCATCAGTAATAAAATATCCTATAGTGATCAAGAGAACTAAAGAAAGCCCTAAAAATATTAACCTTGTTCTTCTTCCCATATCAATATGTCTCAATTAGTATAATATTTATCATCTTAACAACTTCCTTCCCTGTACCTCTACCAATATGGTCATTTGCTGTATGGCGATTTTGTTGAGGCGTAACAGGCGTTCATTTTGGGGTATGCCGTCGTTGATTAATACGGCGTTGATGTTTTCCATATTTGATAGGCAGATGAGTTCGTTAATGGAAGCATAGTCCCGGATATTTCCTTTTAGTTTGGGGTTCCGGGTTCGCCATTCTTTGGCGGTTATGCCGAATAGGGCAATATTCAAAACGTCTGCTTCGTCTGCGTATATTACCGAAGATTGTTTCGGGGTTAGTTCTTTGGGGACAAGGTGCTGCTTTACGGCATCTGTGTGGATATGGTAATTGATTTTTGCCAGTTCACGTTTGGCAGTCCAGCCTAATAGTTTTTGCTCTGCATCTTTTAGGCGTTGGAATTCACGGATAAAATAGAGTTCAAATTCTGTGGATATCCAACTGGCAAATTTGAAAGCGATGTCTTTGTGGGCAAATGTGCCGCCATTACGGCCGGATTTGGAAATAATGCCTCTTGCTCCGGTGTTTTCTGTCCATTTTTGAGGGGATAAGACAAAGGCGTTCAGTCCTGCTTGCCGTCTAAACCCCTCGAATTCGAGGGGTTTAAATTCGGGGTTATTTAGTGTTTCCCATAATCCTAAATATTCAATAGTATTCCGATTTCGCATCCAGTTCCCTATGACGGCGTTAGGTTCATCGGATTTGAATTTGGCAATGTCAGTCAGTGAAATAAAATCTTCATTATTTACCAGAATTATAGAGATTTCTGTCTTTTCAACGGTTATCTTTGCCATTTATCACTCCAATCTTAGCCCTAATTGCGGCGAATTCGCCATAACTAAAAAATAGAAACTGATATAAGCATCATACCACAGAAAAGCGGAAAAAACTACCGGACTGGCTTTATTCCTCATACGCCTTATATACGGTTTCAAGGGTTTCCATCACGTTTTTGGTAATATCGGTCTTAAAGCGTTCAAAAAGCACACGATTTTTAGCGGGGGAATGGTCATGCCGGAATAATTCAAATACCTCTACTCCCAGACCGTTTGATATGGCTGACAGGGTGTCCGAAGTAGGATATTTAATGCCGCGCTCTATATTACTAAGGAAGGTTATTGAAATACCTGATTTTTCGGCAAGGGCGGCCTGTGATAACTGGCGTTGCTGGCGATAAAATCGTATTCCTTTGCCGAGTATGGCGCGTAATTCTTGACCGCTTATCACTGGTTTTATATACCCCTATATATCAATATCTTATTGAACCATGAGGATTGGTACTTGACAAAAATCTATTTGTTTTATATATTGAACTATAGGGAAACATGAGAGATGTTTCTGTAAGCGGGTTATAGTTTCTTGGTGTTTCTACGGATATTGTGGTTTTAGAATTGTTTTCTGGGGAATGTTAATAATGGCTAAAACTTACTGTATGAGGTATATAAATTGCTTGCATTTTTCGTAAGATAAAAAGAGGGCAAGGTTCAATTTGCAAGAGGATAGGGCCCTTCATTGACGCTATCTTTGCTCCTTGTTCCTTGCCCTCAAAACACACAGTATTGAACTGGAACAATAGTTATATTCATGACAAATTCCAGGCCACAAACATTTTTATTGATCTGTTTCTTTTCCGAGTATCTGGAAAACCACTGAAACTACCCCATTCCCTGGCAATAGAACCGGTAAGACCTAAAGCTGTGCGGTCTGAAATACCGTGCGAATAGGAAATATCTGTAAAATGCCAAAAAGCAAATCCATTTGAGAGTGCGCTCGTTCCCGGATAGTTCCACAACATATAATTGAGCATCATTATATCAAGCCTGTACCGGTTGTTGTGTTCCAGGCTGTAAAACCGCTTGGCATTAAACCCAAAACCGAAATTGTTAAGCTCATTTTTTTCGGGCAGCGCCGGAGAAAAATACCGGGGTTCCGGTGTATGGAATTTAGACACCCCAAAAAAAGTAAATCCTGCGTGAATTTTTGTTTCCATGGCAGTCTGCGGCGTAAAGAAATGACGATATTTAACTGTCCAGTTTAAAGCATTACTGAATAAGTCAATGGTAGAATCATAAATGCCGAATTCTCCCAAAGAAATAAAATCAAGGTGCATTGAGAGTCCGTTGCTCATTTGGTTTGTTAGATTATTTAATGGTGAAAATGATAACAAATAACCGTCAGAAATGATTCTGATGTCGTTGTAATTGCTGATATTCATACCGATAGATGCTGCAAGTTCAAAATGCTGGTAAGGGGTACGGGTATTCTGTTGGAAAGGGTTGCCATATACGGTCTGTAAGCCCGCATCAATATAGGGGCCTCTGAAAGTAAATACTTCCTGCCTGTTATCTGTAACCGAATAATTTGTATGTGCATACCCTGTACCTAATTGAGTTTGAAACCGATGAATATTACCGCCGGTATTGGGCGCGCCACCTCCGGGTGGCGGTGTCCATCCGGTCACGAGCCGATGAAAACCTGCCATCGGGTTGATAATGGCGGCAATCGCAGGGGGTACGCCAGAAGCAAGAGCCTCAAGGTATAAACGATATAGTATTTCTCCGGCGGCCATAGAACTGGTAACAGATGTTATGAAATCATTCATGGATGCGTGCTGTGCTTCACCGAAGGTTTCCCAGGTAAAACTGCCAAGAGCGCTGAAAAAAAGGGACTCATAAAATCCAAATCCATTCAGCCGACCGGAACTGAAATACATGGCTCCCTGTATCGGGTGGCCGAATTGATTTACCAAAAAACCGTCAGTGTCTTCCCACTTCCAGGGAGTGGTAAAATTGCCATGAATGGATTCTGCCGTTGGAAATGCCCAGGGCATATTCGAAATATACCGGTTAAACAGCATTACAACCCCGTTACTTAACAGGGTCTCTCCGGTGGCGATAAGTCCGGGAATAAAGGCATCTTTTAAGTCACTGGATGCAGGGGCATCCCACGCTCTGTCGTAAGAAAAAACATAGGTGACTTGGACATTAAAAAATACTATTAAAATTATTGAATGAATGTTAATCATTTGCTTCCATCAAAAACAGCTTGATCCCTTCCTGTGGAAAACGTTCTTTTACTTCCCGAATGATTCTTGCTGCTTTGGCGGCGTCATTATCATTTGCATAACTGATAAGCAAAAAGTTCATTTCCGGCCAGGTGGCTGTCCCCAGGCGGTACTTCGTCTTTCCCCTGCCATGAAGTTCGGGGATCAAGGTGTAAAAGAAATCTTCGATATTTCTTTCCAATGCTTCAATGATTTCTTTTTCCACCGATCGATTTGCGATGAGTTCTATGCGTTTCATGATTGCTCCTTTTTTTGTTTGTTACGTTTTTCGTTGAACAATGAATAGACTACCGGAATGAAAAACAAGGTGATAAATGTCGATGATACAAGGCCGCCTATGACGGTAAGACCGATGGGTTGTATGAAAGAGGCGGACTGTCCGGGGAAAAAAGCCAATGGAACCATGCCGAGGACTGTGGTAAGCGTGGTCATTAAAACCGGTCGCAGCCTGGATTCTCCGGCTTCAAGACAAGCTTGTCGGACAGGTACGCCCCGGCCTACCAATAGGTTCGTATAGTCAACGAGGATTATACCGTTGTTTACAACGATGCCTACGAGCATAACAAGCCCAATCATCGTAAACATACTGATGGCTTCACCGGTCATGGCATATATACCTATTACGCCGATGAGCATAAGCGGAATGGTAAACATGTTAATCAAGGGATTCTTAAAAGACTCGTACACTCCGGCCATAACGCCGAACACTAACAATATTGCCAGAATAATAACAAAAAGAAACGTTTGGATGTTACCCATGATGTCCATTGTTTGGCCTTCATAATTTAAGGAAAAACCATCAGGGAGGATAAATTCAGCATCCAATAATTCCTGAATCTTTTGTTCAACCTCAAATGCAGTGCCTCTTTCGGCAAGGGTTCCGGTGATACGGATTATACGGGACTGGTTTTCCCTTTTGATGTTAACCGGTCCCAAACTTCTTTCTAATGCAGCGAAATTGGAAACAGGGATAAGATTCCCTGTGTTAGAAGCAACAAATATCCGGCTGAGGTCAGAAAGCTGTTCACGGTCTTCTTCCTGTAGTTCGAGGACTACAGGGTACTCATTCCCCTCGCGGCGGAAATTTGTGACGGTGATACCGTTCATGGCTGCGGCGATTTCCCTGGCAACGGCACTGACCGAAAGGCCGAGGTCGTAGGCACGGTTGCGGTCAATGACCACTTCAACTTGCGGGAGCCCTTCGAGCATATCTATGGAAACTTCAAGGAGTTCAGGGATATGTTCTTGCAGCAAGTTTTGTATTTCTCTGGCAGTTGCAAGGCCGATATCAATGTCGTGAATCCGCAGGGCTATATCAATATCTGCACCTCCCATAAAACCACCCATTCCCGAATCAAAACTAAACTCAACATTGGGAAAATCGCCAAAATAGGCACGCAGGCGGTTCATTGCCTGATCTGATGAATCGGCTCCCGGCATTTTCATATCAAGGGTTATATTAATCGAATTGCTGCTGCCGCGGAGGCCGCCTGAACCTGATTGTCCCACGGTTGTAACAATACTTTTGATACCTCTGATTTCGTTGATGGCGATTTCCTGAAGCTGGAGCAGGGTCGCTTTTGTATCATCGTAAGTAGTTCCCGGGGGAAGTTGCACGCTTAAGGTTACAGAATCTGCGTTCCTTGGCGGCATCATAACAATACGCATTCTGGGCACCGCAAGAATTGAGCCGGTAAATGCGGCAATGACAATAATTATGGTTAAAAGGCGGTGTTTAACTGCACGGGCGAGAAGGCGGGCATAAGCCCTGGATATTGCCTGAATTCCGTTTTCGATGACGGCATCAATTTTTGCAAGCACCTTGTTCCGTATAGGTTTTTGAGCCCTCGTGTTAATGGGCAGGAATTTCCCTGCCAGAACAGGTACCAAAAAGATGGCAACTAACAGGCTGGAAGCAAGAGACACCGCAACAGTGATGATGAGGTCTTGAACCATTATACCGATAAAGCCTAAATCATTCCTGAACAGGATTATGGGGATAAATACGCATAACGTAGTCAGAGTGCCGGAAATTATCGAAGAAATTACTTCCTGGCTGCCTAGTATGGCCGCTATGTCGGGCTTCGTTCCACGTTCACGGTATTTGAAGATGTTCTCCAAAATGACGATTGAACAGTCTACAATCATACCTATTCCCAAAATGAGGCCTGCCATAGTAAGCATATTCAGGGTGAGGCCGAAAAAATGCATCATCAAAAATGTTACCAGTATGGAAAAAGGAATCGATATACCGATTATTACTATGCTTTTGATGTTCCGCAGAAACAGGAACAATATTCCAATAGCCAATACAAACCCCATCAAAGCGGAATTAATTAATTCGTTTATCATGTTCCGTGTTTGAATGGTGTTGTCCTGTGTGATTTCAAGATGAACGTCATGGGGTAAAAGGCGGCGTATTTCATCAAGCTTTTCGTACACCCTGTCGGCTACTGCTACGGAATTCGTCCCGCTTTGCCTCGTAACCGAAACAAAAATTCCGTTTTCCCCGTTGATAAATGCAGATGAAGTTTCGGCTGGGTAGCCAAGCCCTACTTCTGCAATGTCAATAAGCCTGATGATGGCGTTACCCCGCCGGGCGATAACAGTTTCGGCAATATCCTGTACCGAACGGAATTCCCCGGTAGTGCGGATGTTGTAGTTTCTCGAACCATCCACGATTGAACCGGCCCCCAATTCCAGATTCTGGACTGCCAAGGTTCCGGCTATGCCGGTAATCGTCAGGCCAAGCGCTTCAAGGCGGTTCTGGGAGATTTCCACTCTCACTTGCTGCTGTGCGCCGCCAATAACATCGGTACTGGCTACCCCGTCCACCTGTTCAAGCAGATCCTGAATGACATCGGTTGCGAGAGCTTGCAAATCATTTAAGCTGCGGTTGCCCTGTACCGCTATACGGAGAATGGGCATAGAATTGGGATCAAGCTGCATAATAAACGGAGTGTCCGCTTCGTCAGGCAGTACGGTTTTTATACGGTCAAGCCGATCTCTAATATCGTTGATTTTAACGTCAAGATTGGTGCCGAAGTTAAATTCCATAAAGATTACACTTGAACCTTCGCTGGATGTGGAAGTTAGATTTTTAAGTCCGCTTACATTCACCAACTGCGATTCCAAAAGCCTGGTTATCGAACTTTCAACCGTCTCTGGCCCTGCTCCCCGATAGGTAGTCATTACCAGAAGGAACGGAGGATTGATTTCAGGGAACATATCAATGGGAATTCCCGGAACAAGAAACAACGCAACAACAGCAACGAGCGCGAAAATGATAATGCCGAGAACCGGTCGCCTGACGATATTTGATGCAAGGCTCATCGTATACCTCCAAGCACTCGCACCGGAGCTCTGTCAGTGAGGAACTGCTGTCCCTGTACTACTACCGCTTCGCCTGCGTTAAGACCGTTTGTAATTTCAACTTCCCTGTCAACAATCACGCCGGTGTTAATTTCTCTTACTTGAACGAGTGATCTTTCAGTATCCAGAACAAAGACAATGTCTGCCCCCCGGTGATTAACCAGAGCTTCTTGAGGAATGGACACTACATCCTGATAGGTGCGAGTATTGAGTTTAACCCTTGCAAACATACCGGGGATAACCCGGTTGTCGATTCTGTTAAGCTGCAGTGTGATTTTTCTTGTCCGTGAAACCGGATCAATCACCGGAGAAACCAAGGTAAGAGTTGCCGGAAATACTTCTCCGGGAAAAGCTTCAAGGCGAACTTCGGCTGTCAACCCGACACGGAGTTGGCCTGCTTCCCGTTCGGGAATGAGAGCTTCTATTTCGATAGAGCTGTTCACCGCAAGAGTCATTAGTGCGGTAGCGGTTGAAACTGTCGAACCTACGGCTTGAGGGGTCGTAACTACCCTGCCGGAAACCGGGGCATATACCGGGCTGAGCGCATAATCAGAGCCGGGGCGGGAAGGGTCAACCTGGGCTATGAGAGTTCCTGCTTGAATATAACTGCCCAAACCTACTCGCATTGATACCAGTCTTCCGTTTGCTTCAGGCATTACAACCACCTGACGGCCGCTGACGATATTGGCATTTACTTCAATGTATGCCTGAAGTGTGCGGGTTTCCGCATTTTCTGTACGGACAGTGAAAATTGTGGACGACGTTTCCTGCGCCGCATTGGGGTCGCCGGACCTTCCTCCGGCGAGAAAAGAAGGAATGAAAATTAAGGCGACGACAACTACGATTAAAACAAAAGCAATGACTAATTTCTTCATGATTATTCTCCTATAAATAATGTTCCAAAAGGAATATTTAATTCTTTTTCAAGATCCAACAGAGCAGAAATGAGGTTAAACTGCTCCTGTAACAGACGGTATCTTGCCTGTTCAAGACTGTCACCAGCGCCCCGCAACTGCTGATAATCAGCGGCTCCCAATCTGTAGGCTTCTTCATGTAATGCATAAGTAGATTGTGCCAAATCCACATTGAGCCGCATCGCCTCCAGGGATTCTGTAATTCTTTCAATGGTACGAATAGTATTGTTTATCCTGTTTTCCCGGTTGCGAATGGAGTCAGCCAGTTGGATTTGAACTGACTGTATATTGTCGTTCAGGTTCTCAATTTGCGTTCTTGCAGGAGACCAGGGGAAGAAATTATCGAGGTTTAGGCCAAAAGTAATGCTGAATGAGCCGTTATCATTCCAGCTTCTATCATTTAGGATACTGTTTGTATAGAGGGGCATGGAAGACCATGACAACCGCATGTTTGGAATATAGGCGCTATTGTGGATGGACTTCCGCTGGGCTTCCATAGACTGGATGGTTTTCGACAAACTTGCCGCTTCTAGAGAACCATTTGCTTCGGTTCTTGTTTCAGAGAGGTTTCCGCTGATTGCGCCGGATAGGCTGCCGTCCAGGCGTATTACGGTTTCTTGAGGAAATCCAAGAATTATCTTGAATGAATCAAGGGCGTTTTCATATAGTAATTCGGCATTTCTAACAGAGGGACGTAAATTTTCCATATCCACCCTGGCTGATAATTCATCCAGCCGGGGGGCTTGTCCGACACGCACACGGGCTGCGCTCCGTTCATACCGATCCTGGGCGCTGGCGAAATTTTGGGCTGCAAGTTCCCGATTGGCGTCCAAGAGGAGTATTTGATAGAAAAGCTTGCGTACCTGGAGTTCAAGCTCCTGCCGGGCCGATTCGTAACTTAAAAGTCCCAATTCATAGTCTGCCTGGGCTCTCCTGATATTTTCAATAATCGAAGTTGAGAGGGTGATCCCCGCAGACAGTGAAAAGCCTGGTGTCCATACATTACGGCTATCCGGCTCTATTGGGCCGGTGATAGATGTCGGGTGGCTGGCCATAACTCCTGCGTTGATAGAGGGAAGCAGGCTGTTCCATGAACGGTCTGAGCTTCGTTGCCTTGTCTGCACATCAAGGGCACTTCGCCGGAGGTTCAGGTTATTCTCCAAAGCTAGGTTTACCGCCGCATCAATGGTAAGAACTTCGGGGATTGCACCCCCCCGAAGTTCATCCTGCGCAAAAACCGTATGTGTTCCGGTTAGCGCCAAAATAGGAACGATTAAAAACAGGTATTTAGTCTTCATGCTTAAACAATAGTCGCAGTCAATGGTATAAGCCATTAACAGGGGATTAAAAGAATATAATTTTTTGTTATATTTACCTTTTGATGTTGCCGAATAAAATCTGGTAAAATATACTGATAGGTAAATGAGGGCAATATATGCAGGGTAATATTTTAGTGATTGAAGATGTCAAAGAAATGGCTGACCTGGTTACGCTTTACATGTCCAGAGAAGGATTTGAAGTGCGCGCTGCAGAAAGCGCCGAAGATGGCTTTGCCGTTATTGAGGATTGGAAACCGGAGTTAGTCATTTTGGACATTAACCTCCCCGGCATGGACGGCTTTGAATTTTTACAACGGTTTAGGCGGTCGAGCGATTCACCGGTTTTGATAATTTCCGCCAGAAACAGCGATGAAGACCAGATAAGCGGTCTGGGAATAGGGGCGGATGAATATATTACGAAGCCTTTTTCCCCAAAAGTTCTTGTTGCGCGGGTCAGGGCATTGTTTCGCCGGATACGGGAATTTTCTGAAAAAACCCAGGAGAATATACTGCGGTTTGGACCATTTATTCTTGACTATGATTCTTGCGTATTAAAAAAGAACGATAAAAGGATACCTCTTTCAACAAAGGAATACGGCTGTCTTGCCTGGCTTTCCGAACATTCAGGAAAGCCTATGAATGTGGAAGATATTTACTCAGGTGTTTGGAAAAATAATTACGGCGACCTTACGGCTGTGGCGGTTTATATCCAGCGCCTGCGAAAAAAAATAGAAGACGATCCGGCAAATCCGGTCTATATAGAAACCGTACATGGTATGGGTTATAGATTTAACACAGAAGGTTCCCCATGAAAATTAAAACCCAATTCCACCTGTTAGTTGCCGGCATTGTTATTCTGCCTATTCTGGCTTTTATTGGAACTTCAATTTACATGAGGTTCTTTTCTATTTTTTTGGATTACAGAGATGAGTTTACAGAATTTATGAATTCGCTGAGAGAGGCAGGAATGGCTGAACCTCCTGCATTAGTTAGATTAATGCCTTTTATCTTTATACTGGTTGTTATTTTATTTGTTGTTTTCATGTCATCATTTATTGCCCGTTCCATTACCAGATCGGTGGCAATGCTTGAAGATACTACCCGGCGTATTTCCGAAGGAGAACTTGACCTTGATGTGGATATTAAAGGAAGCAATGAAATTACTTCTCTCGTTAAATCCCTTAACAAAATGCGTTATGCGTTAAAAGAAGATATTCGCCGGCGTTCCCGTTTTATCATGGGGATTACACATGATCTTAAAACCCCTTTAGCTTTGATCAAGGGTTATGCCGAAGCTATTGGAGACGGTGTTACTGAAGATGCTGTTGCACGATCTGAAGCTGTGGAAATTATCAATGCTAAAGCGGATCAGCTTGAATTGATGATAGACGACCTGCTTAATTTTGTGAGGATGGAAACTGGAGAATGGCGGGAACAGTTAAAAGAAATAAACATAACAGAATATATTAACAATTTAGTGAAAATATTGAGTATGGACGTTGAGCTTTTACACCATAAATTTATATCTGACATCCAGCTGCCTGAAAACTTGTTTGTCCCAATGGAAGAAAAATTAGTGCAACGGGCCTTTGAGAACTTGATAAATAATGCTATTCGTCATACGCCCAATGATACGGTTATCCAATTTACCACTTTGGTTACAAATAATGTTGTGGAAATTTCGATTAATGATAATGGCCCTGGAATAGATGCTGAAGCTCTCCCCCGTGTATTTGAGATGTTCTATCGGAGCAGCCCATCACGGCGGGAACAGGGCATGGGCCTTGGGCTGGCTGTGGTAAAGTGGGTAGTTGACTACCACGGCTGGTCTATTTCTGTATCAGCGGAAAAAGATAAAGGGGCAAGTTTTACTATTACTATTCCATTAGTACAGAATAGGTAATTAGAATTTTTTTAATTTGTGCTTTTTTCCTAATTGCCCTACTCTATAAAACGCTGGCTGATTCTATATATGAATCTTCTCAAAAAAAATGACGTTTAGACCGATATTCTATTATTTTGGTAGGAAAGCCTTTCTATATACGGCATACCATTTCAGGTATGAGAAAAGAAAAACCATTATACACCCTAATCCCCATTGATGAATTCAAGGCTCTTATGGGCGTTGATGACAGGGACGATAAAATCTGCCGATTTTGCCTTGTAACGGCAACGCATACCATAGAGCAATACTGCAAGCGGCGATTTCTGCGGAAACAGCATTTTGAATACATAAATTTTTATGGGGATTTAGTTTTGCCGTTGTGGGAATATCCTGTTACCAGTGTTTCCGCTTTATACGCACTATTCTCCTTGAGGCCGTCAGAATATATCGAGACCGATTTTTACCAAATAATACCTGATTGTGGTACGGATAATGATGTGCCTTTTAGGCTTAATATTTCGCCTGCAATAAAAAAGTATGGATATATCAATGCGGTAAAGGCAGTTTATACGGCCGGATATAGGGCTGGCAATGTTCCTGCGGATTTAGCCTCGGCGTGTCTGGAATTGGCGGCATGGAATATGAACCGTTACCGGGGGCGGCGTATTGGTATGACCGGGAATGTCCGGGGAAGCGGCAAGGACGGAGAGCATTTTGAGATGTCTATGCCGGAAAATGTAAAGGTTTTGTTAGAGCCATACAGGAGAAAAACGATATGACAAAGGGTAAAGGGTTAGTGGTAAGGGGTAAGAGGTTATGAAATATTTTATTGAGCAACAAATTATTGAGGCGGTTCGGGGGCTGTTATCCGGGCGGGTGAATGAGATTTTGAGTGAAGCGCAATTTGCCATTCCGCTTGTTGAACTTGTGGGGTATGAAAGCGGTACGACTGTTTGTCCGATTATTTCGCTTGCTACTTGTGAACGAACAGAAAAAGAGCGGATTATCAGGCTTGACACTTATTCATTGACAATTACTTTTAACCTTCCCGAAATGCCGGAAAGTGAATTGTTTTGTTATGCCTATTCTGCGGCTTTTGGTAAGGTTGTTTCTGAAAACCCTACTCTTGGCGGTGTTGTGGACAGGGCGGTAATTGTTGGCAAGAAATATATACCGCCGAAAAAACCGCATTGCGGAGAAGGTTGGGGGTTGGTTCTAACACTAAGGATAACGGTTGAGGAGACGGGAGCATGAAAGTACAGGGTTGTGATTGTTCCATTGTGATAAAAACTGCTTACAAGGAAATGGGAGTGCCATACTCGGAAGAAACTGTCAGGGAAGCGGTGTCGTTATTACAAGAAGAAGCGGCTATTGAGGGTAATGGTACTTGCAAGGCTATATTGAAAAATAACGGTGTTACTGGGTGTGTGGTTACGCCGCTTACCATCGGGACGGCTCCTTTGCTGTTGTACCTTGCGATGGGTTCGGCGGGGCTTCCGGTGTTTGTTTCTGAAACAAAGGATTTATACCAATACCAATTACATCTTACGCCTATGGAAGATACAGAACGGTTTGACTTAATTCAAGACCGGGGCAATGAAAGGCGGTTGTTCGAGGGGTGCAGGGTTAACGGTTTTGAATTACGGATTATGCATTATGAACCATTGAAACTGAAACTTGATATTTGCGGTGGTCGTTCACCTGTTGTATACCCAAATACTGATACAATTTCTAATGCAGGTGGGGAGAAGTTTAGAGGGGATTGTGTAACCTACAAAATTAACGGCAAGAATTATTCAAACATATACGGTCTGACAATTTCGGCACAGAAAGAAAGCGGTACGAAAACGGAAATTTGGATAAAGCGGATTTTGGAAAAAGGCTCCGATTTACCAAATACTATTGATGAATTGATAATCACGGCACAACTTTTGCGAGATACCTACGAAACAAGGCATTTTGGCACATTTCGCATAACGGTCAAGAGGCTGGTGTTGATTGCTGATGAAACGACTATAAACAGTGCTGATACGGTAATTGCTCCTTTACGGTATTATGTGGCGGGTTCGGTCATTGCAGAGGTTTTTTCTTCTACCGAGGAGAAAATAGCATGAAATCATTACAAGTGAAAAGTGAAAAGGTAAAAGGTAAAAATGATAAGAGGCTAAGAGCAAGAATGAAAGATGTGGGAGATTTCAAATATGCAGTTTTACGACATAGATAGTGCTTTACAGGAAGCGATTGTTGCCGCTGATAAGGCTGTCAGGTTGAAAATTGAAATAGACATGGGCGGTCATTTTGAAAGCATTTTTGAAGATGAAATAATCGAGGCGAATTTTTATTCGCTAAAAGAAGCGGCTGGCGGGGTTTCATCGAGAGGGGAAGTGCTGTTATCAGGCAACAGGTATCAGGGTAAAGGTAACAATGGCGTGGGGCGGGAAGTGCGTGTTTCATTTTCGATTGGAGAAGGGTTGCCGTATTTTCAGCGGTTTGTTTTTTATATTGACGATAAAGGGTTTCAGGATATTCGGGGGTCGGGACGGAAGCGGTATGTCCGGATTGGTTTGCGGGATTTGTCGGCACGGTTGCGGAAAACAGATGAGGCCAGGGATTGGACTTCTCCGGCGGTGTTTCCTTATTCGGTGGTGTGCGACAAAACACAACCGGAAAAATCATTGGTTCATAGTATTGCGGCACGGGCGGGGCTTGCGGTTACTGATATTGATTGTTCCACTATTCCGATAACGCTTCCTTATATCCGGCTGAGGCGTAATGTGTGGGCTGAACTGTCAAGCATGGCTACTGCGTATCGTTGTCATTTGGAATGTACTACAGAAAAACCGCTGGTGTTTGCTCATTCGCCATACCAGAATGACCCATTGACCGATACAGACATTGCCTATGTTTTTACCGGGGATACTATTTTTTATTTACGGACAATAGAGCGAGCGGAACTATACCGCAATACGGTGAGGCTTAAATTCAATATGCCTGTTGCTTTGGAGAAGCAGGAGATATGGCGGTATGACGAACCGCCTGTGTTTTACGATGAATTTTTGCAAGCACACTACCCTTTTAAGTTTCCGTTAATACGAGAAATTGAAACAACCAATTATGAGGCAAATTATAAAATTGCTGATGTATCGGGCAAGGAGCGGAATGTCATCTTTGCTGATGATATAGATACACAAGAGGAAGCGGAAAATCGCCTTGATTATGACGGCGGGGCGTTTTCGTATTCACACTATGACGTAACCAACCATTATGACAAGGCAATTATTAAATTGCAAAAAGACAATGACGGTGATTTATACCATGCTGCGATTTTTGGCAAACCTATTGTGTTAGACCTTAACCGTTCTTGTTATAAGCGAGATGTAGAGGCGGTAGAGCATTATGGAACTGTTGCACTTAATGTTACTGGTTCTTATTTTTCTGATGATGTTGTTAATGAAAAATCGGGCATATCTATTTCCCACTATGAAGATTGGGTTATTCGGGAACTGGCAGAACGGATACACAACAGGCGGGAATTTTCACTGAAAACACACCGGGGATTATTTAATGCGAGGGTCGGTGCGAAAGTTAAAGTTAAAAGTGAAAAGGAACACGAGGAGATTGAGGCAGTTGGTAAGATAACGGCTTTATCATTCAGGTATAAGCGAGATGAGGCGTTTGTGGCTTCTTTCAAAATAATTGAACAGGGGGAAACATGACGAATGATGACCGACATTTGATTGTCGAGACGTTAGGGGAAATGAGGGAATTAAAAGGGGAAATTAGGGAATTCAAAGAACACGTTATCGGGCGGGTTCAAAGTCTGGAGAAAAAAGAGGGTGAAAGGAGTAAAGAACGGGTATCAGTTGTTAGTGTGATTATTGCTTCGGCGGCTTTGGCGGTGTCTATCATCGTTAATTTCTTCAAGAACGGGCGTTAAAAAATCTCAATGAACAAAGATTTTTTAACGTGGAGTTTGCTTTGCAAACTCCATTAGAGAGGGGAAAGTATGTTGCAATTTAAGATTGAGAGGAACAAAGAATCGTATGATTTCAAGGCTAATCCCAACAAGCCGGATAGTTTTGAAAATAACTGGAAAAATAACAGCCTAGACGATTTGATTTTACTTGACGGAGAAAATGAAATTGTACGGCTAAGGTGTCAAACAGTGGCGAATTACTGTTTTGGGATAAATGCGGGTCCGAAACACAAACCGTTTATCAGTACGGTTGCTCCGGGGGAGTTTGTTATTAAAGCATTTGTTGAGCCTCGTAGTTTTCATGGAGAAATCCATGCCATCACGAAAACAAATGATTCGGGCGGCAGGTGGATAAACCATAATGCAATGATGATTTTAGACAGCGGTTATCAGTTGGGTCGCTGGCTAATCCATGACAAATTTTCTTTCCAACATGGAAAGGATACTAATTACGCTTGGTCTGCTGGTTGTTTTATTTTGTCATCAAGGGATTTGGAAACGCTTAACAGGCACTTGAAACAAAAGGGTATTAAACGGGGAGATTTGATAACGGGGGTGTTGCATGAAATCTGATAAAGATAAAACCTGTGTCGATTGCTTGCATTGCAAAGTGTCTATGCAGTCAACGGATAACTACCGATTATGTTTTTGTTCAGAGCAATCAGTAAAACAAAATTATCCTGAACTTTACTGGCAGAATAAGCCTGTTTGCCCACAATTCAATGATATGGACTAAACCATGAGCAAAAGACAGGGAACAGGTACAAGACAGGTGGCAGAGGTTACTGAAAAGAAAATGAATGATACTGACGGCATTATTATATCTGATAAGCCGTCTTGGGAACATTCGGTGAAAGAATTGTTTGCTATTTTGGGGAAAAGGATTATTGCCTTGCCGTCTAAGTTGATTGGGTTCAAGCCTTTATGCCTTTTGCTTGCTTCATGGCTTCTGGTTCAGGAGCATATCCGGGATTGGATTTGGTTTTGTGTGATGGTCATTGTGCTGTTTGGCATTATGGGGTTGAAAGTTGTTTCAAAATGGAGAGAGCACTAACTATGAGATTGAAATTGGTGGAGAAGTTTACTGATTTTGGCAAAGGGTTTTTAGCGGGGGTGATTATCTCCGCTATTGTATTCGGGTTTGTGGTGGGCGGTATTGTCCACCGTGTAAAAGTTAAGGAGATTGCAGAGTATGCGGAAAAGCAGATTGAACTACAGGCGTTGCAAGAAGATATTATCAATCGTGATGCTGTTGAGTTTTTTGAAATCCCCGGCGTTCGGGGAGCCGCCGACAGTGCCGCCGCCGAATTTGAGCGAAGGCGGGACGAGGCTGTATTCAGATTCAGAAATAGACTTGCTGATTGATGAAATTTCTGAAATAGCGTTAGAAGCCATTGAACAGGCGGCGGCAGAGGCGGCACGGGCGGCGGCTCTGGCCGCTGTTGAACGTGAAGCGGGTGCATTGCGGGAAGCGGAACGGTGGCGGCTGGAAGCGGAAACAGCAAGAAAAAACGGTATCAGGAATATGATTTTATCCGGGCTTGTGTGTTTGATAGGCGGGTTTGTTGCTGGTATTGCGATTAACAGTAATTAAAGGAGAAGGAATAGTGAAAGATAATATTACAATCCGGGGGCGGGTTACGGTGCAGGTTTTCGACAATAACGGAAAATTGAAACGGAAAAAACCGGGGTTGCTTCGGCGGTTGTTGGGGTTGCAAGGTGAATTCATGGTGTATGAGTTTCATAACATTGTTACTCGTGAAGGAGATGCCTTAATTGCTGATGCTCTTTTGACTTTGCCTACCAGAACAAAAGTAACCAGTTCTTCGGGGTTTATTCAGGTCGGCACTGGCTGGACAGGCAACAGTACCAAAACGAATACTCGGTGCAATTCTTCTACCGGGAGCATGAAGGCTTTGGACAGCGGTTTTCCGGCATTGAAAGCATCGTGGGGCAGTACCGGGGATACAACCATTACCTACAGGGCGACATTTGCGGCGGGGTCGCTAAATGTCAACGGTATAAATGAGGCGTGTCTGCTCAACGGTAACGGCTCAACGGCAAACTGTCTGGCTTATGCACAGATAAATCCTTCGGTGAATGTTACGGCAAGTGATACCCTGCAAGTGCTTTGGGAAATTACGATATTAGGACAATAAAACAAGGGGTAAAGGGTAAATGCAGTTTAAGCAATCTTTATCTGATTTTCCTGTAAATGTTTCATTGGGTGAAAAATTACCGTCTTGGGGGCTTTCTCGGTGGGGCGGTCAGGGGTTGCGGTTTGTGCCGTCTGATGATGAAGGGTTTACGCTTCGGGGGGATAGAAAGCGGCTTGTATACAAGGGAAGGCGGCGGTCTCATCGGTTTACTGTCTTGGGGGATAGTTCTTTTGAGTATGATTGTATTCTTAACAAAGAGCCGGATAGTAATGTAATTACCCTGCTGATGGAAGGGGCAGAAGGATTTGACTTTTTCCGGCAACCTGATTTTGTGTCTGACCCTTTTTTGAAGGGCAGTTTTGCGGTTTATAAAAAAGAAACTATGATGGGTGAAGGCACAGGGAAATTATGCCATATTCACCGTCCATTGATTATTGATGCTAGAGGGCGGCGAGTGTGGGGGGAATTGGCGATTGTCGGTAATGTGTTACGCATAACAATACCTGAACAGTGGCTGGCAGGAGCGGTATACCCAGTGATTGTAGACCCTACCGTTGGCACAACTGCGGTGGGAAGCCAATACTTGTATGCTCCGAAAGAACCATTAGTATTTGAAGCCTGTATTCCGATAAACCGATTTTTAGTTTCGGAAACAATAAACGGTAATTGCACAGCATATTTTTATACTAATTCTGACGGTGATGAAGATGCCGGAGGCCGTCCGGTGCTGTATTCTGATAACGGCAATACGCCGCTTTCAAAAAGGTCAGCCAATGAGGGTTTTATTGATTTTCGGATTACAAGCGGCAAGCCTGTGGGTTGGCGATCTGGAGTATTTAATTGTAATGGAAATATAACTGGCGGTTCGTATATCTGGTTTGGTTGTTTTACCGAGTATTTTTGGTATCCGAGGTTTGATTACGGTTCTCGGTGTTATAATGATTTTCCTGTTAATTTACAGATACCAAATACTTATCCTTTATCAAATTATTTTCAGGATTTCAAATTGTCCATGTATTTTAATTATACTTCAGGGCAGAATTATATACGGACTATTACCCAAGGGGTAACACTTACCGACAAAACGGCATTTCCTGTTCTGTTTGCAAGAAGGCTTACGGATACTACAAAACCAGAATGTAAAACGAGTTCTAGCAGGTTATTTTTTCTCACATTGTCTGAAACAGTGCAAGCAAAAGATGTCATTACTCGTGGGTTGCTGTTGTTTGTCCGTATTGTGTCAGGGTTGTTTGCTCGTGATTATTTGCTTAAAAGGTTCTTGATTGCGAAAGAAGAATTGATTTTGAAGTCTTGTATTGCAAGAGAAATAACTCTTGAAAGTAAAATAAACTAACAGAGGTAAATGATGGGAAAGATTTTTAGGGGACAATCGGCTTTGCGGATAACGCTTAAAACATTTTGCGATTTGGCAGGGGTTTTGTCTGCGGTTATTCGGTTCCGCAAGCCTGATGGCAGATCTGGGGAATTTGCCGCCGCCGTTGCCGATACGCTAGAAGGGGTTATTTTCCATGAGTGTATCGAGGGGGATATTGACGTTTCGGGCTGGTGGGTGTTTTGGGCATATCTCACTTTCGAGGACGGCAGGGCGGCGGCGGGGCAGACCGCAAAAGTTTATATCTGGAAAGAGGGGTATGGGTAGTGCGAAGGAGAAGAACGCCGGAAGATAGATACCAGTACAATGTCCGCAAACAACAAAAAGCCTTAGAGGAATTTGCCGCCCATGAAATTGAATGGGCTGGCGATTTACTGACATGGTACAGGGCAGTAAAAAAAGAAATTCCCGATGACGAGTACCGGGCTTGTGCATTTTTCCTGAACAGTGAATATCTGCATAAACCGGGTTCGTTGTCATTGACATACTCGGTATATTTGCGGTGCTTACAGGAGTTGCCGGAAGTTACCAGAGAAAATGCTTTTGACTTATTATCATACCGCTTCAAGATGTATGCGGCAACACTCAAGACAGGGGGCTTTGATGAGCGAAAAAATTGGCGATGAAAGTGTGTTCCTACGGCATAATCAATTAAAAACAGGCAGGGTGCAATTCACTGACAGCACTAACGCTGAACGGTTTATGCGGGAACATGGCGAAAATGTCCGTTACATGGCGGCATGGAAAAAATGGCTGGTGTGGAACGGTACGCACTGGAAAACTGATGAAAGCGGGGCTTTGGTGCATGGGAAAGGATTAGCGACTGTCCGTAACATCTATGACGAACTGATGAAAACTACTGATTACCGAGAACGGATTGAGATTGAAAAGTACGCCGTGATGAGCGAAAGTGTCAGGCGGAGAAAGTCATGTGTGGAAGCGGCAAGCTGGATTGAGGGGTTAAATACTTCGAGCGAACAATTGGATTCAAACCCGTGGTTGTTGAATGTTAGAAACGGAACGGTTGATATACAGACCGGGGAATTTCGGGAACATCGACAAAGTGATTTTATTACGAAAATGGCGAATGTGGATTATGACCCGCAAGCGGATTGTCCGAAATGGAAACAGTTTATCCGTGAAATTATGGACTACAAAACCGATATTATTAGTTTTGTGCAAACGGCTGTTGGGTGGGCTTTAACCGGGGATATTTCAGAACAAACGATGTTTATTCTGTACGGAACAGGTGCTAATGGCAAGTCAACATTTTTGAATACCATCATGTGGCTGTTAGGCGATTATGCCATTGCAACGCCTACGGAGAGTTTTATGCGGAAGAACGGCGACCAGAATACTAATGACATTGCCCGATTGCGGGGTACACGGTTTGTAACTACAACAGAGGCAGAGCAGGGGCGGCGGTTGTCTGAACCGATTATCAAACAGATTACCGGGAATGACCGTATGACGGCTCGGTTTTTGTATGGGGAGTTTTTTAACTTTGTACCGACATTTAAGATTTTTATGGGGACGAACCATAAGCCTGTTATTAAGGGGACAGACCACGGCATTTGGCGGCGTATTAAGTTAATCCCTTTCACTACCCGCATTGAGGAAGCGAAACAGGATAAAAACCTAGAAGCAAAACTGAAAGCAGAGGCAAGCGGTATTTTGAACTGGCTTTTGGAAGGTACAGCACAATGGCGGCGGGAAGGTTTGAAGGCTCCGGCGGATATTGTCAACGCCACAGAGATTTACCGGGGCGAAATGGACGTTATTGGCAGTTTCTTAAAGGTGTGCTGCACACAGGAAGAAGGTTTGACAATACGGATTAGGGAAATGTATAAGGCATACTCTGACTGGTGCGCTGAAAATAACGAACACGCCGTTAGCGAACGGTTTTTGACTTTACGGCTTAAAGAAATGGGTTTTGAACAGACGAGGACGGCAGAGGCTCGTTACTGGAGCGGTATCGGCCTTCGGGCTTAATTTTTTTTTGCTTTTTCGTTGGGTTCCCCCCTGCTCCCCTTTAGGGTTAGTCGGTGAAAGCAGAATAGATTTGTTTTTCTCCTGTTCCTGTGTATGTTAAGTATGCAGGAATAGGCTTTTTTGTTGATTGGTATTTAATTAAAAAAAGACAGTTTTTTTGATAAGACATAAAAAAAAATCAATTTATTAAATTATAGCAAATTTCAGAGATACGCACGCTCCCCCTTGCTAAAAAAAATCCCCTCGTGAAAATGCACAATGACAAATAGGCTTGTCATAATTGACAGATAAAATGCTAAAAAAAGAAGTTTAATTGTCATGTTCAGGAGTATGCTTTTTTATATCATACCATTGCATGACTTATCACTATATATTATATTTCTATTTATTTTTCTTTTATGACAAAAGAAAAGAATAAAAAATATAATAAAGAAGTATATATAAAGAGTAAAATATGACAGTTAGCAGTCATCGGGTTGGTATCAGGCCGCCTGACCACATGATTATTTATAAGTCTAAGGGCAGGCGGACTTAAAGCAATCCCTGTAGCATGGACCGCCTGTAGCCGACTAGAGGCGGGTCGTGCGTAAGGGATTGCTTTAAGTTGTGAATAAAGTCTCTTATCAGCAATCCCCGCCTACCTGAACACATGACCGCTCATCATTGGTCGTGTGGGCAGGTGGGCGGGTCTTTGCGAGTAGGCTCGGTTATCGGTCATCGCTTCACTGATGCCGTTAGTTTGGAAATCGGGGGGCGGGAGTAAAACTAACCCATTTTTTTTGTTATCAGGCCGCCTAGCCTGACCGCATACGATAAGCAATTTACTAAGAGTGCGTATGCGGTCAGGTTGGGCGGGAGCGTGGCTCTTGGTGGGATTGCTGGCTTGTCGAAGCCGTGGGGCATAATACGGTTATCTTGAAGGTTGCTCGGCTATGGGTGGGCATAGCACGACCAGTTGCAACGGGTTAGCGGCGAGGCGGCAGGAAGCCGCCTGTTTCATAAAAAAACGCAAACATGGACGTTTGTGTTTTTTTATTCATCTCTGCCCCTGACCACGGGGAAGGGGCAGTACCCCCCCCTTTGAGCCGTTAATGAACGGGTTTGCGACTGGAACGACCGTAGCGACATCGGAGCGTAGGGAGTGTAGGGAGCAAACCCAACCTTTTGTCTTAGAAGGGGGGGAAGCCCGGCGGCGAGGGGGGGGGACTAATGTTGTTCGCCGCTAACCCGTTGCCGGATTACGCTCATCTTGTAGGTTGCAGGGGTATGGGTGGGCATATCGCTACCATCTCCCCACGGCTCTATTTTTTTGGGAAATGTTTTTACGCTTGGCGGGGCGGGGTGCCGGGGTTTTTGTGCCGTAATTGGGTTTTTGCTTTTTGCATTTTTTAGGGGGAATTGGCGGCACAAAAAGGGCGGCGTAAATGATTTGCAAAAATTGCGTAAGCAATTTTGACATATTTCTTGTATGGGGGTGGTTGGGGGCGGGTGGGTGGGTGCCAGGACGATACAGCCTGGGATTGCTTTTTTTGGGGGGTTGTAGATTTTAATTTTATTGCCTTTAGACAGTTTGGTTTTCTCGATGACGTTATGCGTAATATGTATCTAGTGAAAACGGCTTGTAACAGGCTTTTAATTCTGTTATGGTGATTTAATACGGCAATGGTGGTTCTGGCTTGATAGCGGGCTTGTATGAGCGTTCAGGAAGGTTTTATTTTACCGTCTATGAGTGCAAATTTATTATGTTTTTGCTTTTTGAGATAAATATACTACAAAAAGTTAGCAAAAAAGTTAGCAATTTTATATAAATTAAAGATATGTCAAGACATAAAAAAGTATAATCAAAGCATAAAAGGACTTGACTAATTCTATGTATGATATATAATTAGGGTAATTGAGGCATACTCAAGGACTAATCAGGGACTATATGGCAAACTGTGGGTGGAGCAAAACACCACAAAGGGCGAATAGCCCGACTGGTGTTTTACGTAACCCCGTAGGCGGCGCTTGTCGCCGCCGGAGCATTAACCGGTTGTTAAATGACGGTTGCCTACACACAATATTTTTTTATCAACAACTTAGCATAAAAAAACCTAAGTTACTAATTAGGATAAAATTCAACATTTAAGCCTTGTCTACCTCCATAATTTCCCACTTTTAATATACCTGGGGAACTTAAATCAAAGGTCATAACACCATAAGAATGGATTATAAGATTATTCCCAGAAATTCTATAATCATAAAATCTTTCCCTAGTTGTTTGTGGTCCACCAATTTGAGTTACTATATGTACCTGAGTATTCGTTTTAAAATCCCAAAGGGTTGTATTACCTTGGTTATCATCATATAACCACCGACCTGTTATAATCATTACACTACTTGGGATCAAATTGTCAAAATTATAAAAAACTGGGTTAGTACCTGAGGCACCTAGAAATCTATAAATTCGTAGAACTCCTGGTGTACTTAAGTCAAAAGTCATAGTCCGTTTAACACCAAAGCCAGCATTAACTATTATATTGTTTCCTGAAATCTCGTATCTCCAAGTGTCGTCACTTCTTACTATGCCTCCTGCTGCAAAATTTGCTATACGAATCCTGCCATTTGGAAAAAATTCAAGAATTGAAGCAATCCCATCTCCAGCATCTATTGTCCACTTCCCAATAATCATTGCATTGTCCCCAGTCGGTGTTGATGCACATGAAATAATGGACAAAACACTGATACCAAATAATACCAAAAAAGGTGTAACAAATTTGTTCTTCATAAAGAACTCCTTTGTCCATGAAATAAATTAAATCATGGTTAATTACCTATCCTCAAGGACAGGGATATATGATAGCCGTAATTTACCAGCATTATATCCAAAATTTTCTCAAGTAAATTGGCAACTGTCATTTAACAACCTGTAAACGACATTTACCATTTATTCTTTTTCATGGTTCCTTCACTTTCCGCCATGGCACAGAATCCTCTTTCCCTACTCTGGAAGCTGCCTCAAACTTGCCCTGTGAATACTTCAGCCCGAAGGCAATACCCAAGACAAATTGCTGGTTAGCATCTGTAAGCTTGGGAAAAGTACACTGAAGTTTTTCAAGTTTTGTAACATTCGAAAAGCTCATATATGAACATATAATAACAAAAAATGAGCTTTATGTCAACAAGAAAACTAAAGAAAATCCTCATATTTTAAAAATATTTGCTTGATAGGCGAGCAATACTAATATATTCTCATTATTAGCAATGTATGACAGTAAATAAACGGATTAAAGAAATACGAAATATCCTGAACAAATCCCAACGAGAATTTGCCAAAGCGGTATATGTGTCTAATGGTTATTTATCAGAGATTGAAAATGGGCAAAAAGAAGTAAACAATCGCCTCATTCACCTCATTTCCAGCGCATTTTCCGTGAACAAACACTGGCTGCTGACGGGGGAAGGGCGTATGTTCAACGATACCTCGGAGGAAAGAATGGAACGGATGGCCAGCCTGTTCAGCGAACTGTACCCGGAATTTCAGGACTTTGTGCTGCGGCAGATAGACGAGCTTGTCGAATTACAGAATAGCAAGCTGGGAAAATGAACTTTCACTCAAGCAAAACCTGCTTTCCCGCCATATATAGGGTGTAGTGCATTGAGAAATGTACTACAATAATATACAAGCAGGAGGCTGTTATGGCAGCACAAACAAGCAAAAGAACAATACCAACCGGGAAAGGCCTTACCTTTGAAAAAGTGTGGGCAATGATGCAGGAAACCGCCGAACAGCAGAAAGAAACCGATCGGCAAATGAAAGAACTACAGAAAGAAACCGATCAGCAGATAAAAGAAACCAATCGGCAATTGAATGAATCTTTACAGAAAACCATAAATGAAACAAACCGAATTGTCGGTAAACTGGGCAACCGATTTGGTCAAGTGGTCGAACATTTGATTGTTCCCGGCATAGAGGAAAAATTTAACAAACTGGGTTTTACTTTTACCAGGACTTCACCGAATGTACAAATAAAAGAACTTGATAACCCGGATATCTCTACCGAAATAGACCTTTTTCTGGAAAACGGCGATGTTGCAATAGCGGTGGAAGTAAAAGGAAAGCCGAATCAGGATGATGTGGATGATCATGTTATTCGGATGGAAAAACTACGCATTTATGCCGATAAAAGGCAGGACAAACGCCGCTACCAGGGGGCCATTGCCGGTGCGGTACTTAGCGATCCCGTTCGTGCATACATTTTGAAAAAAGGGTTTTACCTGATAGAACAATCAGGCGACACTATAAAAATAGTCATTCCCAAAGGATTCAAAGTCCGCGACTGGTAACAGGCAGGCCCCTCAGTCACCATCTACCGTAACAAAACCAATTTTATTGGCCTGCAGCACGCTGTCGTACATATCAATATTTGCCAGCGCAATAGGCTCGCCATTTTTGTCGCTGGTGAATTTGAGATATACGTCATAGCTGCCGCTCAATGTTGCCGGAAGATTGATGGTAATACTGTACTCCCTGGGAATGGCAATATCGAGTTCGTCTGAATTCAAATTCAGCTCAACAGGAAACACTGTTGAAGTTTCGTCGTTAACCAGCAATACTGAAGCGCTTGCCGAAAAAAGCATCGGTGCAAAACCGACGTTTTCGATAACACCGCTGAGGATTAAATTTCCGCCGGCCTTTGGAGCGGAACTTAACTTAGAATTCCTCATTACAAAACGGTATCCCAAACGGTTTTCAATATACTGTAACTCTGTCGTTTTGCGGCGGTACACACGGTCAGAGCCGGAATACGTGTTATCTCTCCAATATTCCAGCAGTCCTCCCATCCACACCGGACCCCGTAAGTATGTTGTATGAGTCAGCCGGGCTTCATTTTCCATATATGATACTGTGTGGTAATGCGCATCAAAATCTGTCCATCCATATTCACCGCCAAAATATGTATGGCGGCCCTGCCTTTCAAGCCAGGCAAGTGATTCTGTACGCAAGTTGGCATAATATTGTACATCTCTTGCCGAATAAGTCCCGGAATCTGTTTCATTGGCCAAATAGGAATCATTCCAAACCCCTATTCGATACTCATCTGTGCCGGGTTGTGATACAGGCATGTGGTGGATATTATCGGCGGTATAAGTTGTTCCATAGCGCCGGTTATACCACCACACAAAAATTGACGGACGACGGACACTGATGGTTACATCAGGTAAAACATCTCTTGTGGTATCAAGCCATTTATCAATGACTTGGAAGAAGTTTTGACGGGCGCGTTGGTCACCTGCAATTCTGTCAATGCAGTTATAATAATTTTGTGCCGCACACATGTCACAGGTTCCGCACCAGCCCAATGCAAGCTGTGTGCTGTGCTGCTCTCCCCAGTGACCAAGCATGCCGCTCTCGATAGAAAGAATTACATCGGGATATTGATTTATAATCTCACTTATCTGTTCAATGTGGCGTAGAATAAGGTTAAAATCCGCCGGCTCGACTGCTATATGCAGATTAATTTCATCCCAGGGCCACAGATAGCCAAAGCGCACGATAAGCCCTACCTTATGCGTTCGGGCGGCAATAAAGTATTGTTCAAGATAGGCAAGTGCAGCCGGGCTTAGCTCGGCATCTGTTGTTCCTTCAAGGCCGTCTATTGGAAACTGCTGTGTTTCTTCATTTGCTAAATACGCATTTGCCCCTGCGGCGGAAAAGCGCACCAGATTTACCCGTAATTGAAAGATTTTATAGCTTTCCTTGTTATTTGCAATGGCAGTAAGGTGCCACGCCGGAACATTAGCGCTGGTTTTAGGCAGTTGGACTTCAAAAGGATAATGCCAGCCGCGCCCAGGGTTGGCAATGGCATCGGTGCTTTCAATGTAACTAATGCCGTTATTGCTGCCGGAAGACATCCGGCAACCGCTCAATGCGAAGATAATCATGGTACACGTCAACAGTAACGAAAAATTATTATGTAATTTCATACCTTGAATTATGCAGGAAATACCGGCTTCTTGCCAAGACTGAAATTTTATTACAACTATTCACTCCCCCTCCTAATGAAATATACGTTGAATCAGTCAAACTCCCAGCCGCCTGCAATTAATACATCCAATGACATGGACATGACTGCGGCGGTTTTTACGATCGAACATCCGTGCTACCAGAATTTCATCTTTTTCGAGGGATTTATAGCAAACAGGACAATATCTCATCAGCCTTCCGTCAATACAGTTAATACAGCCCCGGATATGCATCAGGCGGTCTTTACCGCCGGTCAGGGAAGGAAACGCCAGGGTTTGCACTAATTCGTCCTTGTTGAGTTTTGATAAACAGATAGGGCAAAACTGTGGGTCTCCGGGAGATGGGGTTAGTGTTTCCTTTCTCAGCCATTGCTGCTGTACCCTGCTGCTTGAATCCGTAAATGACGGGGTTTTTTTCCACATATCGGAGCTTCTGCGAATTCGATTCCATTGCTCAATTAACAGGTTGTATCCAAACCATAAGAGTACACAACCAATAATTAAAAATGCCAATATCTGTACATATTCTCGCATAACTATCACAGCCGCCGCAAAAAGGGTATACTTTTTTTATGGCGACACTGTATATTATCGGCACACCCATTGGAAATTTGGGTGATATAAGTTTCAGGGCGGCGGAAATCCTCAAAACAGTTGCCCTTGTTGCCTGTGAAGACACACGCCGTACCCACAAGCTTCTTAATCACCTGGGCATCCGGGTAAAAATGATTTCCTGCCGCTCCCAAAACGAAGAAATTGCCGCAAAAAAGGTAATCGCCGCCCTTGACCAGGGGCTGACAGCGGCTTATGCCAGCGATGCAGGCACCCCTGCCCTGAGCGATCCGGGCGCAGTACTGGTCCGTTGTGCCGTTGCTGCGGGACATGAGATTATCCCCATTCCGGGACCTTCCGCCTATGCCGCCTTGCTCAGTATTGCAGGCGGAATGGACAAAACTGTCGTTTTTGAGGGTTTTTTATCCCCCAAGCAGGGAAGGCGGCGTTCCCGGCTGCAGGAACTGCTTGCAATGAAAGCAGGGATTGTGCTGTATGAATCACCTTTTAGAATACTTAAGCTTTTAAATGATGTTGCCGAAATTGATAAAGTAAGGTATATTTGTATTGGGAGGGAGATGACCAAGGTTCATGAGGAGTATATCCGGGGAACCGCAGCGGAGGTCCTTACCGTCCTGGCGGCAAGGAAGGAACAAATCGGCGAATTTTCGGTTTATATTGCTGGAAATTATTCCAATTTAGATGTAAACTATAGAGAGAAAGTTGCCGATAATAAGTACAGGTAGGTTATTATGATGATCGAAAGAATTGGTCCATTAGATCCCATTCAGCCGGGAAACAAGCCCGGAAAGAGCGATCAGTCAAGGGGGAGGGACAGGGCTGATACCATTAGTCTTTCGCAGGAAGCGATGAAAAAGGCAGAATTGTACAATATCGTGGAGTTGATAAAATCGGCGCCCGATTTGGATGATGCCCAAATTGCCGCAATCCGCGATAAAATCAACGATCCTGCGTATCTTAATGAAAGGACCTTCAGCGCAACAGCAGACAGAATAATGGAATTTTACGGGCTGTAAAAGCTGAACGTAACGTAACAAAGCAGAACAGGTTATCCTTATGTGTCATACATTGGGAAAGCCGGTTCTGCTTTTTTTTTGATAGAAAAAAACCCGCGCCTGTTAACATGTTAAGAATTAGTGAATGAAATGTTAAATAATCATTAGCAATATTTAAAAATAATTAAACTGCTTGTCTATTTAGTCAATATTTCTATAACTAAAAGCAATGACAACAGGAGAGGAATATTCGAACCGTTGGTTCGATGGCCATACGCTGCCTTTCCAACAGAACAGGAGGACTTATGAAAAAGTCAATAATTATTGCGGTGATGCTGATGATCATATCCGGCATTGTGTACGCACAAGATCTCAGACTTGACGGATATTTTAACACGGGTTTGGGATTTATAGCCGATAACCAGGACGGCGATGCCAATGACGCACGCTTGAGGGCTTTTGGCGTCGATTCGGAACAACCCGGTATGCGGTTCCGGCTGAACGGCACGTATGCCAATGCGGATGGCAATGCCGGGTTCAGATTCCGGTTCCAGGCCCAGACCAATTATGGAGGTACTTCCAGTCATTCTTTTACTGGTAACGTTACTGTACCTGATCCCACAGATCCTCCTGATGGAACTCTTACTGGAACAGCAACAGGTAATGTGACTGTAAATAATCTTTTTGGTTATTTCTCACTGCCCTATTTGTATGGCTGGGTTGGTTTTTTTGAAAATAAGCTTACCGTCAGCGGCGGCATAATTGAAGATAATACCTGGACAACCGGCGATTGGTACCTGGCCTCTGATTCGATGAATCACTTTGTCGGTCTGGGAACCTTAATTAAAGCAACACCAATAGACGGCTTGGTACTTGGCGTCGGCGCTCATCTTATCTCACGTTCGGGCGGTGGTGATAATAACAGATTGCAATTAGCAGACTTTGGAACATTCCAGTTTCTACAGAATACCAGGTTTGTTCTCCACGCCGGTTATACCATGCCCGATATGTTCCGTGTTGGCCTATCATACCGGACGGAAGGCGGCACTGTAGCCGATGCGAACGCAGATAAAGTTGGCTCTATAGGCGGTGATAACAGCAGCAGATTATATGCCGATGTACGACTCCTGGCAGTTGAAAACCTTACCGCAGTCGTAGCAGCCAGCTTCAATAATCTTGGCGAAAGTAAATTACGCTGGAATGCGGCAGAAGACCGGGGTTTTACTTTTAAAGAGACCGGAGAAATTATCATTTCACAAACTTTTGCGTACAGAATTGAAGATATCAGATTTGGCCTGAACATGGCGCAGTTTTTATCTAATGTTGAAGCAAACGAGGACGCTACTCTGCACTTTAACCTGTGGGGAAGTTATACCATGAATAACCTTGTACCCCGCCTGGATTTGAATTATATTATGGGCGGTAACTCCGGGGCCAATTGGCACCGGAGAAACTTCCAGGTTACAAGATATGATTCCGATTACTCTCTATTCAGCATCAGGCCTTCAATCAGGATGAACATTGACAGCAGGACTCATCTTGAAATCGGTAACATGCTGAACATTGACTCCTACCCCAGCGGTCAAGATTCCATTACCACGAACATTTTTTACGTTGACCTGAGGTGGAGCTTCTAAACCCGCCAGGAAAAAAATCTCCCCCCCTCCCACCCCCCCCCCCCCCCCCCCCCGCACCCACCCCC
>Ga0099364_10001932_pt1 | contig 33526 bp, 27 predicted proteins | sample TergutTh196P3_FD_73070 | JGI IMG/M metagenome (GOLD analysis project Ga0099364, IMG submission 73070) | Microcerotermes parvus P3 segment gut microbial communities from Pointe-Noire, Republic of the Congo - Th196 P3 | ecosystem: Host-associated > Arthropoda: Insects > Digestive system > Gut ... | reverse complement strand
CGACGCTCTTCCGATCTCATGCAAAGGCTCTGTAGTTTATTCTCTCTACACTGTCAGGGATTTCGATTTCCGAAAGTTCCCTGTTTTCAAAAGAAGATTCCCATATCTCTGTTATTGTCATTCCCCGTATTATTGGGGGAATACGAATAGTTTCGGAAAAACCTAGATAGGCTGTAATTGCACCTGAATTTTCCATATGGAGAGGCTGAACCCAAAAATCATTTTCCCTTTCATAATCCTGTGAATAAATAGGAGTTAGGAGAATTAATAAAACGAATAATAAAAATATTGTTGCAGATATTGGTTTCATAATTCTTTTGATATGCTATATTCATTATAATGATCATCTTAAAAGAAATAAAGCTCTGGTTAGATATACCGAACCCTTTTCCCAACTTAATAAAAAACCGTAAGTTTTTATATATATCTGCTTTTATTATAATGATACTGATCTTTGCATTTTCATTGCCTAATCCTCTTTTTGATAATTCCTATTCTCCTGTTATCTATGACAGGGAGGGAAGACTCCTTGGAGCCCGCGTAGCTCCCGATGGTCAATGGAGGTTTCCAAAGGAAGACAGCTTAAACGATAAGTTTGTCATTGCCCTTATAGAGGCTGAAGACAGGAGGTTCCATCAGCATATTGGCATTGACCCATTTGCCATTGCAAGAGCAATTGTTTTGAATATCAGAGAGGGCAGGATTGTATCCGGTGCTTCTACAATTAGTATGCAGACAATCAGGCTTTCCAGAAACAGACCAAGAACCTTTATCGAGAAAATTATTGAAGCTTTCCTTGCCATTCGGTTGGAGCTCTCCCATTCCAAGAATGAGATTCTTGCCTTATATGCGGCAAACGCTCCCTTTGGAGGTAATGTTGTCGGGCTGGAGGCTGCAGCATGGCGCTGGTTTGGCCGAGGCTCAGCTGATCTTTCCTGGGCAGAGGCTGCTACATTGGCTGTACTGCCCAATAATCCGGCTCTCATTCATCCCGGCCGAAACAGGGAAGCTTTGCGCAGCAGAAGAGATGCCCTTCTTTTGCATCTCCATAACCAAAATTATTTTGATGCTGATACCCTTGTTCTTTCCCTTGCAGAAAATATTCCAGATGAGCCCCTGCCTTTGCCAAGACATGCTCCCCATCTTCTGGATCATATTGTTCTTGAAAGGGGAATGAGTCATTCCTCCCATATAACAACAATAGACAGGGATATACAGGAAAGGGTTTCTGAAATCCTAAACAGAGCATCTGTGCGTTTTGCGGAAAACCATATAATGAATGGAGCGGCAATTGTTCTGAATACTCGCACAGGGGAAGTCTTTGCCTATGTGGGAAATACGGAAACGAGCCATGCCGGGGATGTGGATATAATAAGAGCCAGACGCAGCTCGGGCAGTCTTTTGAAACCCTTTCTCTTTGCTGCCATGCTGGACTCGGGCGATTTATTACCTGCCTCTCTTGTAAGTGATATTCCAACCAGGGTAGGGAGCTTTGCACCGGAGAACATTACACGTACTTATCTTGGGGTTGTCCCTGCAAACGAAGCCCTAATCCGCTCCCTTAATGTACCGGCGGCAAGAGCACTCAGGCAATATGGAGTTGACCGTTTTGCCGTCCTATTGCGTTCATTGGGCTTAACCACTCTTTTCCGCTCAGGGCATGATTACGGCCTTCCCCTCATCCTTGGCGGTGCAGAAGTAACCTTATGGGAAATCAGTTCCCTTTATGCAGCATTGGGAAGGGCTGCCGAATTTAACTTTCCAGAATTAATTACGCCTAATGGTGCGGTAAATTTTCCTCCCTCTGTTTATTTACAGTCTCTATATCCCAATGTATCATCCATTCCTGTTTCTCCTTCATCGGGGTCTTCTGCCCTGCCCATTTCGCCGGGTGCTGCCTGGCTTACCCTTAATGCCCTGATTAATACAGTAAGGCCGGGAGACGAGGCTATTTGGCAGGAATTTGCCGGTGCCAGAAATATTGCCTGGAAGACAGGTACAAGCTATGGCTTTAGGGATGCCTGGGCAATAGGGCTTACACCAGAATGGACAGTAGGTGTCTGGATAGGAAATGCGTCTGGAGAGGGAAGGGCGGAGCTCCGAAGTGCCGTTACTTCCGCACCTGTACTCTTTGAAATATTTTCTGCTCTTCATGTTATGGGAACAGGAGCAAGGCAGAACTGGTTCTATCAGCCTGCTTCCGATCTAAGGTTGATAGAGAGCTGTTCTTCCTCCGGATTCCCTGCGAGTGTAAATTGTGAAAATATTTTTTATCAGTATTCACCAATTTATTCACCTGCACCTCCGGTCTGTCCTTTTTGCCAGAGCATAGTATTAAATGAAAGTCAGGACAGGAGGATCACACTTGACGGTACATCATCTTCCATTGCCATAGAGAGAAAATGGTTTGTCCTTCCGCCTGCAGAAGAATGGTATTATCGCCGCTGGAATCTGGATTATAGTCCGCTTCCTCCCCGGGAAAATTCCCTCCCTCTTTCACAGGATGGGCTGCTTGCCCTTTTTAACCCCGAACCAAACAGTGAGGTTTTTATTCCCCGTGAAATTGACGGAAGGGAGGGAAGGATTGTTTTCTCTGCCGCCCATAGATACGACAATGAAGTTATCTTCTGGCATCTGGATGATGTATATCTTGGTCAGACCCATACCTTTCATGAAATGGAAGCCCGGCCTGCCCCCGGTTACCATACGCTTCTTCTTGTGGATTCATCAGGAAATACCCTGTCAAGAAGCTTTACAGTTTTAAGTACGGCTGACTGAAAGCTCTAACCAATCTACCTATCCTGCTCCAAGCCTTTCAATTACTTAAACATTGAATTTAAAAAAAATGACATCTCCGTCCTTAACCCTGTATTCCCTGCCTTCCAGTCTGTATTTTCCGGCTTCCTTTATTTTCGCTTCGGTTCCGTAATGAAAAATATCATCGCAGCTATAAATTTCCGCCTTGATAAAACCCTTTTCAAAATCCGTATGGATTACACTTGCGGCCTTTGGTGCCGTGTCCCCGGTATGAATGGTCCATGCCCTGCATTCATCTTCACCGGTTGTAAAGAAGGTACTTAAACCAAGCAAGGCATAGGCAGAATGAATTAATGAGGATAGGCCTGTTTCCTTAAGACCCAGATCCTCAAGAAAGGCATTTTTCTCTTCCGGGTCTTCAATGGAAGATAACTCGGCTTCGAATTTTCCGCATATGTAAATTGCCTTGGAACCTTCTTTTTCTGCCTTTTTAAAAACGGCTTCTGTATATTTATTAATGGGATTTAATTGATTGCTATCCTGCCCGGTCATATTGCGAATGGCATTTTCGTCCACATTGCAGACATAGAGCTGGGGTTTGGCGGTAATAAAATGACAGTCATATATGGCAGCCATTTCTGTCTGATTTAAGTTAAGGGAGCGTATGCTCTGAGCATTTTCCAGTTCTGGCTCTATTTTATCAAGCGTGGCCAGAACGAATTCGGAGCTCTTTTTTTCTGCCGGGTTCTTCAGCGTTTTTTCCGCCCTTTCCCTGCGTTTTTTTAAGGTCTGTAAATCCGCCAGAGCCAGTTCTATATCTATTGTCTCCATGTCGGATTCAGGATCAATCTTTCCGCTTACATGGTGAACTTCGCTGTCTTCAAAGCATCTTATAACATGGGCAAATACGGCAGAATCCCTGACGTTTGACAAAAATTGGTTTCCAAGACCGTCTCCCCTGGAGGAGCCCTTCACAAGACCTGCAATGTCTACAAATTCCATGGTTGCATGAATAGTTTTCTTTGGATTAAATATTGCCGAAAGTTTCTCCAATCTTGGATCAGGAACATTTACTAAAGCCAGATTGGCTTTTACGGTACTCGAAGGATACTTTGATGTTTCAACCGGAGTAGAACTCAATGCCGAAAAAATAGTGGATTTACCCACATTGGGAAGCCCCAAAATTGCACAGTTTAATGACATTGTTTACCTTATAAAATTTGTTCTCTTCCTTTCTACAATGGGAGGAAGGGGGATTTCTTTTTTGCCTTCGGCAAGGGTTTTTAAGAGCCATGCCATATTCATTGCCTGAATCTCCATTAACTGACAGCCTTCCTCATCAGAATTTAGCTCTTCACGGCTATTGCCATGAATAACATTCCAGTAGGCTGTGGGGGTAATAATCATTTGGTTAAGATTAAAATAGTTGTTCAATTGATTGTAGGTTGTAATGCCGCCTGTTCTTCGCAGCGAGACAACAGTGGCGGCCACCTTGTATCTAAAATCTCCGCCGGGGAAAAAAAGCCTGTCCAAAAAACTCTTAAAGGTTCCGGCAATGCCGCCGTAATATACCGGACAACCGATAATAATTCCGTCTGCTGCTTTCAGTTTTTCATGACATTCATTTACAATATCTTTTTTAAACAGTTTCCTGCCAATGGTACAATATCCTGTGTCCCTGCATTTTCTGCATGCCATACAGCCCTGTATATTCCTGTTCCCGACATGGATAATCTCTGTGGAAATACCTTCTTTTTCCAGTACATCCTTCATAATGGAAATACCTCCGGCGGACACTCCGTCCTTCCTTGGGCTTCCGTTAAATGCAATAACCTTCACGGGATTCCTCCTGGACATATTATATCAGAACCTTGACAATTATTTAAGTATTGATATAATTTTTTCATGATTTACAACCCCCAAGCAGAGAGTATGGAAAGGGGAGCAAGGAAAAAGCTTCAGCTTGCCAACCTGAAAAACCTGGTAGAAACACTGTATTCAAAGGTGAATTTCTACCGTACCAAGATGGATGATCTGGGAATTAAACCGGCAGATATTACTTCCCTTAAAGATCTATCAAAACTGCCCTTTACAACAAAGGACGATCTTAGAATAAATTACCCCAACGGACTAAGAGCCTGTTCTCCCGATCATATTGTAGAAGTTCATATGAGTTCGGGGACAACCGGAAAACCTGTTGTAGATGAATATACCGAAAAAGATCTTAATATCTGGAAGGAAGCAATGGCAAGAACCCTTTCCGGCGGAGGCTGCACAAGAGATGATGTGGTTCAAAATTGCTATGGTTATGGCCTTTTTACCGGTGGAGTAGGTGTTCATTACGGCTCGCTTACCGTAGGAGCAAAAATATTGCCCATGTCTTCCGGAAATACAGACATGCAGTTAATGGTAATGGAAGATTTTTCGTCCACCATGCTCACCTGTACCCCTTCCTATGCCCTTTTTATGTCCGAAGTTGCCAAAGACAAGGGTATAGATTTAAGAAAACTGCCAATTGCCAAGGGCTGCTTTGGTGCGGAACCCTGGAGTGACAATACCCGGAAGGAAATAGAAAGCCGTTTTGGCATTAAGGCATACGATATTTACGGGCTTACAGAAATTATTGGCCCCGGTGTTGCCTTTGAATGTGAGGCACAGAATGGCCTTCATATTAACGAAGACCTATTCTATCCGGAGATTATTGATCCCGATACAGGCGAGGTTCTGCCAATGGGCGAAAAGGGAGAGCTGGTTTTTACTACCCTTACCAAGGAAGGAACACCGCTTTTACGTTACAGAACCCGGGATATTACCGCCTTTATAGAGGAAGAATGTAGCTGCGGCCGCTCGACAATCAAAATGCACAGGTTATATGGCCGCACCGACGATATGCTCATTATCCGCGGAGTAAATATTTTCCCAAGCCAGATAGAACATGCACTCTTTGGCATTGAAGGGACAGAGCCTGCATATTTGATCATTGTTAACAGGGAAGAATCGCATCTTGACGAAATCGAGCTTCAGGTAGAAGTAAAACAGGAATTTTTCAGCGATGAAACCAGAAAACTTGAGGATCTTCGTGCTAGAATAGAAGCTGTAATGAGGTCAAGACTGCAGATTGGTGTTAAAGTCAAGTTGGTGGAACCAAGAACCATAGAAAGGTCCATCGGCAAGGCAAAACGCGTAATTGATAACAGGAAGATATAAGGGGTTAATATGGAGATAAAGCAAATATCGGTTTTTTTGGAAAACAATGCAGGCCGGCTGGGGGAAGTAACCCAAATACTTGCCAAAGCAAATGTTAACCTGCGTGCAATTAGCATAGCTGACACTGCAGATTTTGGCATACTCAGGATAATCGTAAATAATAACGAGCAGGCTCTTAAAGCACTTAAGGATGCAGGTTTTACAACAAGGTTAAGTGATGTTGTTGCAGTAGAAATTGAGGACAAACCGGGCAGCCTGGCAGAAGTGATGGAACTTTTCCAAAAGGCCCAGGTTAATATTGAATATCTTTATGCTTCTCTGGAAGGGCAGGGAGGAAAAGCTGTGGTAATATTTAAACTGGAAGATCATATAAATGGAATAAAGATCCTTACGGAAAACAAGGTATCCATGATTAATATGTTTTAATCAGCAACCTCGCTCTAAAGAGACGGGGTATATATAAAAAAGGGAGAAGCAGCTTTGAAAATCCTGATGATAAGCAGTGAGGCAGTGCCTTATGCCAAAACCGGAGGCCTTGCAGACATGGTTTCTGCCCTTTCTCTTGCTCTCTCCAAACAAGGTCACGATGTAAGAATAGTTATTCCCAGATACTATGGAATAAGCATAGAGGAAAAGGGATTAAAAGCCGTAGAGGGTCCCATGGGAGTTCCCATGGGCGGCGGAGAAGAATGGTGCTCTGTATATCAGACAGAGCTTGACGGAGGCAGGCAGAAGACTTCGGAAAAGAACAACAAAGCAAAACCTGTACAGGTCTATTTTATAGATCACGAGATTTTCTTTGGCAGGGATGGAATTTACGGAACCGCCTATGAGCCGGACTTTTTGGATAATCCCAGAAGGTTTACCTTTTTTTGCCGTTCTGTATTTCAGTTATGCAGGAAATTAAACTGGTATCCCGACCTTCTCCATGCCCACGACTGGCCAAGTGCCCTTGTTCCTGTTTTTCTGAAATACAGGGAAAGACATGGAGACTTTGCAAAAACCTCCTCTGTTTTGACAATTCATAATCTTGGCTATCAGGGCATTTACGGTACGGATAATTTCTATGCAACAGGTTTGGGCTGGGATGTCTTTTACAATGCCGGTTTCGATGACTGGAACATGATGAATTTGCTGAAGGCCGGCATTAATTCTGCCGACATCGTTAACACGGTTTCGCCTAACTATGCCGAAGAGACCAAAACACCTTCCTATGGTTTCCGTCTGGACGGAATTCTTAGAAACAGGGGAGATAGTTATAGGGGCATATTAAACGGCATAGATACCGATATATGGAATCCTGAAAAGGATCCCTTCATTCCCGAACCCTTTAGTGTAAAAAACATGAAGGGCAAGGAGAAAGCAAAGGAATTATTACAGGAGGAATTTGGTCTTCCTCCGGCTCCGGATATTCCCATAATAAGTTTTATTTCCCGGTTAACCAGCCAGAAGGGAGTGGGGGAGCTTTTTGGTCCAACCTATGGATCTGCATATTCTTTTTGCAGAGACATGAATATACAATTTCTTATTTTGGGATCCGGGGAAGGCTGGTGCGAAGATGAAATCCGTACCCTCTCCGGGAAGCTGTCCAATCTTGGTGCCAGAATCGGTTTTGACAATAAACTCAGTCATTTAATGGAAGCCGGAAGTGACTTCTTCCTGATGCCCAGCCAATATGAGCCATGCGGTCTTAATCAGATGTATTCCCTTGCCTATGGCACCATTCCCATCGTGCGCAATACGGGAGGCCTGGCCGACACGGTTCAGAATTTTAATCAGGAAACAGGGAGCGGCACCGGCTTTATGTTTGATGAGCTAAGCCCTTCTGCAATTTACAATACTGTAGGCTGGGCGGTTTGGGCATATTATAACCGCAGGTCGGAAATAGAGGCCATGCGTCTTAGGGGAATGAAACAGGACTTCTCCTGGGATAATTCTGCAAAACAGTACCTTGAATTGTATAAGGAAATTTTAGTTTAGAAATTTCGGGATGTTTTTCTTTGGCTAGCCATTCTGCGGCAGCTCTTCACTTTTCTTGATTGTCATAGCATAAAAACTGTTCAGTAAACCAAGAAATGCAGAAAGTGAAAATAATACCTCTATGCCTGTTCTTTCCCATATAATGCCGCCCAATAGAGCAATTAATATGCTTATTAAATGGTTAACAGAAACACCGGTGGACAGGGTTGCCGTTATTTCTTCCTGACTTGCCGAAATCCTCTGGACATAAATATTCGATGCCATATGTCCCATGGAAATAATGGAATCAAGAACAAAATTAACACATACAACAATGAAGGCAATATTAACCGGAAATATCCTGTGTGCAAAACCATAAAGAAGACAGACCACAATCAGGATTATGGTATCTCCTACCATTACAACCTTGTATCCAAGCCTGTCAATAATTTTTCCAATCATGGGAGCACATAATATTCCAAAGGCTGCACAAATGGTATACAGCAAAGACATTATTGAAGGATCAGAATTGTATTCCAGAATTAATACATAGGGTGCAAATGTAAGGAATATCTGTTTTCTGGCTCCGTAAAAAACTTCCAGCATATAATACTTGTGAAACTTTTTATGGAAATAAAAACGCTTCATTTCCGTTTTTGCCTGACTGTCTTTAAGGCTTAATACAGTTAGGGTGGAAGCTGTCATTAAGGCAAAGGATAAGCCGAAAATAATCCTGAAACCAAAGGTGTCAAAACGTCCAAAGCCCATATTACCCAAAACAAAGAAGAGAAGGGTAACAATTATAAAACCCAGAATACTGCCTATATTTGTTATGGAGCTTACCAGACCAAGGGAGGCTCCTGCCATATCCCTCTTTGCAAGCTCAAGGGATATGGTTGTTCTAACAGGCATGATGATATGCTCGCCTGCACTAAAAACAACCGTAAAAATAACAACAATAAATTTTACCTGAAAGAATGACACCATGCTGGTTAAAAGTAACCCTGCCATACCGCCAAGCATAATGGCTGTACTAATTTTAAAAATCTTTCTGGCGCTGAACCTGTGCATTAAGGCGAGAATAAAAACTACAAGGAGACCGGGAAGTTCGCGGAAGAATTCCACAATTCCCCTTTCCCTTGGTGTAATGTGTATTATGTCCGCCAGGTAATTATCTTGAATTCCCCTGTAAAGACCGAAAGCCATTCCCGAAAGGATTATTATTCCCATAAACCTAAGCACCTGGGAATTCGGCTTGTAGATATTGTTTAAGAAATTAAAACGGATTTTGGCTGAATTATCATCAATGTCCTGCATGGAGATCCTTTTTGGCCTTTAGTTGGATTTTAATGTATCTTATGGGCCTTCCTGGATTTGCCTTTCAAGCCTCAACATCCTGTTTCGGCTCTACAGGCCGTCTGCGACCGCTTACGTGTGCATCCATGCACACTCATCCTCCCTTTGGTCGGCGCGGTCTTGTTTTCAAATCCAGGATGAAAAATACCAATAAAATTCATATTTATGCATTCTATTGGATCTTTGTGGGCCTTCCTGGATTTGAACCAGGGACCAATAGATTATGAGTCTACTGCTCTAACCAGCTGAGCTAAAGGCCCCGGAAACTTGGAATAGAATACAAAAATTTGGTTTTTGTGTCAAGCTTTTCTGTCTTTTGGGTGTATTTTTTCCAAAAAAACAGGGTGATTATAGACCTATATTTAAAAAACATTAAAAAATATTTTCCTTGATTTAAGGGGCTCTTCACCGGGAGGAGCCCCCTTTTTTCCATGAAGGGTACAAGAGAAGGGTTTAAGGGAAGGGTTTAAGGATTTTTTCCGGGAATCCATTTTTTTAATACCGAATCCAGTCTGAAAAGATCGATTGGTTTGGAAACAAATGCATTAAATCCATTTTCCAAAAACATCTGCTCATTAGTTACAAGGGCATTTGCCGTAAGGGCAATGATGGGAATTTTTTTCGCATATTCTGTGTTTAACTCCCTTATAAGGGAGGTTGCCTCCATCCCATCCATTTCCGGCATCATATGATCCATAAAAATGGCATCATAATGCGGTACACCTGCCCTGATTAAATCCAGAGCTTCCCTGCCGCTTTCTATACAATCCACTTTCATTTTATATTTTTTTAACAGCCCGGAGGCAACATCAAGGTTGGTCTGAAAATCATCAACCACCAGAACCCTTGCATGGCTTAAATCCGAGCGTACCAGTCTGGAAGCACTGTTTAATTTCTTGTTTGTATAATGGAAGCTGCGAAGCAGCTCTGCTGTTTCTCTGCCTATAATTTTATCACTAACATGACCCTGTTCAATCCAGATACTGAAGGTGGTGCCTATGCCGTAAATACTTTCCACTTCTATTTTTCCCTTCATGCCCTGAACAAGTTTTTTTGTAATTGCAAGTCCAAGTCCTGTTCCTTCTATTTTTCTGTTGGCCTTTGTATCTACCTGATTATATTCAGAAAATAGTTTGGCTATATCTTCTTCTCTTATGCCTATGCCTGTATCACTGACAGTTGCGTGTAACATAAAGCGGTTATTTTCAACCGGACTGCCGGCGACAATGAGCTTGATCAGCCCTTCCTTGGAATATTTGAAGGCATTTGAAAGAAGGTTATTAAAGATCTGCTTTACCCGAAGTTCATCTCCGTAAAGCTCTTTTGGAAAGTCCTCGTTAATATCTGCAAGGAATTGAATTTTCCTGCCTTCCATGCGTGCAATGTTTAAGGTAATAATATCGCTGAACATTTCGGCTGTATCGTAATTTTCCGGAACCAATTCCAGTTTTCCGGCTTCTATTTTGGAAATATCAAGAACATCATTTACAATTCCCAGCAAGAGCTCTCCTGCCGAATTTATTTTCTGCAGATCGCCGTGAACACTTTCGGAAAGATCCCTGTCTTCCATTCTGAGGTCTGTTAGTCCAACAATTACATTGAGTGGAGTTCGCATTTCATGGCTCATATTTGCAAGGAAATTACTCTTATACATGGATGATCTTTCTGCCTCTTCCTTAAGAGATGCAATTTCCAGAAATGGCTTTTTTATATAGATCGATGCAATTCCTGCCGCAATAATACTCAGTATGATTGCCACGAAGCCGACTATTAAAAGCCCCCTGTCTATGTCCCTGAAAGGGCTTTCCGGAAGGGGAGCAATTATACCCATGCTCCAGCCCTCATTTGAGCTGCTTATGGGTCTGAAAGAGCATAATCTGGGAACCCCATCTGTGGAGAAATATCCTGTTCCTGTTTCCTGGTTTACAACTCGTCTTAAAACAGAGGCTACTTCGATAAAGGAGCTGTCCATTTCGGCCATACGCATGAAATTAATACGGTTCTGCACCCAGTTTTCCCGGATATTGGCAATTATATTTCCTTCATGATCCGTCATGAAGATATGACCGGTATCCCAAATTGTAATGGTAGAAACCAAATCACTGAAATACATTCCGCTCAGGCTTACAATCAATAGTTTTGAATTTTCCTGCTCATCTGTCAGTGGGGCTGCAATATAGGAAAGAATACCTGATTCCAGGGCGTAGGTGGAAGAAAATCTTATCTCTCCTCCATAGGCGGCGGCAATAAAACTTTCACTTGCAAGTTCCATGGGAAATTGCAAGTCGCCGCAGGATGCTATAATTCCTTCATCCCTGTCCAATATGGCAATTCCCGTAAATACACCATGATCCAACTTTTGGGAAACCAGAATTTCCTGCCATTGGGAGGAGGCGGTCTCTTCCAGGGAGGCACTAATCATGGATACCCTTAACCTAAGGTTTTCGATCTCGCTGCTTATAAAATGATCAGCAATATCGGACACCACCATAAGCTCGGTTTCCTGAGAACTCCTGATATTTTCCCCTATAAAAAATATTCCGGCAAATACACTAAAAAATATAATCAGCAAATTTGTAAGTATAATTACCAGAATAGACCTTAGTCTGATTGACATATTCATCCGCCCCTCATGGATTCTAGCATAATATCAAATGGGGAACAATTAGTCCCTTGTTTCTATATTCTTTTCTAAAGTATAATTTTAATAATAATCATGAAAAAGGCAGCAAAATGACATTAAAATTTTCTGAAACAGCCCTAATCATTATTGATATTCAAAATGATTTTTGTCCGGGGGGGGCTCTTGCAATAGAAAAGGGCGACACCATAGTGGATAAGATTAACTCTCTTTCTTCTTTATTTGCTTCAAGATCCGCAATTGTGGCAGCCAGCCAGGATTGGCATCCGAAAGGCCATGCCTCCTTTGCTTCTACCCATGACAGACAAGCGGGCAGCAGTATTGATCTACCCAATGTAAAAGCTCAAACCCTTTGGCCGGATCATTGTGTACAGGGAACCAAGGGAGCAGACTTCCATAATGATCTGGATCTAAATCCTGTTAATATTGTTATACGCAAAGGCTTTCGCATGGATCTGGATTCCTATTCGGTCTTTTTCGAAAATGACAGAAAAACCGCAACCGGACTGGATGCTTTTCTTAAATCCCATTCCATTAACACAGTCCTCCTTGGAGGTCTGGCTACAGATTATTGTGTGCTTTACAGTGCACTGGATGCGGTATCACTGGGATATAAGACTATTATTGCAGAAGATGCCGTAATGGGGGTTAATTTTCCGGAGGGCTCTGTAGAAGCAGCCATTAAAAAGCTGCAGGATGCTGGTGTTATATTTATTAGTTCGGAGTCCATAAAATGACCTCTTGCCCGGAAAACATTGTATCCGGACTTTTCACCGATCTTTATTCACTTACAATGGCACAGGGTTTCTTTAAAAGGAAGATGAACAGCAGAGCCGTTTTCGAAATGTTTTTTCGCAGGCAGCCCTTTGAAGGCGGCTTCTCTGTCTTTGCCGGTTTGGAAACCCTTTTGGAAAGGCTAAAATCCCTGTCTTTTTCCGGGGAGGATATCGAGTATCTTTCATCCATCGGGATCTTCGAAAAGGATTTCCTGGATTTCCTTGCCAGTTTCAGATTTTCCGGCAGCCTTTGGGCAATGGATGAGGGCAGCATTGTTTTCCCCAACGAGCCCTTAATCAGGATAGACGGCGGCTTAATCGAATGTCAGCTCATAGAGGGGATGCTTTTAAATACGATTAATTTTCAGAGTTTAATTGCAACAAAGACTGCAAGGGTGGTTCTTGCCTCCAAAAGCGAAATTAACGGCAGCTCGGTAATGGAATTTGGTTTAAGAAGGGCACAGGGTTTTGATGGCGCCCTCTCTGCATCCAGAGCAGCCTATATTGGCGGAGTGATAGGAACCTCCAATGTACTTGCAGGAAAGAGTTATGGCATCCCTGTAATCGGTACAATGGCACATTCCTGGATCATGGCATGGCCGACAGAAGAGGAAGCATTCAGAGCCTATGCCAATCTCTATCCGGAAAAAAGCATCTTCCTTATAGACACCTATGACACATTAAAGAGCGGAATAATTAATGCAATTAAAGTAGGCAGGGAACTTGTAGAAAAAGGAAAAAATTTCGGTGTGCGTCTGGATTCAGGAGATGTTCACTACCTTTCCATGGAAGTCAGAAAGAAGCTGGATGAGGCAGGCTTTAAAACTGCTACAATTTCCGTTTCCAATGATCTGGATGAAACCATTATAAAGGCATTAACCGATGCAAAGGCTCCTGTAAATATTTGGGGTGTTGGTACAAATATGGTAACAGGCGGAAGCGAATCTGCCTTTACAGGTGTGTATAAACTCGCTGCCTGCGAAGATGAGCATGGAAAACTGAGCAGTAAAATAAAATTTTCCGATAATCCGGAAAAAACCACAAATCCCGGAATCAAGCAGGTATGGCGCATACTGGATGAAGAAGGCCTTTTAGTGGCAGATGTCCTTACCCTCGATGATGATCATGATCATCATGATGATATAATTGAAAAGGGGCAAACATATACATTCTGGCATCCGCAGGCGGATTACAGGCGTTTTTCCCATACTGTTACAGGCAATGCCATTCCCCAATTAAAGCTCAAAATGTCCGGTGGAAAAATTTTAGTTAATATGAATCTGGAAGAAATTCGTGATAATGTAAGAAAGGGGCTGGATTCACTAGATAATAGTTATAAGCGTTTTTTGAATCCGCATATCTACAAGGTTTCCATGTCTACCGGACTGCGTTCTTTAAAACTGGATTTAATCAAGAACTATTTAGGAGAAATTTGAGTGAAAAAAGAATTAAGAGTCGAACTAATTATTCCCGGCAATAATTCCGGGCAGGGAAAAATCATTGAATGTCCAATCGGAACAAGTCTCTCGGAAATTGCCGAAAACTTTGGCAATCTTCCTTCTCCTTTAGCGGCAATAAAGGTTAATAACGAAATTCTGCCCCTGTCCGCCCTCCTTGACGTTAACGCTAAACTGGAGCCCGTCTTTCTTGATAATTCTGAAGGGGCTATAATCTACCGCTGTTCTCTGGCCTTCCTTCTTGCCGTAGCTGCAAGGGAACTTTTCCCCGACAGAAGCCTGTATATTGGTCATTCATTGGGCAGGGGATTTTACTATACATTTTTGGACGGCAAAAAACCTGAAGAAAATGAAGTAAAAAAACTTCAGGATAAAATGCTTGAACTGGTAAAACAGGATCTTCCCATAGATTCTCATTATATGGCATACGATGAAGCAATGGAGACATTCAAAAAAAATCACCAGGACGATACAGCTCTCCTTTTGGATGAAAGGAGCGAATCAAAGGTCAGGGTAAATGAATGTAAGGGCTTTGTAGATCTTTATATTCATCCTCTTGTAAGCAGGACAGGTGTTTTAAAAATATTTGAACTAATGCCCTATAAGGATGGTTTTCTTCTTCGTTTCCCCCCTTCAGGAGCGGGAAACCAAATTGAACCCTTTGAAGACAGCCCGAAAATTTTTGCAGTTTATGAGGAATATAAGAGATGGGGAAGGATAATCGGAGTAAATTCTGTTGGGAGACTTAACAGGCTTATTTCTGACAGAACCATAAGGGAGTACATACGCATAGCCGAAGCTTTTCAGGAAAAGAAAATAATAGACATAGCCCAGCAGATTTATGAAAGAAGGGATGATGTAAAAACCGTTCTTATTGCAGGACCTTCCAGTTCGGGAAAGACGACAACGGCAAAACGCCTGTCATTGGCTCTAAAGGTGATGGGCTTCGATCCAATCGATGTTGGTCTGGATAATTACTATGTGGGGACAGATAAAACCCCCCTTGATGAACATGGTAAACCGGATTTTGAATGTCTTGAAGCACTGGATATTCCTTACCTCAATGAGCAGCTCCTTTCGTTTATGGCAGGAAAAGAAATTACCCTTCCCGTTTTCGATTTTAAGGAAGGAAGGCGAAGGGAAACAGGGGGGAAAAGTATCAGTCTGGGTAACAGGACAATTTTAATTCTTGAAGGCATTCATGGGCTTAACGATGGACTGACCCCGCAGATAAAAAAAGAAACCAAGTTTAAAATTTACATTTCTCCTTTAACCCAGTTAAACCTTGACGATCATAACCGAATACCAACCACAGATACCAGGTTATTAAGACGAATGGTAAGGGATTACCAGTTCCGCGGAGCAGGTGCATTAAGAACCTTTGATATGTGGCCAAGTGTTAACAGGGGAGAGCAGAAACACATTTATCCTTTCCAGAACAGTGCCGATGTAGCATTTAATTCCTCTCTGGACTATGAACTGTCCGTATTGAAATTTTATGCCGAACCCTTACTTCGCACGGTTAAACCCGGAATGAGGGAATATGCCGAATCCTCCAGACTGCTTTCCTTCCTGGAAAACTTTGCTCCCATTCCTCCTCAATATGTCCCGGGAACAAGTATTTTGAGGGAGTTCATCGGAGATTCGGAGTTCAAGTACTAGCTCTTTTGTAAAAGGGCAGATTACAGATTTCGGCCTTTATTAGTTTCCCCCTAACCTCTATCTCTGCCTCTTTGCCCATAATATTGTTTTCTGAATGTATCATGGCCATAGCCATGGATTGCTTTAGGTAGGGCAGATAGGTTCCGGATGTCGTAATTCCTATTTCTATACCATTCATAAACACAGGACAGTTTTCCCTTAAAACTCCCCTTTCCAATGCCTTAAGGCCTGTCCTTATCCTTTTTCTACCCTGCGACATTTTTCCGGTTAATGCTTCTTTTCCCAAAAAGCTGCTCTTGTCCATCTTAACTGCAAAGGAAAGACCTGCCTCGAAGGGATCAATTTCCTCATTCATTTCATGGCCGTATAGGGGCATGGAAGCTTCCAGTCTAAGGGTATCCCTTGCTCCAAGACCGCATGGGATAAGACCATCATCCTTTCCGGCCAATATTAATTTTTCCCAAATTATTGCTATGTCTTCATTTTTACAGTAAATTTCAAAACCCGTTTCTCCCGTATAACCTGTTCTCGATATTAAACATTCCAGTCCTGAAATTTCTGCCTTTTCCATAAATGAGTAATACTGAGCAGGAATATCATCCGTCAGCATGGACAGGATCTTTTGAGAGGCAGGACCCTGAAGAGCTGCCTGTGCATAATTATCCGATACATCTTCGAAGGAAGCATCGATTTTTTTCTCCGTGCGGAAAAGATCAATGTATTTTTTTATCCAGGCGGCATCTTTTTCCCTGTTTGCTGCATTAACAACCAGAAAAAACCGGTCTGCATTCATTTTGTAAACAATTAAATCGTCGATTATGCCGCCGGTTAAATTACACATTAGGGTATACCTGACCCTGCCTTCCTTTAAATTAGAAAAATCATTGGTAAAAAGCAGTTGAATTGCCTCAGAAGCATCTTTCCCGTAAATTAAAAATTCGCCCATATGTGATACATCGAAGATGCCTGCTTTTTCCCTTACAGCCATATGCTCATTTATTATTCCTGTTTCATACTGAATCGGAAGCAGGTAGGAAGCATAGGGATAAATTTTTCCGCCATTATTTACATGCCAGTCATATAAGGGGGTTTTCTTTTCCATAAATATAATAATACTGAACAATTTGAAAAATAAAAGGAGGTACTGGCATGATTTTTTTGCAAAAATATATTAAAATTATTAAAATAATAATATGAAGATCTTGCTGATTAATAAACCTACGGATAAAAAAGAGCTAAATTCCCATAAAGCCATATTTAACGAATTAAAAATAGATATAGAAGAATTTACCATAAATCCGGATAAGGATCTTTCCCGTTTTACTTCCCTATTTGATTTCAATGATGACAATGAAAATATGGAAAATGATGAAGTCCCCGGATATATCCTGGTTATTTCATCCTTATCTAAAAACTGGTACGACTTTCTGGCAGGATTTTCCTGCGGCTCTTCTGTTCCCCTTTTAATATTCGGTCAGGATGCAATCCCCGGTATTTCCCATGAATTTGAATCCTGTTATACATTTTTTGAAAACGAAAGCTCCCTAAAAACATTTTTTGAGTTTGAAGCCGAAGCCTTTAAAAAACAGGAAGCTGCAAGGGAAATAATAAGAGCACAGAATAATCTTTTAAAAAGGGGAGTCCCTGTTACCGTAGAGTCCCTTGCCCAATGTGTGGCGGAAGGCAAGGTACAGGAACTAGGTCTCTTTATAACTGCCGGCTTTTCACCTGACACAAAAAACAAAACAGGAATTCCGCTGCTTAATATTGCTGCCAGAAATAACAGGAGGGAAATAATAGAAGCGCTTCTGTCCTTTAATGCAGAACTGAACATTATTTCAGAAGACAGGGGAAGTACAGCTTTAATTGACAGTGTAATGACAAAGAATTTTGAGCTAATGAAGGATCTGTTAAAAGCAGGAATTAATGTAAATATTCAAAGTAAGGACGGGCAAACTGCATTAATAATTGCTGTCGGTATAGAGGATGAAAAATATGTGGAAGCCCTGTTAAATGCCGGCTCCGATCCCGATATCGAAGACAGTATGGGGATGAGTGCAAGACAGTATGCAATGCTGTTTAGCAGCGGAAAGCTTGGAAAATATTTTAATGAAAAAACCACACCCTGATTCCGCCGGTCTAATATATGAAAAAATACTAAAGGCAAAATACTGCACTGCCTTTACAGGTGCAGGCATTAGTACCCTCTCCGGTATTCCGGATTTTCGCGGAAAGGATGGCATATATAAAAAAGACAACTTTTCTGAAAAAACATTTGATTTAAATTACTTCCTGATCGATCCAAAAATATTTTATGAGGGAACCTCTTCCCTAATATATAAACTTGATGAAAAAACTCCATCCATTGTCCATACGATACTTTCGGAGCTGGAAAGAAAGTCATTGTTAAAAGCCGTAATAACCCAAAACATTGACCTCCTCCATTGGAAGGCCGGCTCTAAAAAAGTAATAGAAGTGCATGGCTCTCCCAAAACACATTATTGCCTGAATTGCAGCGGAATAGATATTTCCTATGATGAGGCAGCAGCCATAATCAACAAGAGTCAAATGCCTCAATGCCCCAAATGCGGCAAAGTATTAAAACCGGCCATTACGTTTTTTGGAGAAAATTTACCCGAAAAAGCCATGGAAGATGCAATAAGGGAAGCTGAATCGTCTGACCTCATGCTTGTTTTGGGAACAAGTCTGAGTGTTTTTCCTGCGGCTTCCATTCCGCAGCTATGTCTAAAAAACGGCGGTGAAATTATTATCGTAAATAATATGCATACATTTTTGGACGAATATGCTATCATACATTGTGAAGATCTGGAAAATGTATTTGAAAGATTAAAGCAATTAATTTAGAATATCAATAAAGGAGAAAAAAATGATTTTATTTCGGAGTCATGTTTTAAAAATATTGTTTTTTGTTATGCTGTTAAGCCTTATATCCACAACCGCTCTGGAAGCCCAATCCCTTGGAAGCGGAATGAGCTTTGGAGGCTCGGCAGGTCTTTTTAACCTGCCCGGAGGAAGGATAGGCTGGCCAACAAATAATCAATTTGGATTTGATGTAGGTTATCATATGCTCTCGCGGCGCGGCAGTATTACACATATCCCAAAAATTGCATTGAGTTTATTCAGTTGGGTGGAAATTACGGGAGCCCTTGATATAAGACCCAATACAAATAGCAGTGCAGATACCATTTTGGGTGCAAAATTACAGTTGGACAGGCTTTTAAATATGGGAACCTCCATAGCTGTCGGAGGAAATCTGCAATTCATTAATAATTTTGGTTCCAGTCTTGGAGCTTATCAATTATATGTAGCTTCTACATATACCGGAACCTTTTTCAATATGCCTGCCGAAACCACCCTCTTATTGGGAAAGACCTTTATTCAAAACAATAGCAATTCGGATATAGATTTTGGCATGGGATTTGATTTATACCTTTTTCCCGGAACCTTCAATGGACTGGTACGCTGGGTAACCGATTTTTCAAATTTTTCCTATAGTTTTGGTGCCTATAATACGGCCAGCAGGGGAATTGTTAATACCGGCATAAGGATAGATCTTTCCAGGATTCCTGTTTTTAATAATTTCAAATTCATTGTTGATGTAATAATTACAGATGCACTGGATTCCACCAGGGCTTTTTCCCTTGGTTTTGTTTTTGGACTGCCTGTAATGTAAAAACGAATTATCTGTCTCTTGACAAAAACATATGGCTGGGTGATTCTTTTACATGGCATTTTACCGCTTTACAGAATCAATAAACGCCTTTTTCTCCAATACCATAATTTTGTCTGCCTTAACCGCATGGTTTCTGGCTCAATTGGTAAAGGGGATAATCTCCCTGTTAAACTCCGGAAACAGGAGCCTTAGGGAGGTTCTTGAGGCAATTTTTTGGCGAACCGGCGGAATGCCTTCCAGTCATGCATCCATTGTATCTTCCATGGCAACGGCTGTTGCCTTTGCAGAAGGGGTGGATTCAAATCTCTTTGCCGTAACACTTTTCATTGCCCTTGTTATAATGAGGGACGCAATGGGTGTCCGCAGATCCTCCGGTCTTCAGGCCAGAGCGCTTAATATATTGGGCAAGCAAATAGCCGATCATCAGGAAACGGAATTCAGTCCTTTAAAAGAGATACGGGGTCATCACCCGCTTGAGGTAATTGTCGGTGCTCTAATGGGAATTTTTATTGCCTGTGCATTTGCCTTGTTATAGGTTTTTTTGTGAGATTTAATTTTTTCTTTTTCCCCTTTCTTTGCTCAATTGCTTTAAGCATATTATTTTTTCTTTACCATAATGAATCCTTTCCGCAATTCTTATCCACACAGGAAGGGGAGGGCTGCATTGTTTTTTCGTTAAGCGATAGACACGATGACAGAATCATCCGTGAGTCTTTGGATGGGCTGGGTTTGGGATCATTTATTTCCGAATCTTCCCAAATTGTTTATCTCGATGATTTTACCGGTCTTAGAAATATTTCTCTGGATTTATATGATAATATTGTTCTGGATTTTGATCCAAGGAATGACGGATACCCTGCCTTATTAAGATCATTTTTTGTAAGGGATGGGAGCCGCTTTTTTTTTCTTCCCCTGGACAATGTCTCCGGTCTTAATATAAACCGCTTAAATAGACAGCTCTCTGTTTTATTTCCTGAATTGGATTACGATATTAATATTTTGGGCAGGAATAACGTGGAGCTTTCCCCCATTATTTTCTTCCTTTTATATTCGGCCGCATGCATTCTTGCCTTTCTGCTTTCCGCTCATAAAAAATATTTTCTACATTTCATGCCACTATTCTTTGCTCTTGGTATATCCGGTATTTTTAAATTCTATGTCTTTATACCTGCTCTCTTTATTTATGGAATTCTGGAACTTTTCAGGCAGCCTATATTGGAGATGCAGGGGCGAAAAAATTATGTCAGGAATTTCGTTTTAATTCCGCTCTTGCTTATTTTCCTCTTTGTTTACTCCTTCTTTTCGGATTTTGCCATTATGCCCATCCTGCTCTTAATCGGCGGATTTGGAATAATTCTTTTACTTTTGGATAAAAATCATAAATTACAAAGGAGAAAAAGTTCCCATATACTTTTTAACCCTGTTTTATTTTTTCCTGTAAAAACAAGAACCTTTAATTTTTTCCCTCTTCTGCCATTTCTCTTATTTTATGCACTCTTTTTAAGCTTCTTGCCGTTTTCGGGCAATACCGGGGATCTTGATAGATTTGAATATGATACAGCTTATATTATCAATGCCGATGATTATTATAGGCATATAAATTTTCAGTTATCCTTTTCCCATATGCCTTTTGGTCAGGAGCAAATTATTTCTGATACTTATTACGAATATTTTCTGGACGAAGACGGCTTAATCTCCGGCAGAAGGGCATATAGAGCATATAGAATGGAAGAAATGGATCTGCCTCCCTTTCCCCTTTATAAACTCATGGATTTTCTGGTAGTATATCAACAAGAGGGAGATCTTGCAGTTCATGAAAATGTTAAGGAATGGATCATGACAGCTTTTATTCTGCTTTTTTGCTTGCTGGACATTATTAAACCGCGAAAAAACCAAAAAAGATTTGCTTTCTTTGAGAAATTCTTCCCTGCTTCCGGGAATAAGGATCTTCCTGTATGATAAATAAGGTATATTCCTTCCCAAGAGGGGGTATGATGGTACATGATCCTTCAGTACCTCAAAGACTTCCCTCTGTAAATGCCTTTCTCCCCTCTATTTCAGTTATTCCCCTTGTTCAGCATCCCGGAGGTGCTGCCATTCCCGTAGTGTCCGTAGGGGACAGGGTAAAAGAAGGCATGCTTATTGGAAGGGGAAAGGGACCTTATTCTACCAATATTCATGCAACAGTGCCGGGCAGGGTGTTGGGCATGGTATCCTGGGAGAGTTCAGATAAACAGGTACTGGAAGGCATTGTAATTGCAATGGAAGGAAGCTTCGAGAAATTGGGGAAGAGAGAAGAAGTCTTTCCCTGGGAAGGGATGCTTTCTTATGATATTCAACGATGTATAGCAGATTATGGTGTAGTAGAAATGGAAGGCAGCGGAAGACCTGTTTATGATATTATTTCACAGTATAGAGGTATTCCTGAACCAATAAGCCTCGTAGTAAGATGCGTTTTTGACGATCCCTGGCTGGCTTCCGATTATGTGCTATGCAGGGAAAGAATCTCCGCTGTAATAGAAGGAGCGGCGATTACCGCCAGAACCTGCCGTATCAGCCGTATAATATATGCAGTTTCCCACAAGGAAAAAGAGCTGGGAAAAATGCTAATCGATGCAGGATATGACTGGGGGCTGCCTGTGTCCAGTGTACTTGTCAGTTCCCGTTATCCCCAAAGAAACAGAAGAGAGCTTGAACTTGTTATTGGGAATTACGGCAAGAAGGAAGGAATAGATCCCGGCTCATTGTTAATCCTTGGACCATCTACATTGGCAGCAATTTATGATGCTGTAAAACTAAAAAAACCCGTGCTGGAAAGATATATTAGCGTTGGAGGAACAGCCGTAAGAAAGCCGCAGATAATGAAGGCAAGGATAGGAACCAGAATAGGAGACATCTTTGAGGAATGCGGAGGCTTTAAGGGGAATCCCGGCAGGATTGCCATTGGTTCTCCCTTTATGGGAAGACCGGTTTATAATCTGGATGAGCCTGTAACAAAAACAAGTTATGCGCTATTTGCCAACCTTGAAGGATTCAAGCGTCTTGGTTTGCCGGATACAAATAGCTGCATTAGCTGCGGAGAATGCAGGACAGTATGCCCCGTGGGTCTGGATCCTGAAGAGTTATACAAAAGCATTTTTGCTTCAGGTTTTTCGGATAAGGATGAGTCTCCTGCCTCCGATTGTCATGGCTGCGGATGCTGTGAACTTGTCTGTCCCTCTTCCCTTCCCTTAAGTACGGGAATAATTTCATCGGTAAAGGAAGATTCATAATGGCATTCGGAACAAAATTCCTTTACGAAAGAAACAGGTATTATAAACCTCAGATCAATCTGGCAAGATCCACTTCTGCCAGAATGTGGATAATTAATGCCTGTGCATTTATTGTCATTTTACAATCCTCTTTAAGCGATTCATTTTCTTCGCTCTTAATTGCATTAGCAGCCGTTCTTGCCGCCCTCTTAACCGAATTTATTTTTGTTTATAAAAGCGGAAAAATTAATTCATTAAAAGACGGAAGTACGATTGCAACAGCCTTAATCCTTACACTTCTTTTGCCTAACAGAATATCTCCCTATTATGCGGCGATGGGTGCCATTTTTGCCATAGCAGTCATAAAACATGGTTTTGGAGGCCTGGGATCAAACTCCTTTAATCCTGCTCTTGGCGGCTGGCTATTTATCCGTTTTTCCTGGGCTGCTTCCTTTAATAATGCATTAACGGGCTCTCTTTTAACGGGAAGCTCGCAGTCACCCGGCCTGCCGCTTGCAATTTCCCCCCTGGATGGCGCATTCAGGGATTTCCTTAACGAAAACTTCTTCTCCCTCTTTGGCGGAGGAATTCCCGAAGGTTATCTTGGACTATTAAATTCTCCCAATAATGGAATTATTGCCGACAGGGGAATTTTTACATTACTTTTGGGTACAATAATTATTGTTGCATTCAAAACCGGCAGAACCTGGGTTCCCTTTCTTTTTATTGCCGTTTTTTCCTTTCTTATCCATACATCCGGTGGAGATATTTTATTTACCCTCTTTAGCGGCGGAAGCCTTGTAGCCGCCTTTTTATTGATATCCGAACCGGCCTCTTCTGCAAAATCCAATTGGGGTATTTTTTCACTCGTAATTCTTACGGCAATTATGACCTTTCTTTTCCGTTTTTCCGGAGGCGAACCATATGGGGTAATATATGCGGTTCTTTTTATTAACACAATTACTCCCCTTGTAAAAATTTTGGAAAATAAACTTCTCTACGGAATTCCCAAACAAATAAGGATTAGAGATGATTAATCAATATTTGGAAAAAATTAAATCTTTTTTTGGGAAAAATCCCCTTGTTCCCCGGATTAAAGACAGATTAATTTTTACTGCCTGGATAGCAGGTATTATTTTAATAACATCCCTTATATGGGTTTTTACCTTAAATACCAGAAACAATATTTTATTGAATTCTGTTAATCTGGTTTTGGAACAGAACAATGGCAGATTGTCAGGTTCATTGCCGGGTGCAGGAAGCCATAGGATGGGTATATCTTTTCCTGCAGGCAGCAATGGAAGCATTATTGTTTTTTCATTTATTGCAGAAGGAATTATTTTTCCCTGCATTGCAGTTTTGGATGAAAATGGAAAGGTGCAGGAATTTATCGCATTGAATAAGCAGGGGCAGAATATTCTTTCCCGTGTATCCCCTACAATACTTGCACTTTATTCAAGGCGTATAGAAGGTCAAAATTATGAATAAGCGTTTTACCTCTCATATATTTTGGGGCTCTCATTCTGTTTTTTCTTCCCTCATTGGTCTTGCAATAGTGGTAATGGCATCCGGCCGTATGGCTAATGCAATAATTGCATCAGGCGCAATAATCTGGGTTTTTTCACTTAACGCATTAATTTATTCCGGCGCTCAGAAAATTATGCCCGTACAGGGGAAAAAAATAATTCTTTTATTCCTATCTTCCTTCCTGTGCGGATTATACTTCCTTCTTATAGGATTATTAAATCCCTTAATAATTTATGGTCTGGCTTTTATCATTGTCCTTATTCCTCCCTACTGCCTTGGAAACGGTTTTTATGAGAACCTCAGCTTCTATGAAAGTTCTTCTTCCATTCCTGTAAAAGAAGTTTTCTTAAGAGCCCTTCTGGAAGCTCTTGTTTTATCTGGCGTAATTATTGGCCTTGCACTTATCCGTGAACCCCTGGGTATGGGAACTCTTTCCTTTCCCGGCGGAATTTACGGAATCAGGGAAATTGGTTCAGAGGGAGAAAATCTTGTACCTTTCAGATTATTTTCCATATCCGCCGGCGGAATTCTTTTAATGGGATACGGAATTGCACTCTTTAGATTCATTAAATCCAAAAAAAATATGACAACGGAGGAAGATTTATGATTTCCCTTACAGCCCTTGCTGTTTTCTCCGGCCTGTCCCTCAATCTCTTATTAACATTTGCCATAGGAAGCTCCGGCATTGTTTCCGGTCTAAACAGGGAAAGAAAACTCCCCTATGTTCAAATAATTGTCCTGTTTTTTTCCGTAATAATGCTTTGGATAGTATTAAATTACATTTTCACCTTCCTTTCAGGCGGCTTCCTTGTTTTTTTCCTGCTCTTTCCCTTTTCTGCCCTTTCATGTTATAGCCTTGAATTATTGATTGAAGTTTTAATCAAGCGTTTTGCCGTCAAGAATCCTCTAATAGCATCCTTGGGTAAAACCAAAATATATCATTCCTTTACGGCCTATGACGGGCTTGTTCCTGTTTCGCTCTTTATAACAATGAATCTGGCATGGAATCTCTCCAGTGCAATTATTCTCTCCCTCTTTTTTGCTCTTGGAAATTTGCTTGCCATTCTTATTCTTGATGAAATCTCCCGCAGGGCAGGGGTGGAAAAAGTTCCCCGTGCTTTAAGGGGGAGTCCATTAATACTAATTTCCATGGGCTTATTGTCTTTTGTTTTTGCCTCCCTGGCAGGAATTTTTTTAATTATTTTTTAAAAACTCTAGCATTTTTTCTCTATATAGAGCTATACTATCAAGATACTTATTACCGGGTTGTTAATCTGTGAAAGAAAAACCAAGTTTGATATTGTGTGCTTCAGGTCATATTCCCCTTGGAGCAGGAGAGACAGAATATGAAAATCTGTACTCCAAAGAGATCAAACCATTAATATCATCTCTTGATAAATTTCCGGATATTAATATAGCTTTTCATTATTCCGGTGTTTTACTTTACTGGATAGAAAGAAGACATCCCGAATTCTTCATGCTCCTTGGAGATTTATTAAACCGGAAGCAGGCAGAATTACTTGGAGGTGGGTTCTACAATCCCATGCTCTCCATAATTCCTTCCATAGATAAAATCGGACAAATGGAAATGCTTACCACCTATCTGCGAAAGCATTTCGGCAAGAGACCTCTGGGATGCTGGCTCCCTCCAATGTCATGGGAACAGAGCCTTGTCAGCAGTCTGAATGCATGCGGAATGAACTATGTTTTCCTTGAAGAAGAAATGTTTTTATCTGCCGGAGTAAAGGCCGGAGAGGGCGGGTTTTTTTATCCCTGCATAACCGAAGATCAGGGAAGTCTGATAATAGCTTTTCCTATTGCAAGAAAGGCCGGAAACGATTTATGCAGTAATGGTTTTGAAAATAAAATAAATAAAATTCATGAAAATTTAAGCAAGGAAAATAAAACAGGCAGAAACGGAATTGCCCTTCTTCCAATTACAAATGAATTATACGAACCGAATTTTTATGATGGTCTTTTTGAGAAACTCTCATCAATGAATTCAGAATTTGAATTTAATTTACCTTCAAGAATTTACAAAAACCTTAAGGACCTAAAAAAAGTTTATTTTTCCGGCAGGGATTCAGATTGCTCCAATCCCAGACATTTTCTTGCAAATTATCCTGAAGCAGGCGGCATATATGCAAAAAGCGTTTATGTTCACACCCTCATAAAAAACAGGCTGCGCGGAGACAAGGCAAGGAAACGCATTGCCTTTGAAGAACTCTGGAAGGCACAGGATTCCGGTCTTTTCAGAATTGGCTGCCCTTCTTCTTCCGGGCTTTTTCATTCATCTGTAAGGAAGGCGGCATACAGGGCTCTTTTGGAAAGCGAAAAATTAACCAGAGAAAAGGGCAAGTTTCATCCTTCCCTTTCCCTCTTCGATTACGACCTGGACGGAGAGGGTGAATATATTTTTCAGGACGAAAAGGTTAATTGCTGCATTACCACAAGGGGTGCCTCCGTATTCGAGCTGGATTATCTCCCGGCATCCTGGAATTATCTGGATACCATGTCCTTAAATCCCGGTACAGAAAGAAGAAATGCCTTTAACGAATGGCTCGCTCCGGAAAATTTAAAATCAGAAGACATAAATTCTGAAGGAATAAGGGGAGGATATTTCTGCGGAAACGATACCTATGATGTTCTGGAAATGGACAGAATACGGCGTTTGGTGAAATTCCGCCTTGTTCCCGATATTGGCGGTCAATGGGCGGACATGGAAATTCAAAAAAACTGGCAGCTTAAAAAAAATATTCTTACTCTGGAATATGTATTAAGAAATACAGGGGATGATTCCAAAACTTTTTCCTTCTGTCCGCAGATGGATCTTTCCTTTCCGGGAATGGATGACAAATTCATAAGGCTCTTTTCCCTAAGGGAAGATAACGGCTCGTCTGTCAGGGAAGCTGTGGATCCAGGCGAAATTGATTCAATAAATGAAGTAAAGATTCTGGAATTCCAGGATATTGTAAACGAGACCATAATAAACCTGGAATCCAATAAAGCCGGTAATTGTCGAATTTTTAACATTTTTAACGAAGAGGGAGGCTACCAGTCTACCTCTATTATTTACCTCTTTCCCGTTTCCATAGACAGCGGTAAAACCTGGAAGCTGGCTTTTTCATTAAAAATGTATTCATAAATTCCAATTATGGCCGAATGGTTTAAATGGTCATTTTGACCAAAAATAGCCAAAAGGCTATTCCGGTTCTTGACCTTAAGCCCTGCACTTCTCATAATATATCACTATGAAACGCCGATTAATTACTTCAGCACTGCCCTATGTCAATAATGTGCCTCATTTGGGAAATCTTATACAGGTTCTTTCCGCCGATGTCTTTGCCAGATTTTGCCGGATAAAAGGATATAATACCCTTTATATCTGCGGCACCGATGAATATGGTACAGCAACAGAAACCAGGGCAATAGAGGAGGGGATAAGTCCCGGTGAACTTTGTGAACGTTATTTTAAAATTCATGATGATATTTACCGCTGGTTTAATATTGCATTCGATAAATTTGGCCGCTCTTCGACCCATATTCATACCAGTGTAACACAGGACATTTTTCAAAAACTCGATAAAAACGGATATATAAGCGAGAAAACCATAGAACAGCTTTTTTGCCATAACTGCAGCCGTTTTCTTGCCGATCGTTTTGTACTTGGTACCTGCCCTCATTGCGATTCACCGAATGCCAGGGGAGACCAATGTGAAGACTGCGGCAAGCTCCTGGATCCCACCGATTTAAAGGATCCTAAATGTTCCGTCTGCTCTTCACTGCCCAAGCTCGAAAGCACCAATCATCTTTATATAAATCTTCCCATGATCAAGGATAAACTTGATGAATGGATAAAAACCGCATCCATAGAAGGCTTTTGGGCGCATAACGCATTAAGTATGACGCAGGCCTGGATAAGGGATGGACTTAGGGAGAGGGGAATAACGAGGGACCTTAAATGGGGAATACCCGTACCTAAACCCGGTTATGAAAACAAGGTATTCTATGTCTGGTTTGACGCACCAATAGCATATATTTCAATGACAGGAAACCTTGCAGAAGACAGGGGACTTAACTGGCAGGAATTTGTAAATTACTGGTGGAAGAGTCCGAAAGAGACTGAACTCTTTCAGTTCATCGGCAAGGATAATATCCCCTTCCATACAGTTATTTTTCCTTCCAGTCTTTTGGGAAGCGGTGACGACTGGACCATGCTCCATCATATGTCCAGTACCGAATACATGAATTATGAAACCGGAAAATTCTCCAAATCACGCGGCATAGGTGTCTTTGGCAATGATGCAATGGAAACCGGAATTCCGTCCGATGTATGGAGATTCTACATTTTCTACAATAGGCCTGAAAAATCCGACACCCTCTTTGTGTGGAAGGACTTTGCCGAAAAAGTAAACGGACAGTTGATAGGAAATCTTGGAAATCTTATTAATAGAACATTGTCATTTATCAGCCGCTATTATGATAATATAATTCCCGAAGCGGTAAATGCCACAGACAATAAAATTATTAAAGAGTGGATGGATAATTACCGTACCTCCATAAAAAAATACGAAGAAGATATTGGCATGGCGCTTGACAGGGCGGATCTAAGGGATGCTTTTCATCTTATTTTTGAAATGTCTTCTTTTGCCAATAAAAATTTCCAGAATGAAGAACCCTGGAAGAAACGCAAGGCCGAAAATACTGAACCTCATGAAGGTCCCCTTGCAGCCGAAGCACTTATTAAATGCCTTGCCTATACCGTCCGCGACCTTGCAATTTTGATTCATCCCTATATGCCGGCTGCTGCAGAAAAAATCGCCTCCTTCTTCGGCCTTACCTTCGGCAATTCTACCGGCAATTCAACAGAACCATCCATGGTTTATGAAAAAAAAGATGGCAGGCTTTCTTGGGACGATCTTGGCTCTGAGGACGGCCTTAAAATGGCAAGGGAACCGGAAATTGTTTTTCATAAACTGGAAGATGAGCTTATCAATACATTAAGGGAAAGGTATTCGGGAAATCAGACAGACAGAGAATCACTTACGCCTAATGCCGTCACTTATGATGAAAACAATTTTTATGTAAATATGGATCTCCGTACCGCCAAAATTGTAAATATAGAAAAACATCCCAAGGCGGATAAGCTTTATATTGCAAAGGTAGAAACACTCAATAATGAAGGCGAAATTGAAGAAAGGCAAATAGTTACCGGACTTGTGGATTTTTATTCTGAAGAAGAGTTAAAGGGAAAGAAAATAATTCTTGCCTATAACCTGAAACCTGCAAAAATAAGGGGTACAGAAAGCCGCGGTATGCTTTTGGCAGCTCAGGATCATAATGGCTCTCAGGAAATAGAAAAGGGTCTCAGGGTGGAAGTACTGGATGCAGCTGATGCACCAATAGGAATAAGGGTAGAAATTGAAGGCATGGAAATGGACAAGACGAAAAATGCTCCTTCAGAAATAGATATAGATACATTCTTCTCCTTTCCCATGATTATAAAGGACAATATCTTTATGCTTGGAAGTAAAAACCTGCTATTGGATGGCAAAAAAGTTAAAACATCAATTATCCCGGAGGGTACGGTACATTAAAGATGCATCTTTCGGGAAAGGCCTTCTTCTTGAAAAAATAGATCTGTCCTACCTGGAAAACTCTGCTTCTTTTTTGCAATCGGCTTTTTGGGGGAACTTTAAATCCAGGTTTGGATGGGAAGCCCTCTCCTATAAATTCGCTTATAAAATCGAACAAAGCGATGAAACACATGAAAAAATAGCGCATAATGTACTGCTTCTCCGCAGAAAACTTTTCCTGAATTTTTGGATTGCCTACATTCCATGGGGGCCGGAGATAGATCCTTACATTGATCCTTCCATCGATACTTCCATATTGGCAGAATCCCCATCATTTGATAAGATTTCCCTATCCAGTATTGCCAAAGAATTAAAAAAGATCCTCCCAAAAAACACTGTCTTTATTCGCTTCGAGCCTCCCTGGCAGAATACAGAAAATGACAAACTCCTTTTTCCAAAACCCTTTAAAAAAGCCGTTTCCGATGTTCAGCCGCCCGATACTGTCATTGTTGATATCGATAAGCCCATGGAAGAAATTCTTGAAAATATGAAGCCCAAGTGGCGTTATAACGCAAGACTGGCAATTAAAAAAGGGGTTATTATTCGTCAAGCCGGAATTGAATCCATCGGCATTTTCCATGACCTAATGAAGGAGACAGCCGCAAGGGATGGAATTTCCATTCATTCGTTTGATTATTATAAAACCTTACTTGAAATGTCCCATGAAAACCCGGCTGTAAAAATAAATCTTTATCTTGCCTTTCACGAAGAAGATTTACTGGCAGGAATAATTACCTTATTCAGAGGAGGCGAAGCGGTTTATCTCTATGGTGCATCATCCAATAAAAAACGCAACCTTATGGCTCCCTATGCATTGCAGTTAAAAGCCATGGAAGAGGCAAAATTATTTGGTTGTACCGAATACGATCTTTTCGGCATTCCTCCGGACAACGATCCTTCCCATCCCATGGCAGGGCTCTATCTATTTAAAACAGGTTTTGGCGGCAGAATTGTTCATCGCCCGGGCTCCTATGATTATCCCCTATGTCCCTTTTTATATTTTCTTTTCAGGTTTATGGAGAAACTGAGGAAATTTTACACCATATTAAAGAAACGCCGTTAAACCATTAAATGCAGGAAATTTACAATTTTCCCCAATCTTGACAAAGCTTCTCTTGTATTATTTTCTTATGTATTATATTCTGAAAATTGGAATTTCTTAAAGTAAATGTTTAAAATTATAAAATATGTTAAGCCGCATCTTCCCTTTCTCTTTCTGGCTATTGGTATTCTTTCATTGCAGGCCATTTGCGATCTAAGCCTTCCCAATATAATGGCTCAGCTTGTAAACAATATTCTAAGAAACAGTGCCTCCGCACAGGACAATTCATCTCTCTTGGAGAGCGGCATTTTTATCCCCGGTCTAACCATGTTTATTATCACCCTTACCGGGGGCTGTGCTGCAATAGGTGTCAGTTACCTATTCAACAGAATCGCCGCCGGCATTGCAAGGGATCTGCGTTATGCCGTTTTTAAAAAAGTTGAGTATTTTTCCAGTGCCGAATTCGATGAGTTTTCCACCGCCTCATTAATTACACGCTGTACCAACGATGTAAGCAATGTCCAGGGAATTTTTTCCGTTGGGGTCAGAATGATCTTCTATGCTCCCATTATGGGAATAGGAGGTGTTTTTATGGCAGTGCAGAAAGCCCCCGGCATGAGCTGGATAATTATTGTTTCTGTCATAGTTTTGATTGGCATAGTAAGCATAATCATCTCCATTGTTATGCCAAGATTCAAAATTATTCAGCAGCTCCTTGATAAGATGAACAGGATAGCAAGGGAAACCCTAAATGGCCTAATGGTAATCAGGGCCTTTGGCGCACAGGAGTATGATAGAAAACGCTTTGACGAAGTTAATACAGACCTTGCAAAAAACAGTCTTTTTGTAAATCGTGTCATGAACATTCAAATGCCTGTAATGCAGTTCATTCAGAATATTGCCATATTGATTATCATCTGGGCAGGAGCTCATCGTATTGCCATGTATACCATGGAAGTAGGCGATATGATGGCTTTCATCCAATACACCATGCAGATTATTTTTGCCTTTCAGTTTATCTCTATGATTTTCATTATGCTTCCAAGAGCCGCTGTCTCTGGTGACAGAATTGCGCAGGTATTGGAAAAAGAAATATCGATTAAAGACCCTGAAGTTCCGCAGGAGCCTAAGGATCCGCAGGAGCCTAAGGATCCGCAGGAGCCTAAGGATCCGCAGGAGACAAAAAGCCCTGGCACCACTTCCCATAGCGGCTCGGAAATTGAACTCCGCAATGTTTCATATAGATATACTGGTGCGGAAAAAGAAGCAATTTCGAACATTAGTTTTACAGCTAAAAGGGGAGAAACAACCGCAATAATAGGCGCAACGGGCTCGGGAAAAAGCACAATTGCCAGTCTTATATTAAGATTCTACGATGTATCAGAGGGATATATCCTGATTGACGGAATAGACATAAGACATATTACCCAAAGGGATCTCCGTTCAAAAATAGCCTATGTTCCCCAAAAAAGCCTCCTTCTTTCAGGGCCGGTTTCGTATAACTTAAAATACGGTAAAATTGACGCAGCCGATGAAGAAATTAGGGAAGGCATCGAAATTGCCCAGGCCCTGGACTTTATCGAAAATATGAACGAAGGACTGGAAGCGAACCTGGCTCAAGGAGCCGCCAATATCTCCGGAGGACAGAAACAGAGGCTTTCCATTGCAAGAGCCCTTATCCGTAATCCGCAAGTACTAATTTTTGATGACAGTTTTTCTGCCCTTGACTTTGCGACTGATTCAAGACTCCGCAGGGCACTGGAAGAAAAAAAGAAGAACATTACAAGGATCATTGTTGCCCAGAGGGTTGGTACAATTATGTACTCCGACAAAATCATTGTACTGGAAAAGGGTCAAATTGCCGGAATGGGCACACATGATGAATTAATCGCTTCCTGCAGCGAATACAGGGAAATTGCCGAATCCCAGATACAGGAGGATGCTCCATGAGTGACTCCAGACAAAGGCCTGCCCCTCCATTCGGTGGTATGCGCGGAGGAGGCCCGGGAAGATTTGCGGCAATGGGAGCAAAGGCCAGGGACTTTAAGGGAACCATGAAAATGCTTGCCGCCTACCTTAGACCCTATGGCATAACAATAATTTTTGCCTGGGTTCTCGCTCTTGTTTCCACTGTTTTTACAATAATTGGTCCAAGGGTAATCGGCATGATTACCGATGAACTTGTAGATGGAATATCCAAAGCTTCCTTGGGAACAGGCGCTGTTAATTTTGAAAGAATTGCGGCCATACTATTTATTCTTCTTGGATTATACGCAATCAGTGTTTTTAGTTCATGGCTTCAGGGCTTTGTAATGGCTAAAGTCAGCAATAAGGTAACATATAATCTAAGAAAAAATATCAATGACAAGATCCACCGCCTCCCCTTTAAATTTTTTGACAGGGTAACCCACGGAGAAGTTCTTTCCCGCCTTACAAATGATGTAGATACCGTTAATCAGACCCTTAATATGAGCCTTACGCAAATTATTACTTCCATATTTTTTTTGGGGGGGGTTTTTTTTATAATTTTTTTTGTTTTATTTTTTTTTTTTTTTTTTATA
>Ga0099364_10001931_pt1 | contig 33526 bp, 28 predicted proteins | sample TergutTh196P3_FD_73070 | JGI IMG/M metagenome (GOLD analysis project Ga0099364, IMG submission 73070) | Microcerotermes parvus P3 segment gut microbial communities from Pointe-Noire, Republic of the Congo - Th196 P3 | ecosystem: Host-associated > Arthropoda: Insects > Digestive system > Gut ... | reverse complement strand
TATTTAAATCCATTGCAGATGAACATGATTTTGTGTATTTAATCAATAAGGAAGAAGATATAAACCGCGATTTAGATATCCTTACAAGAACTATAGTGTTGTTATTTTTTATAGCCTATTTTATTGTTGCTGTTATAATTTTTATTGTTTATCCTTTAAAAGATAGTATAAAAATTTGCATTACTCCTCTTTTTGTAACGCTTGCCGTTTTGGCTGTCCTGGCTGTCAAGGAAATACCTTTGGGGTTTTTACCCGTTTCCGCCCTTATTTTGGTTTTTGGCTTGGGGATTGATTTTATTATCTTCATGACCGGAAGCAAAAAGGGAACGGAAAAAAAGGTTGTACGCCTTGCGGTACTTGTATCTTTTTTAACTTCCGGCCTTTCATTCGGCATTTTAACTTTTAGCAGCTTTACACCGATTAATATTTTTGGGTTTACTGTTGCGGTGGGGTTAACTGCAGGTTTTATATTCACAATGCTTTTGCAAGGAGAGGCCTAACTAATTTGTATGTACGTAAATTCCGCAATCTTTTGAACCAGACGAAGATCACAAAGGACACAAAGAAAGACGACTTTAGGATTTTGATTAGTTTTGGACAGGAAGATTCTGCGGGGCTTGGGACTTTAGTTGCTAACTCTTTTTCAAAATTAAATTGTAAAGGTATGGAGATTACGCTTCTTCGCGGGGGATTGGGTAGAATTGAAGAATTGCCTAATGTTCGGGTGTTAGATGTTATTCCCAATCTTGTACAGCATCTTGGCGAATATGACCTTGTTATAACTCATTATGGTATTACTGCTTTTGAAGCGCTTTACGCAGACGTTCCTGTTTTATTGGTTAACCCTACTGATTATCACGAAAAACTTGCGAAAGCTGCGGGATTTATGACAATAAAAAAAATGAAAATTCCTAATTTTCATAAACTAAAAAAGAAATGTAAAGAACTCACGATTCGCTACGGACTCGATAAACAGGGTAAAAACCTTGCCGCTTTAATTAATGAGTTTTCTGTGCAGGTAAACCACCGTTGTCCTGTTTGCGGCACTCCTACGCCTACAAAAAGCATTGCCCGCTTTAATGATCGTACATACCGCATATGTACACACTGCAGAATTATTTACATGGACAGAACCTGCCCTCCCCCAATCGAATATGAACAGGAATACTTTTTTGAATCTTACAAGCGGCAATACGGAAAAACCTACATAGAAGATTTCCCTAATTTGATCGCAATGGCCAGGCAGCGGTTAAAAATAATCAAATCTCTGCTTCGCGTCGCGAATAATTTAGAACTCCATTACTCCCTGCTGGACATCGGCTGCGCTTACGGGCCGTTCCTCGCCGCCGCCCGCGAAGAAGGTTTCTCCCCGGCGGGCATAGACCCCGCAGAAGATGCAGTACGCTATGTACAACAGGAATTGGGAATACCCGCTATTCACGGTTTTTTCCCGGATTGCATGCAAAACTCTTCACTGCCTTACGCTTCTTATGATGTAATCACCCTCTGGTACGTTATCGAACATTTCCGCGACCTCGTCCCTGTGTTAACCGAAATAAAAAAGCTCCTTAAACCCGGCGGCATCCTTGCCTTTTCTACCCCTTCGTTCTCCGGTATCAGCGGTACTTTTTCGCTGCACAACTTCCTGTCAAAAAGCCCGGCGGATCACTTTACCATTTGGTCGCCAAAAATGTGCAAAAGGGCGTTATCACTTGCGGGTTTTAGAGTAGTTAAAATAGTAAGCCAGGGACATCACCCCGAACGATTTCCCCTGTTTGGAAAACTTGCCAAAAGCAAAAAAAGCCCCCTGTATTGGGCGCTTCTTGCAATCAGCAAGATTTTCAGCTGGGGTGATACTTTTGAAGTTTATGCAGTTAGGCGGGCTGATTGATATATGATACTATCATATCATGAAAGAACACCTAATAATCCTTGGTGCCGGAATTATGCAGGGGCCGGCGATAAAAATAGCAAAAGAACTGGGGTATTACACAATCGCCCTTGACGGCAGTAATCAGGCGCCTTGTATTTCTATGGCGGACAGGTTTGAACAAATCGATCTAAAAGACAAAGAAAGTATCGAAACTTTTGCCCGTTCTGAGTTAAGTAAATGCAGCCGTTTAGGGATAATGACAGCCGGAACGGATTTTTCCGCCAGTGTAGCATGGGTGGCAGAAAAACTGGCCCTGCCCGGCATTCCCTACGAAGCGGCTCTTAACGCTTCCGACAAGGGGCGGATGCGCGAATGTTTTAAAAAAGCCGCCCTCCCCTCCCCCAATTTTATTACAATTACAGCACAAGACAGTCTTGATACCATTCCACTACCCTTTCCGCTTGTGATAAAGCCCGTAGACAACATGGGAAGCCGAGGATGCCGTCGTGTAGACAGTATCGATGAGTTTGCGGGGGCTGCCAAAACTGCGATAGGATTTTCCCGCTCAGGCCGCGCGATTGTAGAAGCGTTCATGGACGGCCCTGAATTTTCTGTAGATGCCATTGTCTATCATGGCGAGATTACAATCTGCGGCCTTGCAGATCGCCACATTTTTTTTCCCCCCTACTTTATAGAAATGGGGCACACCATGCCAACCGTAATCGAAGAGCAAAAACAACAAGTTATGCTGGAAACCTTTTGCGCCGGAATCCACGCACTTGGTCTTTCCGGCAAGGACAACATAGGAGCGGCAAAGGGAGACATCAAACTTACAGCAAACGGCCCAATGATAGGCGAAATAGCCGCACGCCTGTCCGGAGGGTATATGTCCGGCTGGACATATCCATACTCTTCCGGCGCACAGCCAATCAAAGGGGCAATTCTTGCCGCTATGGGCCGCAAGCCGGAAGGCATAACCCAGATTAAAAAATGGACATGCGCCGAAAGGGCATTTATCTCTATCCCCGGAACGGTCAAGGAAATAACCGGAATAGAAAAGGCGCAGGAACAACCCTTTGTAAATGATGTTTTCTTTCGCATCGAAAAAGGCAGCAAAGTTGCCTTCCCGGAAAACAATGTCTCTAAATGCGGCAACATCATCGCCAGCGCACCGGACAGGGACGCCGCCATAAAAGCAGCTGAAACCGCCGCCCGATCAATCTTGATCAAACTAGACTCAGCGGATAAAGATACACAGGGGTTTCTGGATAATTTATCACACGGAGAAGAAGATGATACTTTATTTCCTCCAAACGCTTTCCAGCTTACATCAGAACTTAATGATATGCTTTCAAGTTTGCCCGAATCAAAAATCATAAATGAAAATTCTGTAATAACCCCCTTCCCAGCCCTTACCACGTCCGCCTTGACGGACTACATGGGCAGAACCGTTGAAGAAAGCCTTGAGGCTGTCCGTTTGCTTACAGGTTTTCCGCTTTTGACAGCTCAGAAAAATACCGATAATAAGAGTATATTGGGACGTTCTTTCTGGGCTGCCTTAATCCGCGGCGGTTATCAGGGAGCAGTCTACTACATTGAGAATTTGGGAATAAATGAAAAGAATTCAGACAAGTCCTTTTAAGCTTTTTTTTCTCATTTTTCTGCTTATTACTCATTCTTCATTGCTTACCGGCCTTTCCCTTGATGAAACCCTGAATACCCTGTCATCAATATCAAATAATGTGCAATTCCGCTGGGACCCTTTGTTCAGAGACGGCGTATTTAACATGGGTAACCATTATGGGACTTTTTCCATTGCCGCAAAAGAAGGAGAAACGGGCTTTTTAGTCATTAATAACCGTGAGCTTTTTAATGTTCCATTGCCATACAATAGCAATGGAAGGCTGGTCTTTCCTGAAACATTTGTCTCCACTTTAAAAAATACATTTACAAGACTCCATGAAAACGATGCTTCGCGTTTCCGTGTTTCAACAATTATCATCGATCCAGGACATGGGGGAAGAGATCCGGGCGCGGTAAGGAATATGAATATCAACGGTAAAACCGTACAGGTTCAGGAAAAAGATATCGTTCTTAATGTTTCTTTGAAGCTGCGGGACCTTCTTAACCAAACCTACCCCGATAAACGGATCTTAATGACCAGAGATACCGATATATTCCGTACCCTTGATCAAAGATCGGATATGGCCAATGCGGTAAATGTCAGTGATAATGAATCTGTTATTTTTGTCTCCGTTCATGCCAATGCAAGCGTCAATACCAATGCCCGCGGCTATGAAGTATGGCACATAACTTCAGGGCACAGGCGTACCCTTATCAATGCTTCTCAGCATAGTTATTCTGCGGATATTACCGCAATACTAAACCGCATGCTGGAAGAGGAATTTACTACAGAAAGCATACTTCTAGCCGATTCCATACTTGCCGCTTTTGGGCAGACTTTTGGAAATACCCTTCCTTCCAGAGGCCGTAAGGCAAATGACTGGTTTGTGGTAAGAAACAGCCATATGCCGGCAGTCCTTGTGGAGCTTGGATTTGTCTCAAATCAGCAGGACGCTGTTCTTATGACCAGCGAAGACGGCTTGCAAAAACTAACCCAATCCCTGTACAATGGTATTACTAATTTTATTGGAATATTTGAACGTTAATGAACGCCCTTTTAAATACAATATTCAGGTCTGTCATGGAATTCCTGTCGATTCCGGTCAGGCGACGCCTCCTATGGATTGGTATTTTAACCATTACAGCATTGACAGAATTCTTTGTTTTAGGGCTTGCACGAAGGACTTTTGTATTTTATACTATTAATGACGGGGTAATTGTTGTAGAAGACCGGATGCTGAAACACTCTGCATCAAGGGAAGGCGATATTATCCGGTATACGGAAGAGGCGCTTTTAGGGCCTGGATCCCCGGATTTACTGCCTTTGTTTCCGCGTGAAACAAGGCTGAAGTCCCTGTTATACAGGAATGGGATAGTTTATGCCGATTTTTCGGAAGAAGCCGTATTTCCGCCTTTGGAAGGGGGAAATACCCTAAAAAACTTCCAGACCCTGCATGCCGGGATTTTAAGGAATTTTTCATTTGTAAAGGACGTAAGTTTCTTTATTGAGGGTACGGCCATTTACCATGAAGAATTCGGGCATGGAAGATTTTCCGGGATTTAACAGCCGGAGGCTTCAAAATATGTGAAATTTAATGTTTTGCCGTTGACAAAACATTATTTATTCAATAAAATATAAATTGACAAAAAAAATTTTTGAAGAAGTGTTTAAAAAGGAGCTGTGCATGAAACGAATGCTCATTCTTGTCGTAGTCGCGATGTTAGCGGGTCTGCTGTTTGCAGAGGAAGGTGTACTTATTGATTTCTCCTTACTCGCAGCGGATATTCATGTCAGGGTAAGTGAAAGTGACACCACTGGTAATCTTAATCAAAACCGTCATACCATGATGGATTATTCCCATGTAGCAGGCGGCAGTTTCACCACCCAGCAAAGGGCTGTTATGAGGACATCCCTTGCAATCGAAAACTGGGAAGTACACCTGGCATCATCATCCAGGACTGTGGAAAACATCACCCTCAGCTATACCAGAGAAGCCCCGTCAAGGCAGTTTGGTACTGTATTGGGCGTTCGGGTACGTTTCCCGGTAGAACCACATAATTCATGGGCAATGATCAAACCGCCTTTTGAAATTCCTGCGTTTGAACCAATGGCTGATATTGACGAAGACGGCAATATCCGTGCAATAGAGGGCAACGATGGTATCACCAGCAGAAGCCGCTTTGAAGCCCAGGAAGACGGTCAGCCTGCGTACGGCGTAATCAAAAATGTCGGCGTAATTAAATCAGTCGCAGTTAATGTTTACGGTCTTAACTTCCCCCATGGTCTTTTTACAATCCTTATCGACAGTCAGGGCAACCACAGAAACGTTTTCATGGGTTACCTGTTATTTGACGGCTGGGGAGAGCTTATCTGGAATAACCCTGCATATATTCAGGAAGTAAGAAACCGTGATATCAGACTGTATCCTCTGTATCCTACTTCAACGCCTTTTATTAAGTTCGGCGGATTCATGGTTCAGCGTGATGCGGCGAAACCGGGCGGAGACTTTATCGGTTATTTCAAAGATGTAAGGCTTATTTATGACCTTGCAGTTCTTGATGTAGATCGTGATATTGATGATGAAGCCCTGTGGAACATCATTCAGGATCGCGAAACAGCCCGTAAAGTTTGGGAAATGGAACGCTTTGGCCAGAATCAGGTTCTTCGTTATCTGGAACAGCAGAAACAAGCTACCGAACTTCCTTTTGGTCACCCTGATCGGCAGGAGCAGGATTAATATCCGCCCAGACGGGCAGTAATAATTCCTAATAACACCCAGCGCCTAAATTTTAGGTGCTGGGTTTTTTATAATACTTCATGTCAAATAAAATAGAAAAAATGCAACATTCTCCTCCAGATAAAAATCTTTATAAGGCTGAATATGACAAATATGCAGACAGCCGTCAGCTTATCGTTAACGATCTCAGGGAACAGGTAGAACATTTATTTGCAAAATTTGATTCTAACATGGTTGTAAACGGACGTATTAAAAGTTTTGAAAGCTGTTATCATAAACACCTTAAGTATCTAAAATCCGGGGATTATAATCCAAAAATAAAAGACCTTCTGGGAATAAGGATAATCTGCCCCTTTATCGAAGATATAGCCATTGCAGAAAACCTGATAAAAGAAAATTTTGTTATAGAAGAAACCGAAAAAAAAGATCATATTTATAAAGAATTCGGTTATGAGTCGACCCATATAAGTGTAGTTATACCGCAGTCAATCCTTGACAAACGGGGAGAAGCCGGGGTAAAGATAGCGGAAATTCAAATACGTACCATTTTACAGAATGCCTGGGCGGAAGTTGAACATGAACTTATTTATAAGGTGGAATTCAGCCCGTTTGATGACCCGATGAGGAGAAAACTGGCAGCCATTAATGCAAGCCTTTCTTTGGCGGACATTATTTTTCAGGAGCTTAGGAATTATCAAAGAAATTACAGCGACGAATTAGGAAAAAGACGAAAAAGTTTCTTTCAGAAAATTGAAGAATCCACTGATGAGCTGCTTTTTTCTGAAGATAAAGGGAAAAGCCAATCTCCCGTAGAAAGTATAGCAGAATCTAAATCTTCGGGAGATGACTCCTATGATTATAGCAACATTACAATAGACGATCTCCTTGTCAGCGCCCTGTCCGCTCATAATCAGAACCGTTTTGACGAGGCGATTGGGTTGTATTCAAAGATTCTTGAACAAAAACCAAACAATACAATACGCTCAATTATATTCAAACACCGGGGAATGGCCAATTTTGCCTGTTCACAATATAAGGATGCAACAGATGACTTTACATCGTCTCTTAAACTAGATGAGCAATCGTACAAAGCAGCCTATTACAGAGGTGTAGTCCGTTCAGTCTTAAAAGAATATTCTCAGGCAATAGACGACTATACTCTATCCCTTACTATAAACCCCTATCAGTCATTTTGTCTTTTCAGGCGAGCTCAGGCTTATTACCATATTGGCGATTATCCGCAGGCATTATCTGACTGTGAAAATTCCCTCGCGCTGGAACCGTCAAACAGCTCTGCCGCTAAATTTAAAGAGCTGCTTTTAAACAAACTGAGGATGTAATATTGTCATTTTTTGGGAAAATATTTATAATAACATATTGGCCGAGTAGCTCAGTGGATAGAGCCCCTGCCTTCTAAGCAGGTTGTCGGGAGTTCGATTCTCTCCTCGGTCAAAGTTTTAGTATCTGCCGTTTTATGGCAGATACACACTTTTACAAGCTAATCATCGTGAGGACCATCGCGAAGAGGGCGACGGTTTCTGCGATACCTACAACGGCAATGTACTGAGCAAAGCCCTTGCCTGTTTCAGCCTGAGCATCGGCTGCGGCGGCTCCAGCTTTCCCCTGGAAGATCGCGGAAAACGCAATCGCTAAACCGGAAGCAAGACCATAGCCAATATACAGCCAGGTATTTTCCGGGTTGGCAAAAGCTGCATCCCTCATCTGTCCCATAAGGATAAAACCATAAAAAGTCTGTGTTAAAGGCGCACCGGCAAAAGCCAGCAGCATCATAGGGGCAGGCCTGTTTGCGATATAACATTTTTTCCATGCCCCGATTGTCGCCATACCGGCATAACCAATTCCAAGACCCGATCCAATAGCCGAGATACCCATTACTAAACCGGCTCCCAGTAATCCTAAGTTCATACTTTACTCCTCTTGCTTACGCACAAATTCAATTTATTTTTCATTTATTAACTTTTTCCGCAAATGGTTTATAAGCCGTACCTGACCAGGTAAGCCCTACATGCCCCGAAAATTCCAATGTGTTAAGCCGTACTCCGTGAACAAGCACAGACAACACATTTAAAATTAAATTAAGCCCATGTCCCAAAACAAACAGAAGAATCCCCGCAAAAATCAGGAAACTTCCAAGCATGGGACCTGCCATAGTGTTTACAGTTGAGGCAATTGACGCGCCGGCAAGTCCGACCGCCCAAAGCCTGATATAAGACATTATATCCGAAAAAATATTTGGGATACCAAGAACAACCGTAATCAGGTTTTTTGTACTGTCCAATACAGATTTTCCTATACTTCCCTCATAAGACCCAAAGACATAGTTAAGAACAAATCCGCCAACAAGAAGGTATATAGAAACAGTCAGTAAGGGGATACTGCGTAAATCATTGCTTGCTACAAGAAACAGTACAACATTGTACATTCCCCACAACATCGCAAGATTGCCAACTTCACCTAAAACCCTGGGAGATTTAATATTTGCAAAAATACTTTTTAAGCGGGCAATGGTTAAATGCAAAAGCCCAAGAGAAAAACAAAATATCTGCAGGTTTTGATCTACTATGGCCTCACTTGTTTTTGCCGTTGAAAAAGCCGGCAAGGAAATATCTTTTAAAATCTGCGGAAGGTATTCAAGTTCTATGCCAAACCAAGAGCATGTAAAAACACCCCATGCTGTATTAAACACGCCAAGCAGCAACAGCATTTGAAGCGCCTTTGGCGTTCCCTTTTTTGCTGTCAATATTATGCCTGTTATAGCAATAAGCGAAAGAATTATCCCATAAGCTGCATCGCCAAAGATCATTCCAAAAAAGATACAGAAGAAAAATAAAAACCAAGGGGAAATATCCACTTCGCGGTAACCGGGTACTATCCCAAGGAAATCCGTGATTGGGTTTAACAGGTTTACAAATTTGTTATTTTTAAGTTTTGTCGGAACAGCTTCATCTTCATCAGCAGGATCGTCCCAGGAAATAGCCCAGTTGTTTTCTGCCGCTGCTTTTGACAATCTGTTCATATCTTCTTTTGGGACATATCCTGTAAGATATGAAAGTCCCATTTCAGGCGGAATTTCTTCAACCTTCTCCATTACAGATACAGCATTATCAAATTCTATCTCATATTCAGTAACAGCCATTTCTTCTTTAAGGACAGCAAGACGGCCTGCAAAGTTTGTAAGTTTTGCGTCAAGCTCTTCTATTTCAAGTTTTATTTCATCTTTTTCACGTAAAAATCCGGATATTGATTTTTCTGGAAGCTGAAACGGAACAATACCGGGCAGTTCATTGTCAAAAACGATAATGCGTACTATATTTTTGGTTCTTTCAAATAAAATAAATCTAGTGTCTTTATCAATTTCCAAAAAAGCATCGTTAGTAAGTTCATAAAGATAAACAGGAAGCCCAAGAGATTCCATTTCTTTTATTGATTCAGGTAAAAAATCTCCCCAGGGCTCAACGCGGGAAATTTCACGTGTAATATGCGCTGTACGATCCTGCAGACTTTTTTTCTCTTTACTAATATTGATAATCAAATCCGGCAGATACGGCCTTGATGAGCCTCTGACAGCGTCAAGTGAATAAGGTTCATGCTCTTCATTCCCAAAAATATCGACAGAACGGCGTCCCCGCCGCACTCCAGAAGATGCGGATCTAACCGTACCTGCAGATGATACTGAAGTTTTTTTCTTCTTGGGCGCTTTTATTTCACTTAAAACTCCAATCGCACTTTCTAATTTCATCTTACGATCAGAAGCTTTGGATACATTTTCAACTGGGGCTTTTTTTTCTATATGGACTACTCCGGCTTCACGAAGTTTTATCAGAGCTTCATTTTGTGAATTTTCCTGTACCATGAGGCACACTTTTTTCATTGGAAGAATCAAGACGCGTACCTCCTTAAATTTCGTTTCAGCAGATTGAGGTTCATTATCTTGCCGCCTTTTCTAGCCCGCTTTTGGCGATTTTGCCGCGTACAACAGCAGAAGTTTGTTGATCCCCAAGGTAGATTTGAATTTTCTTTATATTAACATTTGTTTCGGGGATTTTAACCTTTTCAAATAAATTGACACGCTGGGTTGTTGTACGAAGTTCTTTATCAAGCCGTCTACGCTGTTCTTCGACAACCTTAGCTTCTAAGTCCAATAACAAGGCTTTTTTAACCGCTTCTACCGCTTTGTCCAGCCATGCGGGAGTACGTGTTAGATCGTATACTGCCACTTCAAAGTCCGCTCCTTCAAAAATAGGAATCGAAACCCCTGCGACATTTCCATGACCCGTTCTAAGACTTGTTATTTTTAATATATCCTTTGTAAAAATACCTGTTTCGCCAAAAACGGCAATCCATACTTTAAATGTTTCATCAAGGTTTTGCTTTGCAGCATGCAGTTCCTTAAGACGCAGATCTGTCTGACGTATCTCTCCCTGCAACTGCTGTTTTTTAAGCATCAGCGTAGGAAGATAACGCTTGTACATCTTAAGGGAATCTTTTTGTTTTTTAAGCTCATTTTTAGTGAGCCTTACCTTTGCCATTCGCTATACTTCCTGTCAGTTTTTAGGCCAGAATTTATTTATTAACTCTGTTCTTAATCCGGTTTCTTCGGGATTAAAGCACGAAGACAATATTTCCCAGCCCAGATCCAGAGCTTTTTCCAGAGGAATATTAACCGAAAGATCCATCATTCTTTTTTCGAACATATCCCCGTATTTTAAAAGTTTTTCGTCCCATGAAGTCATGATAAAGCCCATTGCTTTTTTCTCGGTTGTATCCCGGAAAGCGGAATACAGCTTGATCATGCCGTCCATAATGGCGCGGTGATCTTCGCGGGTTTTACCGTTAACCTGCTGTTTTAGGCGCGAAAGCGAGCCAAAAGGTTCGATGCGTCCGTTTTTAAGATAGTACTGCCCTTCTGTTATGTACCCCGTATTATCGGGAACAGGGTGGGTAACATCATCGCCGGGCATTGTAGTAACGCCAAGTACTGTGATTGAACCCGCTGTTTCAAAGTCTACGGCTTTTTCATAACGGCTTGCCAACTGGCTGTAAAGATCGCCGGGATAACCGCGATTAGAAGGAACTTGTTCCTGAATAATCGATATTTCTTTCATAGCGTCTGCAAAGTTTGTCATATCGGTAAGGAGTACAAGCACTTCTTTATTCTGCAGGGCAAATTGTTCGGCTACAGCAAGAGACATATCCGGTATCATAAGACATTCGACAGTCGGGTCGCTTGCGGTATGTATAAACATAACGGTACGCGCCAACGCCCCACCGTTTTCAAGAGTATCTTTAAAATAAAGGTAATCGTCGTATTTAAGACCCATACCGCCAAGAACGATAACGTCAACTTCGGCCTGCATTGCAATACGCGCTAACAGTTCGTTGTACGGTTCGCCGGAAACCGAAAAAATCGGAAGTTTCTGCGATACAACCAGCGTATTGAACAGATCGATCATCGGGATACCTGTACGGATCATCTTGCGCGGAATAATTCTCTGCGAAGGATTAACCGACGGGCCGCCGATAGGGATCAGATTTTCGTGCAGCGCAGGGCCATTGTCGCGGGGATTTCCCGAACCAGAAAAAACCCTGCCCATGAGGTTTTCGGAAAACGGCACCTGCATTGGGCGTCCAAGAAAGCGTACTGTATCTCCTGTGGAAATACCGCGGCCTCCTGCAAAAACCTGCAAAGATACAGTGTCATCATGCAGACGGTTTACTTCCGCCAGTGAAGTGCCAAAAACCGTATCAACTTCGGCAAGGTCTCCGTAACGGATACCTTCCGCTTTTACCGTAATAACGCTTCCGGTTATGGATTCTATCTTGCTATATACCTTATTCATTACGCCCCCAACCTATACCAGGAATTTCTCGGCAGTCTTTTCTATGCCTTTAGACTGTTCATTTAAGGTTTTTGCGATATCCGCTTCCATACTTTGGAAACGTTCGCTCTTCCATTCACAGCCATTGTAATCAAGGAATTTTTGCCTCAGCCTGTTAAACCATCCTCTTGCTTCATTCTTGTCTGCAAATTCAAATTTAGACGCCAATACAAGAAGCAGTTTAGAAAATACATATATCTGTCTTTCCGGTTTTACAGCCGCATCTACAGCATCAAACGAGTTCTGCTGGAAATAAACAGAGTCTATAATTTCACCTTTAAGATATATGATATAGTCTTCTATGCTTGTTCCTTCTTCGCCTACAACCTTCATCATTTGTTCAACTTCCGAGCCCCGGCGCATAAAACCATGTGCATAGCCGACTTTTTCGTTGTCTATAATTCCCTTGTACTTTGACCAGGAATCAAGCGGATGAATCGCGGGGAACTTTCTTGCATCGGAACGTTCGCGTGAAAGGCCGTGGAAAGCGCCGACAACTTTAAGGGTAGCCTGAGTTACGGGCTCTTCAAAGTTACCGCCTGCAGGGGAAACAGTCCCCCCGATAGTAACAGAGCCAAGACTTCCGTCTTTTAACCGCACAATGCCGGCTCTTTCGTAGAAGGCGGCGATAGTAGATTCAAGGTAGGCGGGGAATGCTTCTTCACCCGGGATTTCTTCAAGACGGCCGGACATTTCGCGCATCGCCTGCGCCCAGCGGGAAGTTGAATCTGCCAAAAGAAGGACATTAAGCCCCATTTGGCGGAAATACTCAGCCAAAGTAACCGCCGTATAAACCGAAGCTTCGCGGGCGGCAACAGGCATTGAAGAGGTATTACAAATAATGATCGTCCTTTCCATAAGAGAACGGCCTGTTCTTTCGTCTGTAAGTTCGGGGAACTCTTTAAGGGTTTCTACAACCTCACCGGCGCGCTCACCGCAGGCTGCAACAATTACGATATCGACATCGGCAAAACGGGAAGTTATCTGCTGCAAAACGGTCTTACCCGCGCCGAATGGCCCGGGAATACAGTATGTACCGCCCCTTGCAACAGGGAAGAATGTGTCAACAAGGCGGACACGGGTAACCATTGGTTCTGTAGGTTTAAGCCTTTCCTGATAACAGTCTATCGCCTTCTTTACAGGCCAGCGGAAACTTAATGTTATGGGTATTTTATTGCCTTTTTCGTCGGTAAGTTCTGCGATTGTTTCGCGGATTTTATAAGAACCTTGCGGTTTAATCCACGAAACAGTAAATGTGCCGTAAAGGTAGAATGGCACCATTATACGATGAGTAAAAGAACCTTCCGGTACTGTTCCAAGCGTATCAGCGCGTTCAAGCCTGTCGCCCGCATTAACCGCAGGCGTAAATTCCCATGATATCTCTGTGGGCAGAGCGTCCATGTAAACGCCCCTTTCCAGAAAATAACCTGCAGCCTGCGCAAGCTGCGGCAGGGGGTTTTGAAGGCCGTCATAAACCTGACCTAAAAGTCCAGGCCCTAATTCGACCGACAACATATCTCCGGTGAATTCAACCTCATCGCCAATGGTAATACCTTTGGTAATTTCAAAAACCTGAAGCTGGCTGATATCGCCTCGAATCCGGATTACTTCACTTTTCAGCCTTGTTCCGGCAACCTTTACATAGCCGACTTCGTTCATGGAAACAACTCCGTCAAAACGGACGCTTACCATATTGCCGTTAACAGCTGTTACTGTTCCTTTTGTTCCGATCATTTAATTACTCCCGGGGAATTATCAGTGTCTTCTATTATTTGATTATACAAAGATTTATATTCAGAAAATCCATTTTCAGCATCGAATGCCTGACGGCGTTCAAGCAGTAAAAGTTTTAAATAATAGGCAAAAGCCTGATTCCTGTCAAAATTATCAAGGCCTGCCAATGAATCAATTGCGTTCCACCGCGCTTTATCAATAAGGATTTCAGCATCTAAAGGATTGCTTTCTCCGGTAACTGCTTTTGAAGCGGTTAGAGCCGCGTCTGCCGGAGCAAAGGGCGGTTCAACCGCAGATGTACTGTCTCTTTTAAGATAAACCGCACGGTGCTTTGCAAGATTGAGCCTTAAGGTACGTTCCCACTCACGCCAGCCGTCGATAAACTGGCATCCTGTAGACAAAGCGCTTTCCAGCTCAGGGTCTAAAGACAGTTTACCTATAAGGGCTGAGTCTTCTTCGTCCATAAGCGATTCAGCCAATGAGATAAACGAACCGGAAGACATTGGCGGCTTTTGCTCATAAACGAGAAAGGGAAGCTGAGCCATAAAGTAATAGTAAGAACTCAACTTATATTCCTTTGGCTGAATTTTTTAGTATTTCAGCTAATTTTGGATTTAAATAAGCGGAAAGTAAGCCTGAAACAGCTTCCGCAGAAAAATCGTAATATACAGAGCCTTCTTTATTTGAAATGCGGAAGCCGGAAGTCAATTTCCTGTTGGATTTTAATTCAACGCCTTTCCAGAGTTCTTCTGTCATTTTCTCACTAAAGAAAGATTGAAGTTTGGATAATTCACCTTCCGGCAGAATAACAGCAAGATCATTATTGCTCTTTGAAGCCCATGCTTTAAGAATTTCCGGAAGCGATGCCTTTATCACATCTTCATTGTAATGAGCGGCGACATGTCTATTGATTATGCTGTCCAGTAACGACTGAATTTCATCTTTAAATGCCAGAACAAGGTTACGGGAAGCCTGTTCCAGAGCCGCAATTCCCGCTTTTTCCGAACGTTCTGCATCCTGTTTGCCCATGCTGACAATATCCGCCGCTTCTTTTTTAGCGGCTTCAACTATCCGCTTTGCTTCTGCATTAGCCTCATCTTTGATTTTAGAGGCTTCCTCCGACGCGGCGCTAATTCCGTCCTTTTTTATCTTATCGATGAGTTCCTGAACTTGAATTTCCATGATTTCCTCTTTAATTTTATTCCTGTTTTGTTACTAGGGATACATAATATCATAATATCCTGCCTTTTTCAAGCAGGCTTTCCAAAAAAAATTATTATATCTGTTATTGAGTACATAAATGCATCAATTGAATAAAATAATTTATTCTTTTAAAACTTTCGACCATCCTATTGGCTATAGGCTCTTTGGATGCCAGATTTATCTCCCTCCAGTTTACAAGCAGTTCGGGATGCTTTTTTTGTACATCTTCAATCAGGTTTTTCATGTGTTTCCCGATAACTATTAATGCCTGAGCGGCTTCGTTGATAACTTCATGAGCTTCGCTGTTGTTTTTTGAAAGTATGCTGTTTATATAACGAGCCTGTGTTGGATCACGGTCGATCCTGAGCATTGCGGCGCGTAACCTTGAACCGTCAGAGCCGTCTTCTGACAAAACCTCATCAATTTCGGCAATGGGCTTTTCGGTTTCTGTAATGCGGTGCAAAGCGTCGCTCATTTCTCTGGACATCTGATTGTTTGTCCATTGTCCGCGGATAAGCAGAATATCGCAAAGTTCCTTGATTTCTTTATCAATAAAATCGTCAAGAAAGGCTTTTAGATAGTTTAAACCTTCTGCAAATTCAAAACTATCAACTTTTTTTCTGATATAAAGCTCGCTATGATGTACGGTATAGTTTTCCAGCCTTACAAGATCAGATGATTCAAATATCTTGGCTGTTAATGCCTGTATTTGCCTGTTTTTCTTTGCATTGTTAATTTTTTTAATGTAATCAAGGGCTTCTATTTTTTTAAGCTGCAGCCAGTCTTCGCCAATTGTTTCGTGAAATACCGTATGTTTATATGCCCATACAGGATTTCTTAAGGTATACTGAACCATTAATTCCAGTATTTTTGTTGTATGTATCTCCCTGAGCATTTTTATCATGGCATTAAATTGTTCGGCCACAACAAGTTCATGTCCTTCACATGCTTTTAAAAGATTCAAAAGCCCCGTCCAGTCATCTTCAGGCCTAAGCGGCTGGGTAACAGATAAGAAATCTCCAATTTGATCAATAATCAGGATAGTTTTAATTGCAGGAAATTTAGGTTCGATTAAAAAACTTCCGTCTGCAAAATGAGGATCAAATTTCTTGAAAAATCCGGCAAAATTATACCTTACAAGCTGCCCCAATGCTGCCGCAAGTTCATAACGGTGATTAGCAGCGTAAATTCTTTCATTATTAAACTGACCTGCAAGTATTTCTACATCCTGCTGTATTGAAGTAATAAGGGCTTCAGGAGTCATGGTTTTTGCTTTTTCATCGAGCGCCGAAGAATCCAGCCGGCTGACAGTATCCTGGATATTACTGTCTATACTGGAAGCGACAACAAGAGACTTTAATTTTGTAAGTTTTTTATCATCTTTGTAGAATTCCTTAATAGGATAAATAACTTTATACACAGAGAATAGAAAAGAAATAAAAGAAGGGTCTACTTCTTCGCTTTTTATACGGAAAAACTTTGAATATTTGCTCTGATTCAACTCTTTTGCAATGCTTTTAAGCATATTCTGCTTTTCATCGGTTAGTCCGTCACCGGAAAATAAAGAAAATACTTTATCCATTAAGTCTTCTGCTGGCATATCATTCCTCTTAAAAAACTATTTTATGATAAATATATAAATATTGCAACATGGGAAAACATAGAATTAGACTATCCAAAAAAAAACAAAAATGCTAGTATACCTGCATGACAGCAGATGAATTACGCAAAAAATACATAGATTTCTTTGTTTCAAAAGGCCATGCGCAGATACAGGGTAAATCGCTTATTCCCGAAAATGATCCCACCGTGCTTTTTACAACGGCGGGAATGCACCCATTAGTCCCCTACCTTCTGGGAGAACCTCATCCGGCGGGGAAAAGGCTTGTGGATTACCAAAAATGCATCCGTACAGGCGATATTGACTGCGTAGGTGATTCAAGCCACCTGACTTTTTTTGAAATGCTGGGTAATTGGTCGCTTGGAGACTATTTTAAAGATGAAGCCATAAAAATGAGCTATGAATTCCTCACTTCGCCTCAGTGGCTGAACATTCCGGCGGAAAAACTGGGCGTAACCGTCTTTGAAGGCGAGGGGGATATCCCGCGCGATGATGAATCTGCGGCAGTATGGAAAAGTTTGGGGATAAACCGCATTGCATACCTTCCCAGAGAGGATAATTGGTGGGGACCTGCCGGAACTACAGGCCCCTGCGGCCCGGATACGGAAATGTTCTACTACATGGGAGACGCTCCATGCGGCGATGACTGTAAACCGGGCTGTTCATGCGGCCTTTGGCTGGAGATCTGGAACGATGTTTTTATGCAGTACAATAAAAATTCAGCCGGAGAGTATATACCGCTGGAAAGAACATGCGTAGATACCGGAATGGGTATAGAAAGAACGGTAACTGTCCTTACCGGGAAGACATCGGTGTATGATACAGAGATTTTTAAGCCGATAATCGCCGAAATTGAGAAGGCTTGCAGCTGTAAATACGGGGAAAATGACGAAACAGACCGTTCCATACGGATAATTGCCGACCATGTACGTTCATCAACCTTTATTTTGGGTGATCCAAAGGCTGTAACCCCCTCAAATGTAGGGGCCGGGTATGTTTTACGCCGCCTTATCCGCCGTGCAGTAAGGCATGGACGTAAATTGACCACAGAGGGAATGAGCCTTTCCGGGATAGCGGCTGTCATAATTGAAAAGTTTAAGGGGCCCTACCCCGAACTTGTAGAAAATAGCCAGTTAATTACCAAAGAATTGGATAAAGAACAGGCAAAATTCATGGAAACTTTGCAAAAAGGCGAACATGAATTTGAAAAACTTCTGCCAAATCTGCTAAAAGACCCAAAAAAAGTCATATCGGGGCGGCTTGCTTTTAAGCTCTACGATACCTACGGCTTCCCTATTGAATTAACGGAAGAACTTGCCGCAGAACAAAAAATGAAGGTAAACCGTGAAGAATTTGACGAGGCATTTAAAAAACATCAGGAACTTTCACGGTCTCAAAGCGGCCTTGCTTTTAAGGGCGGTCTTGGCGATCAGGGAGAAATGGCCGTTAAGTACCATACAGCAACTCACCTGCTCCACAAAGCCCTAAAAATGACCCTTGGGGACCATGTTGCCCAAAAAGGAAGCAATATCACGGCAGAACGGCTAAGATTTGACTTTACCCATGATGCTCCAATGTCAAATGATGAGATTTCCAAGGTCGAGACTATCGTTAATGAACAGATTAAAAACGATCTTCCGGTCTTTATGGAAACAATGACAATAGAAGAAGCAAAATCATCGGGCGCAATTGCCCTTTTTGGTGAAAAATACGAATCTCAGGTAAAGGTCTATACCATTGGAAATTCGGCAAATGATTGTTTTACCAAAGAAGTTTGCGGAGGGCCGCATGTGGAAAAAACCGGAAATTTGGGGGTTTTTAAAATTCAAAAGGAACAGTCATCTTCGGCGGGGGTACGCCGGATTAGAGCTGTATTGAATTTATAACCTTTCTACTTATCATTTGTTTTATTTTTTGTTATACTTGATATATTATAAACAGAGGAAGATTATGAAACGATCAATTTTTTTGGTATTCTTAACCGTTTTAATTACGGTTTCTGTATTTTCACAGGCAAATTTACAGCCAGCGGCTACTGTCAACCTAATCAGAACAGAATCAATAACGGTTGGACAGCTTCGTTCAAATGTTGAACGGCTTGAAAAGGCCGGAGGGCGTCCCCTAACCGCGGAAGAAAGACGTCAGGTGCTCGATGTAATGATAAATGAGCGGCTGGTGTTACAGGCTGCCGAACGGGACAGAGTTATCGTTACCGATAATGAATTAAACAGCCATATGCAGCAGCTAAGAGGTATCCTTGCTCAGAATATTGGCCGCCAGCCGACTGATGCAGAATTTGCCCAGGCCGTCATGAATGAATTCGGTATGGAAGTTCCCGCATTCAGGGACGAATTACGCAAGCAGATGATCAGCGAAAAATACCTCATGAATAAAAAGGGAACTCAGATTGAAGCGTCTATCAGGATACCCACAGATGCGGAAATTTTAGCGGAGTACAACCTTGCAAAACCGCAGCTTGTCCGTCCTGAAACTGTCCGTTTTTCAATGATTCAAGTTCCTTACGGACCTGACGCTGCTTCCCGGACAAGAGCCAGAGAAACTGCCAATCGTCTTGCCACTGAAATCGGTTCAAACCCGTCCAGATTTGATGAAGTCGTAGCCCGCAGCATAACGCCGAATTCCGGTTATCAGGCAGGGGATTTTGGTTATCTTCCCAGAATTCCTGAAGCAAGAACCGCCGTTGGCCAGCCATTAATGGACGCCGCTTTTTCATTAAGGCAAGGCCAGGTATCTTCATTAATAGAAGGCTCTCAGGGTTTTAATATTATTAAAGTAACCGAAAATTATGCACAGAAAAACCTTGAACTGGACGATATATTTCAGCTTGGATCTAATATCACAGTAAGAGACTATATCGGCCAGGCTATGCTTAATGAACGTCAGCAGACAGCTGTAACCAGAGCAAGCGAAGAGTTGATCGCCGAATTAAGGACAAACAGATCTTTTCAGGTATTTGAAAACAACCTGAACTGGTAACCAGCTATGGTATCCAGGCGAAAGGGACGCATCCTGGCATTTCAGGCTCTTTACTTTTGGGAAAGCAACCGCGTCCCTGTAGAAGAGCTTATCAATTTCGCCTGGCTGGAAAAAGAAAAACTCGCCTCTATGAATGAAGGCATAGCTGTATTCTCAAAGAATATGGTTGCCGGAGCTATCGAAAATATCGATAACATTGACAAAAAAATCAAGGAACACCTGGAAAACTGGGATATATCACGGCTTAACCGCGTTGATCTTGCGATCCTTAGAATGTCTGTTTATTCACTGATGTTCCAAAACGAGATTTCTCCATCCATTGTTATAGATGAAGCTATTGGAATTTGCAAAGAATACGGCGCTGATGATTCTTTTAAGTTTGTTAACGGGGTTCTGGACAGTATTCGTAAAAGCCTTTTACAAACGGAGTAACAAAAATAATGCATCCTGCGGATCTGAAAAAAAACATTTCTCTATTGCGCATAACGCTTTTTGCAGGATTAATTATATTTATTTTGGCAGTTTCAGTCCTTTTGGTTTTTTACTTTACAGAAAGAAGCGCAACAAAAATAACAAGACAGCAGGCAAACTTTGCAAGATTATTGCGCGAATATGATATTACATTCAGGGAAATGACAGGCACGCAAAGGGACTATGTTATACTGAACCGTGAGCTTGACAGGCTTGAAAGAATGGCTATCGGCGTAGAATCGTGGCTTTCTGTTCTTAAGCGCCGCAGAACTCTGGCTCTTATTCTTCCGTCTGAGTTTAATGAAAATTACCATAATTCCATAAACAGCGCACTGGAAGCCTTCCCTATGTCACAGCCTATAGCTGCTATTGCCGCAGAAGCGCTTGTTAAAAATACGGCCATTAACAGAGAGGCCGAAGAAACTCTGCGTAACTGGCTGTCCCTGTTTGATGACCCTATGTTTAATTCCCTGCGCATTAGTTTACACGTCTTACTCGGAGATTTTGGAAATCCCCAAAGGGCGGCGGTGATACCTTCTTCCCTGTTTTCTGACGGAACAGAATCCATAACAATAGATTTGGCTCTTCTTAAAATAATCCGCGATGATATACGCGGTGCAGCGGCTGATATTCAGACAATGCTGTACTCTCCTTCTCCTTCTGTCGATTCATTGCGCCTGGCTGCGGAATTTCATTATGATTTTGGAGAAATGGAACGCAGCGCGGAAATTTTCTCTCTTATAGATGATGAAAAAGCCAGAATCCGCGAAGCGGACGCGCTGTATCTTGCAGGTTACACGGACAGCGCAAGATCAATCTGGCATATGCTCTCGTATCAAGATACGCCGTATCTTGATACGCCTAATGAACGAAGCCTTTATAATCTTGGCGTTACAACAGAAGATATAGATGAAGCGTCAGCCTATTTTGAAAGATTAATAAATATTGAAACGCCGCAGAATATAGACAGCCTGCAATTCGGCCTTATCCGTTACAGCCGCCTTCTTGATTACCCTCAGGCTATAGAAATGCTGGAAAAAACTGAAAGTTTAAATCCAAGGCAATATCCGTTTATCGATCTTGAAATATGCAAGAGGCAGGCTCCGTGGTGGCTGCTTGAACGGCAAATAGCGGAAGCATGGATGCTTTTGGATCGTCATGACAATAACGAGGACATGTACAGATGGGCGGCATGGCTTTTTTTATTCCAGCGGAATTACAGCGAAATACAGATCCTTTTAAACCGGGTGGAAAATATCAATTTTTCTGATCCTCAGATGCCCCAATGGGCAAGTATTTACAGGGCAATTCAACTGATGTTTGCAGGCAATTTGGAAAAAGCGCAGGAAATTTTGCTGGCTATACCCACAGAGAAAGCTGAATGGACTGTTCATGCCAATCTTGGGCGTATTTATGAAGCGCAGCGTTCTCTTTCCAGCGCTCTTGAACAATATGAGCTTGCCGCAGAAAAAATACAAAACCCCAAGTCGCAAGCAAGGGTTCAAATCCGCATTGCAAAATGTTTATCCGCTCTTGGTTTCCCAAGTGATGCTATCCGAACCCTTCTGAATGCACAGCAGTTAGACCCGGACAATCTTAATGCCAGACTGGAATTAGACAGGTTAATATATCAATAAGTAAATTAACCACTTGACGGTAAAATGCGGTTTTTGTATATTAATGTCAATAATAATTATTAATTTTGGAGGTAAAAATATGAAAGTTAAGCCCTTGGCAGACCGTGTTTTGGTCAAACTGGAAAAAAATGAGGCAAAAACAGCCGGAGGTATTATTATTCCCGACACAGCTCAGGAAAAAACCCAACAGGGAATTGTTGTATCAACAGGACCCGGCACAGAAAAGGAAAAAATCACGGTAAAAAGCGGCGACAGGATAATGTACGACAAATATGCCGGAACCCAGATTAAGGTTGACGGGGAAGAACATCTTATCCTCAAAATGGCCGATATAATTGCTGTCGTTGAATAAAAATTTACTCTTTATTACCCTTATATCCCTGCTTTTATCTTCTTGTTCAAAGCTGGGGTATGGGGTTCTTTTGTGGACAACAGATGATCCTGTAATAATGTCAGGGACTGTGCTTCCTGTATATATCCGCTCTAATATCGACCGGGTTTGGGTTGTCGGTGTTCCTGAATCTTCAAGAAAAATTGAAATCCCTCTTGCCCTGCTTGAATTTTCGGGCAGCAAGCGAAAAGCCAATAACAGATCAAGGGCCTTTGCCTTTTTTGCACCGACTTATGCAGAAAATATGCAGGACGGGCTTCCTGTCCGTGAACACCCTGATAATGGCTCGCGGCGCGTATACCGTCTCCGTCAAAGAGAGATAATAAAAATACTTGATAAGGTAGAAGGTTCTCCGCCGATTAGCGCAACAGGAGATCCCCTTGACGGCGATTGGTTTTATGTACTGACTAATGAGGGTGTTACAGGCTACTGTTTTTCCTACAGATTAAAAATTTTTGATCACCACGAAGGGCCGCTTGTTGCAGCGCCGGCCTCGCTGAGAGAAACCGCGCCGGATCCCGACCTTGATTTGGTTTTTTCAAGAATATGGTCGCCGGAAATGTATCAACAAATGATAAATTCAAGAAGGATTGATATATCCGAGCTTGAGAAAAATTACCGATTTGATCCCGGACAGGATACAGGTATCGCAAAAATAGTTCTTCCTGATCTTGAAAGGGAATTTATATATGACAGCATCATTCCAGATGGAGAAAGGGCATGGCGTTTTGAAGGTACAAGTTTGCAGATGAACCTGCGTACAAACACATCTCTTGCAGTCCAATATCTGGAAGATACAGGATCAAGGCGTACTCTGTTATTTGCCGCCCTTTCCTCTGATGTAGACGATATCATCATGCAGGAATATTCCAGGCGTGATTCTCAATTTATGGCCATTTACAATCAGGGGCCTGTATTTACAAGCAGCAATTTTGGAACAATTACATTTTCTGAATCTTCGGTTCAGGGCGGCGGTAATTTTACATGGACAGGTTTTGATCTTCTTGTCCCTCAGGTAATCCCCTCAGAATCATCTGGAAGAGGCCGTGTATTAATGGACCTCTTTATTTCTCCATCTTTTGAAGACCGTTATACGGGAGCTTTTACATTAAGACTGACCGATGTTACGCCAAACAGAGACATCTATTTTATGTATGGTATTGACAGCCAAGGGCTTCGTCTTGAAGTTGTTCCCGACTTCGGCATAGAGAATGCCACCATTACAAGAAGATCAACATCTCCTATGGTATTGTACTTTTTCAGGGATTCATCGCCTCCTCTCGGCTCTTAACATGGCATTTGTTCAGTTTTCAAATCTTTCACTCGCCTTTGGAGACAGGGATATCCTGAAAAATACGTCTTTGCGTCTAACATCAGGCTGCCGATCCTGCCTCACAGGCGCAAATGGTTCGGGAAAATCCACCTTAATGAAAATTATCGCAGGCGTGATAAAACCGGATGCAGGAGAACATGCCGTTCAAAAAGGCGCACGTATATCCTACCTGCCGCAAGCGGGCATTGTTCATCATGGAAAAACACTTCGCGAAGAAGTGGAAACTGCTTTTAGTTTTACACATGACCTGATTAAACGTCTTGAAGAAACCGGCGGAAAACTGGAAAACGCCAAACAAGGCGAGGCTTCTACTCAAATCTTAGTTGAAGAACACCACCACCTGCAGGAACAGATCGAAGATTCCGGCTACTACAGAAGAGAAGCTGCAATTTCTATGGTTCTTATGGGTCTTGGTTTTTCCGCTAAAGATATAGACCGCGATACAGAGGAATTTTCAGGCGGCTGGCAGATGCGGATTGCTTTGGCAAAAGTGCTTTTGGAAAAACCTGATATTCTTTTGTTGGACGAACCTACTAATTATCTTGATATAGAAGCAAGAAACTGGCTGGAAAATTGGCTGTTGTCTTTTAAGGGCGGTTATCTTTTGGTTTCTCATGACAGGTATTTTCTTGATGTATGCGTAGACGAAGTTTACGAAATTTTTCAGGGAAACTTAAAACGATACGCAGGGAATTACAGCGCTTATGAAAAAATACGCAAGGTGGAATTGGAAAGCCTGATAAAACGTTACGGCGAACAGCAGGAAGAAATAGAAAAAACAGAAGCCCTTATCCGCAGGTTTCGCTACAAGGCAAGCAAGGCCGCTTTTGCGCAGGATTTGATAAAACGCCTTGAAAAAATGGAACGTATAGAAATACCTGAATCCCTTAAAAAAATAAACATCTTTTTTCCCCCCGCACCCCATTCGGGAAAAATCGCTTTAACGCTGGAAGGGATCGGGAAAAGTTACGGACAACTGAAAGTGCTTTCGGGCTTGGATCTTTGCATAAACTCAGGGGAAAGGCTTGTGGTCGCAGGCCCAAACGGAGCGGGCAAAACTACCCTTTTGCGGATTATAGCAGATGCAGAAGGAAAGTTTACCGGTTATGAGGGAAGCGTAAAATACGGCGCAGGTATCAGCGCGGGGTATTTTTCTCAGGACGCCGCCGAAGCGCTGGATACCGAAATGCAGGTTATTGAGTTTTTAGAAGAAGAAGCGCCAACCGCTCTTATCCCCAAGTTACGCGACATGCTTGGCGGTTTTTTATTCCGCGGCGATGATGTACACAAGAGCGTCCGCGTTCTTTCCGGCGGTGAAAAAAGCCGGCTTGCCCTTCTTAAAATGCTTCTTAACCCTTTAAATCTTTTAATTCTTGACGAACCGACAAACCACCTTGATCTCCATTCAAAAGACATATTGCTTGATGCGCTTTCTAAATTCAGCGGCACTATTATTTTTGTTTCGCATGACCGTTATTTTATGGAAGCGCTTTCTACCAAAACATTGGAACTTACACCCGGTTCAAATTCCGCCGCCGGCAAGACACGGCTTTTTTACGGCAATTACACATATTATCTGGACAGGGTAAATTCTGAACAGCAGGAAAGTACAGCCGTACAAGAAAAATTACCTTTTACAAAAAAGGAAGTAAACGAAAAGCGTATTTTAGACAAACAAAAGCAGGCGCAAACACGCAGGCTGGAAAGACAGGAAGCAGAATTGCTGCAGAAACTTGACGAACTGGAAAAAGCCAAAACAGCTCTTGTTGCTGAACTTGCTTTGCCCGAAGTTTACTCAAACGGGGAGAAAGCAAAAGCGGTGAAACTAAAAATCGACGAATGTACCGCCGCGATAGAAGTTAAAACTTCTGAGTGGGAAGCTATCGCGGGAGGATCGACTGGGGGATAATATTATCCACGGATTAACACAGATTTTCACGGATTAGCACGGATTTTTATTTTAAATTTAATTCTTAATCTGTGGAAATCCGTGTTAATTCGTGTAATCCGTGGGTTATTTTTATACTTATTCTTCTTTTAGCAAGAAGTCGTTGTTTAATACTTTGAAGGAAATTGCTTTGGGGCGGTTGAAATCCCGTACTACAATGCCCTCTTTGTCCAGTCCGCTGGGGTATTTGCCTTTTGCTTTTTCTAACAGTGCTTCCAGTGAATAAGAAAAAGAATCCCCCTGCTCTTCCAAAGGGACAAAGGTAAGACCCAGTTCTTCGCATAACGCAGATGCTTTGTCGTAAGACATATAGTGATTCGAATCTCCATCTTTTACGTCAAAGACATACCATTGGATTTCCGGCAGACGCAGTTTGTTTCTCTGAATGCCGGGGCCGCAGATCTCTCCTGTAAGGACTATGTTTTTTCCGTATTTTGCAAGTTTTTCTTTTAAGTTGTATTTGTAAACCGGCAGCCAATACAGGGCTGTTTCTTCGTCTTTAATTTCTTTATTGCGGCTGCAGCAGCCTAACTTACCGTCGATATAATACACAATGCCGGAAGTGCCGTCCATTTTTGTTGTAATGTAGTAAGGTTTGCCGGTTAATTCGTCGATCAATTCCAATGCCGATTGAATTCGTATTTCATCAGATGCGGGGATACCGTGCGGTCTGTCCCCGATAATTGTGCCGCCTTCGTTGGCAGTTTCAGGGATATACCATTTTTTTACGTTTAGTTTTTCCGTCAGGTCTTCGCCTTCGTTAAAACTTTCCAGTTCGGGAAACTTTGTCAAAGGAAGCAATAATCCCTGCGACAATTGGCCGCGCATTTTTGCGGTGCGTATGCGAAAACCTTTACCATTGTCAACATTATCCCGGTAAGAGGAATTGCGTAAAAATTCATAGCGGTCTTCTTCCGGCAGAAAACTGTCGACTTCAAAATATACGCCAAGATCGCCGGTTTTAAATTCGCCTTTTTTAACAACACACTGCCAGCCCATAATATGGGCAAGTTCAAGAAAATCCGAATCCGGAATTGCGGTAATATCCTTTACTTTTTGAACCGTAACAAGTGAACGCATTTTTACCCCCTTAACATTTATGTAGTAATTCTAAAATACTATGTATAGAATTTCAACTATTTTTTCTGTATACTACTCTGTATGAAAATACTTGTAATTGGCGGTGCGGGTTATATCGGTAGTCATGTAACAAGGGAATTACTTGATTTAGGGCATAACTGTACTGTTTTTGACAATCTTTCCAGCGGAAAGCGTGAAAATCTTTTCCCCGAGGCGGACTTTATTCATGGTGATATTCATGATTATCCCCATTTAGTAGATGTAATGAAGAATTACTCTTTTGATGCGCTAATTCATCTTGCGGCATCAAAGGCCGCAGGGGAATCCATGCTCAACCCGGAAAAATATTCTCGTAACAATATCTGCGGAACGGTTAATATTCTAAATGCCGCATGTGCTGCCGGGATAAAAAACATTGTTTTTTCGTCCAGCGCCGCTGTTTACGGAGAGCCTAAGTATCTTCCAATCGATGAAAAACACCCGACAGAACCGGAAAACTACTACGGTTTTACCAAACTTGAGATAGAGCGAATTTTACACTGGTATGACAAACTGAAAAATATAAAGTATGCCGCTCTGCGTTATTTTAATGCCGCAGGCTACGATGTAAAAGGCCGTGTAAAAGGGCTTGAACTAAATCCGGCAAACCTAATTCCTATCATCATGGAAACTGCCTGCGGAATAAGAGGCGAACTGCAAATATACGGAGACGATTACGATACGCCGGACGGAACTTGTATCCGCGATTATATCCATGTAACAGATCTTGCCTGCGCCCATGTGCTGGCTCTTAATTACATCGTAAAAGAAAATAACAGTCTTGTTGTAAATCTTGGAAGCGAAACAGGCGCATCTGTAAAAGAAGTGCTAGAAACCGCACGAAAGGTTACGGGTAAACCAATCTCTGCAAAAGTTGCAGACCGCCGTCCCGGAGACCCTGCAAAGTTAACTTCATCGGCTTCTCTGGCGAAAGAACTATTGGGTTGGCAAACAAAGTACTCTGATATGGAAACATTAATTAAAACTAGCTGGGAAGTATATCAACCTTTTAGCCATGTCTGTACTTAATCCTGAACAAATAATTTCATCTCTACAGGAGGGCGGGGCGGTTGCTTCACGGTTGGATTCTTACGAACCGCGTCAGTCGCAGCTTGATCTTCTTGAATTGATTATCCGCGCATTTAACAAAGACGCTCTTGTTATGGCAGAGGCAGGGACAGGAGTTGGCAAGTCATTCGCCTATATTCTACCCGCTATGCACTTTGCACTTGAAAAAAAAGAAAAGGTCGTTATCTCTACCGCTACAATTACGCTGCAGCAACAGCTTTTTGAAAAAGACATTCCGCTTGTCGCACAGGCATTAAAGCACAATTACCCTAAAACAGAGATAAAATCCGTTATTATGAAAGGCAGGGGGAATTATCTTTGTTTTCGCCGTCTTGATGACGTATTGCGAGAACCGCCTCTTTTAGATTTTGACAATGACGAATTAAAACGTATAACAGAATGGGCGCAGACTACCAAAACGGGCGTTAGGAGCGAACTTTCTTTTCAGCCGTCAGAAAATGTTTGGGCTAACGTCTGCTCGGAATCTGATCTATGCCCGGGTTTGCATTGTCCTTGGCGGGAAAAATGCTTTATATTCGCTCTTAGAAAAGAAGCGGCATCGGCTCATATTATCGTTGTAAACCACCACCTCCTCTTTGCGGATTTAGCCGCTCGTTATCAGGGAGCGGGTTATGAAAATGCGGTTGTACTGCCGCCGTTTAACAGGCTGATTATAGACGAAGCCCACACAATGGAAAACGCAGCTACTTCTTTTTTTTCCGCCGAGTTTGGGCGCACAGGTATTTTCCGCCAGATTGGAAGGCTTTACCATAAACGCAGAAAAAACACTAAAGGGCTTTTGGTCAGGCTCTGCGCCATGCTTCCCTCAGGAGAAGATCCATTAGACAGTATGGCGGAAGCCCTGCAAAAGATACGTTTATCGGCGGAAAAACTTGATGAATGTGCGGTGGAACTTTGCGGCATGCAGGGGATTTTGAGGCTTTCTCCTGCAATAGATGAATCTGTTTTAAAGGCCGCGCTTTATCCGTCTCTTAAAGCGTTACGCAAAGACCTTCTTGCTTTTACCAATATCGCGCGGGATATAACGGAAAACCTTGACGATGAAGCGTCCGCTAACCCCGCAGTGTGGGAAATAAAATCGATATTAAGACGTTTTGAAAATATCGCAGAAATTTGTTTATCTTTCTGCGAATACAAAAAACACGAAGATGAAGTTCTTTGGATAGAAAAAAATACAGGAGACACAGAAAAGCACTCCGTTTGGGCGGTTTTTTCAAAAACCCCATTGGATTTATCGCCAAAACTTAAGGAAAGTGTCTTTTCACCTAACAAAACGGTAGTCTGCGTATCTGCAACCCTTGCGATAAACGGTAATTTTTCGTTCTGGGCAAACCGCTGCGGAATTGACAGTGTAGAAAACCGGTCTGTCCTTTCGGGCTGCTACCCTTCCCCCTTCCCTTATTCAAGCGCGGTACTGCTTGCCGCTCCTTCGGATGCTCCCCTGCCCGATGAAGAGGGGTGGCAGAGTTTTGTCAACTCAGCGGTCTCAGGCCTTGCCGCAATTGCAGGGGGATCTGCTCTTGCGCTTTTTACCTCTTACCAGTCGCTGACAAGCGCCTGGCAGGCGGCAAAGAGCGAACTTGAACCCTTGGGAATCCGCTGCCTTAAACAGGGAGATGATGACCGCACCCGCCTCTTAGCGGAGTTTCTCTCTGATGAAAATTCCTGCCTTTTTGCCACCGACTCTTTCTGGGAAGGTGTGGATGCCCCCGGCGATACTTTACGCCTTGTTATAATCTGCCGTCTGCCATTCCGCACGCCCGGCGACCCCGTATTCGAAGCCCGAAGCGAAGCGATACAAAAACAGGGAGGAAGCCCCTTTATGGAATTATCTTTGCCCCACGCGGTAATGAGGTTCAAACAGGGGTTCGGAAGGCTTATGCGGCGTAGCGCCGACCACGGCGTTGTCGCAGTTATGGACGGCAGGATTCTCAAAAAAAATTATGGTCAGCTTTTCCTGCAATCCCTTCCTGAAACCAGAACAAGTTTTGGCGATATGGAGAAAATTTTACGCGATATAGAACGTTTTCATTATTAATAATATATTATAATTAATATAATTATATTAATGAAAAAATGATCTACTTGACAAAAACAAGATAAAAAGTAACCATATAATAGTAAAATATTTATTAATGATAAATCAGAAGGTTTTTTATGGAATCAGTTGAAAATAAAGATGATATCGAACAAACTCAAGAGAACATAAACGAAGAAAAATACCTTATTTTTACAATTTTAGGAAAACAATACACCTTCCCTTCGCAATTAATCGGTGAAATCGCCGTATTTGACACCGTATACCCTCTGCCTCTAATGCCTAACTATATTCTTGGGGTCATAAACCGCTATTCAGTGCCATACGCATTGTTTGATATCGGCCTTATGCTGTTCAAAAACCCCAGTCCCCAGGGCAAAGTTCTTGTTTTAAAGGACAATATTGACCGCGTCGCCTTTTTAATCGACGATGTATCCGGTATAGCAGATGTACCTCAAGATAAATTGCTGGAAATCGAACAGAACATGGAAACAGGCGGCGCATCAGATGTTATCTCAGCCTCATTTAACTGGAATGGAAGCAATGTATTTGTCCTTGATGTTTATCGCATTTTAGCGCGTGTTACAGCGGAGGCAGTTTAGCGATGCGTGTATTTCTCTGTGTTTTTAAGGATTTTTCTGTGGCAATTCCTATGGCTTTTATTTCTTCATTGTATCTCCATACAGAAGAAACAGTTTACAATGAAGCTGTCATTTACAATCCGCAGACTCAGGATTTTTTTGTTTCTCTTTTTTGCCTTTTTAATCTTCCGTCAGAAACAACAAGGCATGGCATTGTTTTAAAAAACGAAATAAATGATATCAATGTAACTTTATTAAGCACACAGGTAGACAGCGAAATTGAAATTCCTGATAATAAAATATATCCAATGCCAAAAGCATTTAAAAATATGAGTTTTTCATGTTTTTTTGACGGGATTCAGTTTTCTGAAGATACAAAAAGCAAACCTTTACTTTTTCTAAACCCTGAACAATTAATACATTATATAATAAGGAAAAAATTATGATTAAAACATTGATTGTTGATGACAGTCCGCTTGTACGAGCAATCTTAAAAGATTTTTTCGAAAGCGACAGTTCTTTTACAGTTATCGGCGAAGCCGAAAATGGTCAGGACGGCGTAGAAAAGGCGCAGCAGTTAAAGCCGGATCTGATAACTATGGATATCGAGATGCCCGTTATGAACGGCCTTGACGCAATAGGTGAGATCATGAAAGTAATGTCAACCGCCATTGTTGTTATCACTACTCTGGACACTGCAAAAATGGCTTATGATGCAACGGTAAAAGGTGCAATGGAATTTTTTGCAAAAGATCAATTCACCTCACAGATGACAGAACAGAAAAGAGAAGAAATATTTAACACCCTAAAGCATTTAGCAGGCAATAAAAAAAGCTCCGGCCTTCAAAAAACTCTTGAACAAATGGTTGTAGGACAGCGTGATGTAAAAGCTGTAGTAATTGCGTCTTCGACAGGAGGGCCAATGGCTCTTTGCCAGCTTTTATCTTCTCTTGATGAAAATTTCCCCGTTCCAATTATTCTGGTACAGCATAATACATCAGGATTTGACAAGGGTTTTGTACAATGGCTTGACGGATATACAAAAATTAACGTTAAACTTGTTGAAGCTCAAACAATCCCGGTAAAAGGAAATGTATATGTCGCGCCTACAGACAAACATTTATTGGCAGGCGATTCCGGCATATTCTTTGATGACAGCGAACCGGTTCATAATCAGAAACCCGCAGCAGACTTGCTTTTTAAAACCGCCGCAGAATATTACAAAGACTCTCTTGTTTCTGTTGTACTTACCGGAATGGGCAATGACGGAGCGGAAGGAACACGTTATGTCAAACAAGCCGGCGGTGTAACTATCGCTCAGGACGAGGCTACGTCAATGATTTATGGAATGCCTAAAGCTGCGGCAGATACAGGCTGTGTAGACATTGTACTACCGCTGGAAGCAATCGCAGGACATTTACTTCTTCTTACCAAAGGAAACTAATGAGAATATTAAAAATAATAGAGGGGGGAGATGACAGCTCCTGCTGATATACAATCAAATCCAGCTCTTTTATATCTTTATTACCGTGTTGATAAATCACTTGGTATCAGAACGTCCGGCGATTCTCTTCTTAAATTAAACGATTACCTGGAAAAACAAAGCGGATATTCGTTTACAGAAAACCCGCAGGCTTTTGAAAATATACTTGGTTCTCCGCAAAAGATTTTTGAGATTTCAAATTTTTTAACAATTAATGAAACGTATTTTTTCAGAGAAGGAGTGCATTTTGAAGTTCTGGCAAAACTTCTGCCGCAATTTGCAAAATTAAACCGGTCAATAAATATTTTATCGGCAGCAACGTCAATAGGCTGCGAAGCGTACAGTATCGCAATGCTGTTTGACTATCACAAAAAAAAAGGGCATATACAGGATTTTTCTATAGATGCTTTTGATATCAATGAAAAGTCTATAGAAACTGCAAAAAACGGGCGTTATACTGCAAACGCGTTCCGCAATGACGGCGCTGACTGGAAATATATCATGGATTTATACCTTGTTTCTGACAAGGACGAATTTATAGTTTCTAAGGATATCCAAAGCAAAGTACATTTTTTTACGCATAATATTATGAATGATCTTAATAAACAGTACGATGTTATTTTTTTTAGAAACTCTCTTATATATTTTTTACCAAAAAACCGTCCTGATGTAATAGATAATCTTGCAAAATCACTTTTTAATAATGGTTATCTTTTTATTGGAATTTCTGAAACATCTTCTGTTGATCATCCGCAGCTTGCCAGTCAATTTTTTTCTGATGCTTTTTTCTTTCAGAAAACTATGGATTCAATTAATGCAAAAAACAAAACCTTTTCCAAAATACCCCAAAAAAGCAATTTTAACGGCGATGAACGCCGCACCGCAGATCGCCGTGATAATACCGATCGCCGTGCCGGTCAAAAGCAGCCGGAATTTCCTATAAACTACCTGGAAGTATGTGAAATTCTAGAAACAGAAGAAGGACAGCCAAATGCAAAAAATATCTACGAGATTCTTTTATACTCCGAAGGAAGGCTTGCAGCATCTCTAACAGGCAGTGAACTTGCCGCAGCCGCAGTTTATTTTTTAAGCGTTCAGGAATTTAACTGCGCCGATTTGGTTTTATCCTATCTTGAAAAATGCAATTTTGGAACGCTTTCTTTATTTCTTCGCGGCGAATATCACATGCTTCAGGAGAATATTAAAGAATCGGAAGTTTACTATGACAGGGCCTGCGGAAAAGACGGCAGTTTCTGGCCTGCGTTCTACAGGATAGCTTCTCTTGCAGCCGAAGGAAATCCTACAAGGTATATATATAAAATTAAAAAAGCCTGCGAAAGCCTGGAGCTTGGAAGAAATTCTCATTATGAGTGTCTAATGGGCGGATTTTCACCCGACTATTTTAAACAAATACTGGAAAAAAAATTAACATGAATAGAGGAATATTATGGCAAAAGAAAGCTCAATAAGACGTAAACTTTTTTTATTTTCGGTTGTTTTTTATCCGCTCATTCTTATTATCGGCGGAATAACATTTGTAATTTCTATGCGTCAGGACACACATAAAAATACAGGTTATGAAATTGCAAGAAAAGTAGAACTTGAAAGAATTAAACTGGAAACATCTGTTAACAGCGAAATTGTAATCGTTCTTAAAATGGCAGACTCTCCCCTTATTAAAAATTATTTTATTAACCCTTCTTCTCCTGAACTAGAGATAACATCCCGGCAAGAAATTGAATCTTAC
>Ga0099364_10001929_pt1 | contig 33542 bp, 28 predicted proteins | sample TergutTh196P3_FD_73070 | JGI IMG/M metagenome (GOLD analysis project Ga0099364, IMG submission 73070) | Microcerotermes parvus P3 segment gut microbial communities from Pointe-Noire, Republic of the Congo - Th196 P3 | ecosystem: Host-associated > Arthropoda: Insects > Digestive system > Gut ... | reverse complement strand
AAATTATTACAGCGTATTTGTGACCCTCAACAACGACACATCGCTAAATTCAACTATAGACCGGTTTAGCGTAGCCTATTCTTTGGACATTGATATGCCGTCTATTTTTTTCAGACTTTACAACGAGGACGATCCGCCCAGAGGGCGCGACAACGATGACGACGACGACAACGATACCCTACTGCGCAACGGCGACATCGTAACGGTCAATATCAACGCTATTTCGCGCGAATATGCAACCTTCATCAGCACGGCGCAAACGGAATTGAGCGGCAGTATTCCGATTTTTAGCGGTCCCCCTGCCAATGTGCGTTCAAATATAACAGACGAAAACGAACGTCAGGTATTGGGTTTTTTCACGGCTTTTTCGGGAAGAGAAGCAAGCAAAAAGTACGAGGAGAAGGAGTAAAAAAATCCTATTTTTATGCATAAAAAATGAAGTACGATATCACTATTATAGGTAGCGGATTAGGCGGTCTTACCTGCGGATATATATTGTCCAAAAACGGATACAAAGTCGCTATTTTCGAGCAAGGCGCACAACTTGGCGGATGTTTGCAGACATTCAAAAGAAAGGGCGTGAAGTTTGAAACGGGTGTGCATTATGTTGGCAGTTTGAACGAGGGACAGGCATTACATCATTTTTTCAATTATCTGTCGTTATTTCCCGAAATTGTGGCAGCGCCGTTAGACCCGCTTGGTTTTGATGTGGTTTCTTTTAAAGGCGAAAAATATAAATTTGCAGTGGGATATGATAATTTTGTGGACGTGTTAGCGCAAAAATTTCCTACCGAGCGCGATAATTTGAAACGTTATGCTACAGCAATAAAAAAAGTTGCAGACAGTTCGCCATTTCATTTTGACACAAGACAATTAGACGCGAGACTGTTAGACACGAGACTGTTAGACACGAGACTGTTAGACACGAGACAAATAGACAAAAACAGTCTCATGTCTAACAGTCTAATATCTAACAGTCTCATGTCTAACAGTCTAATATCTAACAGTCTCACGTCTAACAGTCTAATATCTAACAATTTCATAGATTCGAGTTATATTACTACCAGTGTAAACGATTTTATATGTTCATTTACTTCAAACGAAACATTACAGAACGTGCTTGTTGGAATGATACCGTTATATAACGGCATAAAAGATAAAACGCCGTTGTATGTACACGCTTTCATTAATGATTCCAATCTGCATGGCGCTTATCGTATTGTGGGCGGCAGTGATATGATAGCAGATTCGTTAGTGCGTTCTATTCGTTCTTTTGGCGGCAAAGTTTTTGCATCAAGCAAAGTTAGTAAAATTATTTGCGACAGCGTAAAAGCAACAGGTATTATTTTAGAAAACGGCGAGCGAATTGACGCAGATTATGTTATTTCTAACACACATCCCGAAATAACTATCAACATGATTGATTCTACTTTGATACGTCCTATGTATCGCAATCGTATATGTCAAATGGAGCAATCGGTTGCTAACTTTACCGTTTACTTGAAGTTCAAGAAAAACACTGTTCCTTACATGAATCATAATTATTATCATTACAATGGCGATGAAATTTGGAATGGCGAAAAATATACCGATGAAAATTGGCCCCGCGGCTATCTGTACATGCATCTTTGCCCATCATTGTCGGCTAAATATGCCGAAGCAGGTGAAATATTAACTATAATGCAATACGATGAAGTGGCTAAATGGGCTGGTACCAAAGTAGAGCGTAGAGGCGAAGAATACAAGGAATTAAAACGGCGCAAGGCAGAAAAAGTACTTGCGCAGTTGGAACGCGACTTTCCCGGAATACGTGCAAATATTGAGGCTTATTACACTTCATCACCACTAACTTATTTGGACTACACCGGAACAATAAAAGGCTCTATGTATGGCATTTTGCGTGATGTTAATGCACCGCGTATTCTACATCGCACAAAAATACCTAATTTGTTTTTAACGGGACAAAACATTAATGCGCACGGTATTATGGGAGTGATAATTGGCGCAATAATTACGTGTTCGGAGTTTCTGGGACGTGATTTTATTTTTAAACAGATAATAAAGAGTTAGACTTTTAGACTGATAGACACGAGACTGATAGACATTTATAATACATCAAAAAGTAAAATAAAAAAACATTATATGAATAATTTTAAAAAATTGATTGTATGGCAAAAGGCGAGGGTATTTGTTAAGGATATGTATCTTATTACCAAGAAGTTTCCAAGGGAAGAATTGTTTGGGCTGACTTCGCAAATTCGAAGAGCAACTGTTTCTATTGCATTAAACATCGCCGAAGGTTCTGGGCGAGGAACAAATGCAGATTTTGCTCGTTTCCTTGATATTGCATATGGCTCGGCATTTGAAGTTGAAGCAACACTTATTTTATCATTAGATTTAGAGTTTATAACAAATGATGAATATGAAATCCTCGATTTGAAAATACAAGAAATTCAGAAAATGATTAGTAAACTTGCTGAATCTATTAGACATGAGACTAATAGACACGAGACTAATAGACACGAGATTAATAGACACGAGACTAATAGACACGAGACTAATAGACACGAGACTAATAGACTTGAGACTAATAGACACGAGACTAATAGACTTGAGACTAATAGACACGAGACTAATAGAAACGAGACCTAAAAGTCTAAAAATCTAAATGTCTAAAAATCTAAATGTCTATAAGTCTATAAGTCTATAAGTCTAAAAATCTAAAAGTCTAAAAGTCTAATAATCTAATGTATAAAAGTCTAATAATAATCGGTGCCGGCTTGGGTGGTTTGGTCTGTGGCGCTATTCTATCCAAGGAAGGATATTCTGTTCGCGTGTTGGAAAAACACAAGGTTGCGGGCGGAGGGCTGCATACGTTCGAACGCAATGGTATTGATTTTGAAACCGGTATGCACGTTATTAGCGGATTCCAACCCGGCGGGGCTTTAAACAGGCTTTTTTCATATCTCGGAGTAATTGATAAACTGCAAATAAAACCCGCTGATTTTGATGGTTTCGACCATTTTCATATTGCTTCCGATGGACAAACATACAAAATGGCAATTGGACGCGAAAATTTTGTGAAAACACTCGGCAATTATTTCCCTAACGAAAAAGAAAACATAAAACGCTATATTGATAGAGTTTATGAAATTTGCGACAGTATTGCGCTTTTCAATTTGCAAATGCCCTCGGCTAATCCTTATTCAGATATGGAAATAATGACTATTAGCGTTAATGAACTGATTGCGTCATATACAAATAATCCTAAATTACAGGCAATATTGGCATGGAATAACAGTCAATATGGAGGCGAAAAAGATAAAACGCCAGCATATATTGGCGCTTTTATCACGCAGTTTTATATAGAAGGCGCAAGTCGTTTTATAGGCGGCAGTCAGCAACTTGCTAATGCGTTAATAGAAGTAATTATTAAATACGGAGGTGAAGTAATTGTGGGCGACGGTGTTCGCTTTATTGATATTCAAGACAAGCAAATACAAAAAGTGTTAACTGACAAAGGACAAGAATTTTCGGCAGATTGGTATATTTCAGCAATTCATACATCATCTTTATTCAAACTAATGGATACCACAAAAATTCAAAAATCATATCATCAACGAATAGATAATATACCTAATTCATACTCTTCTTTCAAGACATACATTACGTTTAAACGCGACAGTTTTCCGTATCTCAACTATACCGGTTATTATGTTTCCGACTATGATACAATTTGGAATATTGCTGAACATAGCAATAATGATTGGCAACCTCGCGGATGTATGTACATTACTCCACCCATAACCAACGACGACACATTTGCACAAAAAATGATTGTACACGCTATCATGAATTTCGATGTCGTAAGACAATGGGAGAATACCGGTGTGGGCAAACGTGGAGAAGAATACAAGATTTTTAAAAAAAGTTGCGAAGAGAAATTGCTTGATATGATGGAGCAAGTATTTCCGGGTTTTCAGAAAAAAATCAGTAATGTATTCAGCGCATCGCCACTAACAATACGCGATTATTTAGGAACGAAAGAAGGCTCAAATTTCGGCACAGTCAGAGATTGCAACAATTTGGCTGCCTCCTTCGTTGCTGTTCGAACCAAAGTTAATAATCTATTACTTACAGGACAGTGCGTAAATTTACATGGTGTATTAGGAGTACCGATAACAGCTATTTTTACGTGTGGCGAACTGGTAGGGTTAGAGAAATTGTTGGAAAAAATGAGATAAAACTTTTAGACGCAAGGCTGTTTTGTGTCTAAAAGTCTAAAAACTTGTATCTAATAGTCTAATATATGAAATTCAAATTAATTTATCCTAAATGGAACAAACTTCCGGGGCAAACAACCTTCAATTTGCCTCCTCACGGTCCCGTAGTGTTTGCCGCTGCATTGCCTGACTATGTACATACGTCTTTTACCGATGAAAACGTTGAGGCAATAAATTTTGACGAAGAGTGTGATTTCGTGGGTATTTCCATGATGTTGAGTACGCAAGTTAAGCGTGGTTGGGCTATTGCCGATGAATTTCGTAAACGCGGCAAAAAAGTCATATTTGGCGGAATATCTACCATGCTTCACGCCGAAGAAACCATCGAACACGCTGATTCTGTTTTTCTTGGCGAAGCAGAAGGGCGCATGGAAAACGTTTTCAACGATTTCAAAAACGACTCGCTCAAAAAGGTTTATAATTTCATGGGCAAACATCCTGCTATTGAATCGGTTGGTCCTGCCCGTCGCGATTTATACAAATACGAACTGTACAATCACAAAGGCGTGCAGATGGTAGATTTGTTTCATGCCTCGCGAGGTTGTCGTTTCTCTTGTTATCCGTGCGCTGTGGCATATCTCGGTGGGCGCGTGTTTCGTCCGCGACCGATGGATAAGGTGGTAGAAGAATTGGCTACAATAGAAAACAATCGTCTGTTTGTGGTTGATAATTCGCTTGCGCAAGACAGCGCGTGGGAAATGCAACTTTTCAAAGAGATGATTCCTTTCAAGAAAAAATGGATAAGCCACACGATTGAAGACGACCCGAAAATTCTTGACCTTGCCGCACAAGCCGGCGCATGGTACGTATATCAAGCCGTCTATGACACATCAGATTATATCAAAGAGCGTGTAAAACGCTACCATGATTACGGAATTGGCGTGGAAGGCACTATATTGCTGGGGCTTGATAATCAATCGGAAGACGACGTTAAGCGTTTGATTGATTTTCTGCTCGAAATAGATTTGGATTTAGCAGAATTTACTGTTATGACGCCGTTTCCACATACCAAAGGCTATGATGATTTACATCGCGCAAATCGCATCTTTGATTACGACTGGAATAACTACAACTCCGGACAGGTTGTGTTCCACCCCAAGCAAATGACCGCCGACAAACTGCAGGAACTCTACGAGTATGCATGGAAAATGTTTTACGCAGACGAAACGCAGGAATCCAAAATGATGCGGCTGTTTACTAAAGTCGTTATGCGCGAAATGGAAGACGGTACCTATAGACCGAGAGATAGAAAATTGGTTAATAAATCGTTTGGACGTGAGGTAGTTAGAGGAGTTAAGAAGGAGTTAAGGAGTTAGAAGGAGTTAAGAAGTTAGTATTCAGTTATTCAATTTTTATGGAAGGTGTAAAATCAAAGAGTTTTGAAGATTTAATAGTATGGCAGAAGGCGCATAAATTTGTTCTTGCTGTATATAAATTCACAAAGAATTATCCTAATTCGGAACTGTATGGACTTGTATCACAGTTTCGTAGAGCGGCGGTTTCCATCGCTGCAAATATTGCCGAGGGATACAAGAAAAAAGGAAAAGCAGACAAACTTCGGTTTATGAATATCGCACAAGGCAGCCTCGAAGAATGTCGGTATTACATCATATTATCGTATGATTTGGACTATGTTAATGAACAAACAAAAATAGAGTTAACAAGTTTAATCGAGGAAGTTAGCAGATTATTAAATGGATACTGCAAAGGCATTTTAAATGAAGGAGTTACAGGAGTTAGAGGAGTTAAGGAGTTAGGAGAAGTTAACTCCCCAAATAACTCCTCTAACTCCTCAAATAACTTCTCTAACTCCTCTAATAACTCCTCTAACTCCTTAACTCCTTAACTCCTTAAAACAATGAAAGTACCCAAAAAATATTACGATGAAATTTTTGAGTTCTCCGGGCATTGGGAGCAACCATCAGCCTGCGGCTTGAAAATAATAGACAAAGACCATAAAAAAATAGTGGTCGTAACGGAATTATATCAAGACAATCCCGGAACTTCGGTAACGTCAGCCGGCATAAATTTAGCGCGTCAAATATGCGAAAAAAAAGGGTTGTCCTTATCTGAAATTATGTATTTGGAATGTACGCCCGATACAGATTCGGTGTTGTCGTTCTATGACGAGCAGTATTTTGAAGTAACATTCAATGATATGAAGTCTGCAAGCTATCGAGCATTGTCAAAAGAAGAAAAAGAAATATTAGACCTATAGACTATGAGATACAAGATGTTATATTTAAAGCACTTAATGCCTAACTTGATTGGTCAAGTCCGCAATGACGCATCAATACGACTGAAAATATTGTGTCTGAAATGTCTAACTGTCTTGTGTCTAACAATCTCTGCACAAGAAACCATACAGATTTGGGGCGACAATCCTGCTTCACGCAAAATGAATCGCTCGCAAATGATTGTTTTTAAAGCGCCGGAAAATCCGTCAGGCGTTTCTGTAATAATCTGTCCGGGTGGAAGTTACAGATATTTAGACAGGAAAAACGAAGGCACAGAGGTGGCACAATGGCTTAACGACAATAATATCACGGCTTTTGTGTTGTTTTACCGCCAGAGGCTACGCGGCAATCGCCATCCGGCAATGATTCAGGACTTACAGCGCGCTATGCAGTTAGTAAAAGAAAATAGCCAAGCCTACGGCATAGACCCTGATAAGGTAGGCGTAATGGGCTTTTCGGCTGGCGGACATTTAGCGGGTACAGCCGGAACTTACTTTGATACAAATTTTTTAGAAGAATCACCTCCTAACTCCTTAACTCCTCCTAACTCCTTAACTCCTCCTAACTCCCTAACTCCTCCTAACTCCCTAACTCCTCCTAACTCCCTAACTCCTCCTAACTCCCTAACTCCTCCTAACTCCTTAACTCCTTCTTTCATAGTCATGATTTATCCGGTAGTCAGCATGTTCAACGAGGAAATTGTACATAAAAAATCGCGCAGAAATCTTTTAACAAGGAATTTTTCACCTGAATTAGCAAGAAAAATGTCGCTCGAATACAATGTGCGCTCCGATATGCCGCCCGTATTTCTTGTGCATTGCACAGGCGACAAGGTTGTGGACTATCGAAATGCCGTGAATTATGCCGCCGCTCTGAATGAAAAAGGCGTTCCACACGTTTTTAAACTGTATGATGAACCCGGACACGGATTCGGAATAAATCCAAAAAAAGGAAAAGGGGCAGGGCAAGCGCCGCTGTGGACGCAATATTTTATACCTTGGTTAGAGGGATTAGACTTTTAGACACGAGATTTTCAGACAATTTTTTTCCAAAATGTATAATTCACCAATAGAATTTTTGTCACCTCCTGAAATAAGATGTTTTCAGGAAAATAAATTAAAAGAAGCGTTAACATATCTTAATTCGTTTTCGCCTTTTTACCAACGCCTGTTTCGGGAATATAGTGTAAATGTATCCAAAATAAAAACGTTGGAGGATTTACGGCAAATTCCGTTCACCACCAAGCAGGATTTGCAGTTGCATAACGATGATTTTCTTTGCGTTTCGCGCGAAAAAGTTGTGGACTATATCACCACTTCCGGCACTTTGAGCGATCCTGTAACCTTTGCCATGACCGACGCCGACCTTGAACGGTTAGCCTACAATGAGCAAATCTCGTTTGAATGTGCCGGAGCCCAAAAAGGCGATATTTTTCAACTGATGACCACTATGGACAAGCGTTTCATGGCTGGATTGGCTTACTTTCTGGGAATAAGGAAATTAGGCGCAAGCATTATCCGCGTTGGCAACGGTATCGCAGAACTGCAATGGGACACCATAGAGCGCATCAAACCCAACGCAGCGGTGGTTGTTCCGTCATTCATTCTAAAACTCATTAAATACGCCGAAGATCACAATATTGATTATAAAAATTCGAGCATAAAAAAACTTGTCTGCATAGGCGAAAATCTTCGGGAACAGGACTTTTCGTTAAACTTACTCGGACAAAGTATTAGGGAAAAATGGGATGTAGAACTATATTCGACCTACGCCTCAACCGAAATGGCTACAACATTTACCGAATGTCAATACGGACACGGAGGTCATCATCATCCCGAACTGATTATTTGCGAACTTATAGATGGCAATGGAAATATTGTTTCGGAAGGTAAAGTAGGTGAATTGACTGTTACCACTCTGGGTGTAGAAGGTATGCCTTTACTGCGTTTCCGAACAGGCGATTTAGTATGTTTTCACTCCGAACCCTGCCAATGCGGACGCACGACAATGCGCATTAGTCCAATCGTTGGACGACTTAACCACATGATAAAATTCAAAGGTACAACTATTTATCCACCCGCAATTTATGATGTATTAGACAATGTTTCATACATTGAAAACTATCTGATAGAAGTGTTTGATAATGAATGTGGAACTGACGATGTAGTTGTAAAAATAGGATTGCGCGAACAGCCTGATTTTGAGGTAGTCAAAGATATAAAAGACCGCTTCAGAGCGCGAATAAGAGTGGCGCCTGAAATATTAATATGCAGTGTTGACTATTTACGTGAAATTATAATGCCGGATATTAGCCGTAAACCTGTTAAATTTATTGATAAACGCACTATTCGCCGTTTTTGATTATACTGGCAAGTCGCTAATCTAAAAAAAGTTTTCCTATGAAATTTAATATCTTGTTTTTTTATTTATTATGTATTAATTATTTTTGCATCGCTCAAATGATTCCGGTTGAGGGGGTGCTGTTCGGACGACCAATTAATACAGAAGTTGACCATGAATTGGCAAAGACTATGCTTACAAATACAGCAGATAGCAGTGTAATACGCTTATTTTCACACTATAATGATTTAGAATTAACTACAGAAAATTTATCAATAATTACAGAAAATTATTCTTTTGATGTGGCTACGCTATTCTTTCTAAAAACATTATATGAACAGGAAGAAAACAAACAAATTCAAGATTTTTACTTAAACGTGATAGACACATTATCTCTTGAAAATGCAAAATATTCATTGACTTTTCTAAAGGATTATTTCATTGCTTTTGTACCCGGATTTAGATACGAACACATAGACAACGGCGGTGATTTTTTGCAACAACGACTACTTTTTGATGCTGCCGGTATTGAATATGAATTGATTCGAATAGACGGAACAGGGCGTGTGCAACCAAATGCTGAAATAGTTGCTAATAGATTAAATGAACTAAACAAAATTCACAAAAATATAATAATAATCAGCGTTAGCAAAGGCGGTTTGGAAACTGCCATAGCGCTCGGTGAATTATTAGACCACGATAACGCATCATCAATAAAAGCATGGTTAAACGTTGGAGGCATTCTGAAAGGAACACCGGTAGCCGACCGTTGGTCAAAACCGTTCATGAGATTTTGGATGGCTTGCGGACTATTTATGGTGAGAATTAAAGTCGAATTAAAAGGATTATTGAATGAAATGAGTTATGAACTGGGAAAAGAAAGATATAAATCATTTGATATTCCGTCTCACATATATACAGTCAATCTTATTGCAGCCTCATTAGGAAAGGAGCAACCTAAAAAAAACGTATTTACCTCTCCTAATGACAGTTTTTCACCTTTGGCGGACGCAATAACAGAGGACGGAGTAGTTGTGGTAGAAATGGGGAAAGACCATTATTTTAGAAATATTGATTTGAACGTAAGAATGGTTGCATTGCTTCATTACATTGTTAATCAGTTAAAATAAAATAAAAATGTACATAAATAAATATCATTTCTTATTCGTTTCGTTATTGTGCTGTATAACAAATATTTCAGCACAGGAAACAAACAATGAAACTGTACCTCAAAGACCCCAAAGACCTGCGGTATATGTTCCAATTAATATCAAAACCTACGAACTTGCGCCCCAAAAATCTCCTGTAAACATCTGCGCAATATATCCGCTGGGTATACACGGACAGCAGAGTATGAATCACATATACAATTTTTCGTTTACTCTATTAGCCAGCAAAGTTAGAGGTATAAACGGCGTGCATATTAGCGGATTATACAGTCAGGCGCCGGAGAAGGTTAATGGATTACAAATAGCGGGTTTGGGCGGCAACTCTGCCGGAAACCTGAAAGGCGTTCAGATAGGCGGAGTTACTAATTATTCTGTAAAAATGAGGGGAATTCAAATAGCCGGCTTTTTCAATGCTGCGGCAGATAATTCAGTGGGCGTCCAGATAAGCGGGTTTGCCAATGCAACCGCAGACATAAAAGGCGTTCAAATAGGCGGGGTTGGAAGCGCTGCACAAAATATGACCGGAATTCAAATAGGCGGGATAAGTACTATTGCCCAAAATATGACAGGACTGCAAATCAGTGGGACGTACAACCGTATTGATACGCTGAAAGGCGTCAGTATCAGCATTGCAAGTTTTGCCGACACCATCGCAAAAGGCTTTTCGTTGAGCCTCGTAAATATTGTAAAACAAGGATATTACAGAGAATTGGAACTGTCGTTTGCCGACTATGCTAACGTAGCGATAAGTTACAGAATGGGTACAAATAAACTATACACCATTTATACTACCGGCATCAACTTCATTGACTACAATCAGTTTATAAACGGTATCGGTTTCGGCAATCGTACGCCCATCGGAAAACGCTTTGATTTTCAGCCCGAACTCGGCGTCCAGTCTTTTCTTCCAACAAATTCAATAAGTCTCAAAAACATAAAAAACATTTTTGAAGCCCGTTTCAAACTTGGTTTTGTATACCGCTTAAACGAAAAATTTGGATTGTCGCTTGCGCCAAGCATTTATGTAAAAAACGACAACAAGCAAATTACAAAAGGGTTAGGCGTTAGTCTTGGGCTAAAAATGATAAGAAAATAAAAAAAAAATATATGCACAAAAAATTCGATGACATTCGTCCCTATTTTGATTCGGAACTTCCCGAAGCCATGAAACGTATTGCAGACAGCGAATATTTTCCTGCTCTCGCTCAATTTGTGTTTCCTGATTTATCAGTTGACGACGTTAAAAAAATCGCAAAAGGATACGCCAATATCTATGAGTTTCAGTCGGACGCAATGTCTAAATTCAACGAACAGGTAATCGCGCGTTCTGTTGATAAGTTCACATACAGCGGATTTGAACATTTAGACCCCGCAAAAGCCTATCTGTTCGTATCCAATCATCGCGACATCGTTTTAGATTCGTCATTGCTGCAATATCTTTTGTTAAAAAATGGATTTCGCACCACGGATATTACTTTCGGAAGCAATCTTATGAGTTCGCAGTTGATTATTGATCTTGGTCGCGCAAATAAAATGTTTAAAGTGATGCGCGGCGAAACTCCCCGCGATTTTTACAAAACGTCTTTGCATCTGTCCGAATACATTCGTCATGCAATAACCGAGCGTAACGAATCCGTTTGGATTGCCCAACGCAGTGGACGAACAAAAGACGGTAACGATGCAACCGAACAGGGATTAATCAAAATGTTTTGCATGAGCGGCGGCAAGAATGCGAAGACAGCCCTCCATACGCTCAATGTCGTTCCTGTTGCTATTTCCTATCAGTACGAACCCTGTGATTTTTTCAAAACGCGCGAACTCTATTTATCGCGCAATCAGGAAAAATACGTCAAGAAAAAAGACGAAGACCTCGTAAGCGTACTGACCGGCATAACACAGTTCAAGGGAAACGTACACATAAGTATCTGCGAACCATTGCAAAAAGAGGAATTAGACGTGAGACTTTTAGACACAAGTCTCGCGTCTAACAGTCTCACATCTAACAGTCTATTCTACAAACACGCCGTAAACCTCATTAATCAGCGGATATACAGCAATTATAAACTGTTTGACACAAACTACATCGCTCACGACCTGCGCTCTAACACAAACGCCTACGCCGAGCATTACAGCCCTCAAAACAAAGAGCAGTTTATGTTGCTGTACAATAAAATATTAGACAAATTTGACGCTGACAAAGAAATAATAAACAATATATTTCTCGGAATTTATGCTAATTCGGTTGATAATGTGAATAACTAAATGCTGAAAAGAATATTCTTTACAATCACTGTTTTATTTGTGTTGCATCCCGTCTATGCACAAGTAAATCATGATATTATGCTCGGTTTTTTACAAATAAAAGACCAGCATAATTTGGGAATGGTTTTTAACGGCATACATGTTATGTATAGATACGGCGCATTATGGAAAATTGGAAACCATGAAATAGCCTATCAGCCAAAACTTGGTTTAGGAGCGGTTTTTACTCATGGCATGTCAGGTTTTCAGGCGCTGACAATTGCTCCTGTTAACGCAACATGGACAATCAGTATCTATGAGCAAAACGGACGCTCAATAAGAGCAGGAACTAATTTGGCTGCTGACTACAGTTATCAACTCTATCCATTTCTTCATAACGGTCATCTATTCTGGGCTACAGAAACAGGCATTTCCGGCGTGGTGCAATATTCCCGTAAATGGGAAAGCAGACATGTTGCTGTTTGCCTAAAAAACTCGCTGTTTGGTTTTACTTCTCACACACAGAAACATGACCCTCATTTCTTTTCTCTCCAAGCAAAGGATTGGGTTGCAAAAGCGCATGAAAAAATGAAATTTGGAAGTTATGACACATACAATCACACAACAATATCATTTGAGTATGTTCCAGATATAGCCCAAAAACATTCGTTCTTATATGAATTTGACTATTTTGGTTCTTTTTATGGAATGAAATTTTTTCGGATAAATCACAATTTAATTTGGAGAATAGCGCGATGAAAATTTTAAAAATATCGCTTAACTTATTGATTATAATAGCAATTTCAGCCATATCTACTGCATGTCTGAAGGAAGAGCCTGTAAAAAAGCCCTTTCAAACTTATATCCCGCCCGACATTGCCGACGGGTGGGAGATTGCTGCTCCTAAAGATGTTAATATTGATGCAGAGGCGCTAAAAGAAGTGTATAAATATGTTCACGAAAACGATAAACTATGGCAAATCAGAAGCCTGCTTGTATTCAGAAATAACAGGTTGGTTGCAGAAAGTTATATGAAAGACCCAAAAGACAGAATCACTCCTGCCGTTATCTGGTCGTGCACAAAACAAATTGTAGGTATACTAACAGGTATAGCCATTGATAATAATTACATAGAATCAGTACATGACCCAATTTCAAAATATCTTCCACAGACGCTACAAACAGATAAAAGTTTGATAACTATTGAAAACCTCTTAACTATGCAATCCGGCATAAATTATGCAAATGCTGGGATTGGTGGAGAAACGGGAGTTCTATTGCGGCAAAAAACGCCTAACAGTCTTGATTTTATGTTGGGACTTGGTGTAGGTTCAACACGCGGAACCGAATTTTTATACAATGGCGGAGACGCGCAAATAATTTCCGCTATCATTCAAAAAACAACAAATAGAGCAATGAGCGACTGGGCAAAGGAATATTTATTCGACAAAATAGGTATCAGCAGATTAGAGTGGCAAAACTATAAAGATGGAATAACACTTGGCGGTTTCGGTATTTTAACAACGCCCAGAGAGTTAGCAAAAGTCGCCCATCTTGTTATGAACGACGGGATGTTGGGAAATGAACGCATCGTAAGCAGCAACTGGATTACAGAGATGACCACGCCAAGAGTAGTTGATAAATTATTAGAAGATGATATTCAATACATGGGGTATCATTGGTGGATTTATAGTGTAAGGGACATATTAATGATGAGAGGTTCAGGAGGGCAAAGAGTTATCATAAACAAGTCAAAAAATCTTGTGATAGCGATAATGTCCGAGCCTAACACATTAGGAAAGGCGCAAATAAATGAAGATTTGGCAATCTATGATTGGATAAACAGTATAACAGAAGATAATTGATAGATAGATAATTTGAGAGTGTTTAATTAAAGATAGACATGCGGCGCGCGTTCAGCATACATTACCAATTCATCTAATTCAATAACTGCTGCCGACTTCCGCCGTTTCCACACAAGAAGTTTTATAACCTAAAAAAAAAATAAACAATGGCAGAAATTATTATCATTTGCTTCACGTTGTACACGGTAGCGCTGTTTGTTGTAAAAAGGATTTCGACTCGTAGGGGGAATGTATCGAACGAAGCCTATTTCAAGGCAAACAGAAGGTCGCCATGGCTTGTAGTTGCCTACGGCGGTATTGGCGCTTCCTTGTCGGGCGTCACTTTCATGTCTGTTCCCGGCTACGTTCAAAGCAGCGCGTTTACTTACTTTGGAGTCGTCGTCGGAAACATGATAGGTTTTATGATTATTGCGCTCGTGCTGTTGCCGTTGTATTATAAACTGAACCTTACATCTATTTATGAGTACCTGAATCGGCGGTTTAATTTTGTTGCGCAGAAAACAGGCTCGGCATTTTTTTTCATTTCACGCCTGTTAGGTTCAGCGCTAAGAATGTACATAGTAGTGTATGTTCTCTACGAATTTGTTTTCAAAGCGATGGGCATTCCGTTTTGGATTCCTGCATCAGTTTTTATCGCAATAATTCTGTTTTACACATTGCAAGGCGGGTTACGGGTTATTATATGGACAGATATGCTGCAAACAACTTTTTTGCTGACGGCTACTGTTTTGACCCTGTTTTTTATCCTGAAAGAAGTCAATATGTCTTTTTCAGAATTATTGAAAGCGTCGTCTGCCGAAGGATATTCCAAACTTATAGAAACAGACTGGAAAGCCGGCAATTTTTATATGAAACAGATTTTGAGCGGAATTTTTCTTGCAATGGCAATGACAGGATTGGATCAGGACATGATACAGAAAAATCTTAGTTGCCGAAATCTGAAAGATGCTCAAAAAAACATGTTTGTGCTTAGCGCCTCCCTAATAGCGGTTAATCTTCTGTTTTTGACGTTAGGGGCGTCATTGCTGTATTATGCAAATCATACGGGTTTTATTCTTCCCGACAATCCCGACTCTATTTATCCCGCCATTGCGTTCAACTTGTCTGTTGTAACAATGGTTCTTTTCATCATAGGACTGTTGGCAGCCGGATATTCAAGCGCTGACGGTACTCTGACGGCTCTTACTACGGTAATTTGTTACGATTTCCTTGGATTTACGAACTCAAATGATAAAATTACAGAAAGCAGACAAACCCGACAACGGAAAACAGTACATATCTTGTGCGCAATTTTGTATTTCTGCGTGATTATTATATTCAGACCGTTTCACAACCAATCGTTGATAAAGATGGTTTTCGACATTGCAGCGCTGTCATACGGTCCACTTTTGGGAATGTTTTGTTTCGGACTTTTTACAAAATGGAAAATCAATCCTGTTTGTGAAAAAACAATACCGATAGTTGCAGTTGCTGCGCCTGTAATATGCTATTTTTTAAGACTTTTTTCCACCGAACTGTTCAACGGTTATCAAATCGGCTTTGAATTGCTGATAATTAATGGTTTATTAACTTTTATAGGGTTGTGGATTTTAACGATAAATTTTTCCATTTTGCCGATGTTTTTACGCAGGGTTAAAGCGTAACGCACAGTGTAGATAAAATATTACGTTCCTAAAACGTAACCTGTTGATCGTATTATGGTCAGATTGTAAAGAGTTTTTTTAGTTTTTTACAAAAATTTATTATTTTTGTGTTTTTTTGTAAAAAAAAGTTTAATACATACCCATTGTATAATGTAATATGCAAAATAAACGATTTGTTGAGAGCGCAACGTCAAACATGCAAAAAATAGTCTGTATTGTTGTGATTTTGTGTTTTGCACTCAATGCAAAAGCCTACAGAATTGAAATATCCAATCGGGCTATTGCCAATTATCCTGTTTTTCTTGCGGGCTACTACGGAGAATTTATCTCTGTTGTTGATTCCGCTATGGCAAACGCAGACGGAAAGGCAGTTTTTGAGCGCGATTATGACCTCTGCACAGGACTATATACGGTACTTGTTCACGGAATATTGCAATACGATTTGCTGATAGACGCAAGGCAAAACTTACGCATAGAATGGTCGGAAAGGGGCGAGCTAAGCGTTGACGGCGATGAACAGTTGTCTGTATGGGTAGAATATCAAGCGTTTGCAGACAGCGTGTCCGACAGATCGCGTCTTGCAGAACGTCGTCGCCAAATAATTGCCGACAATCCCGACTCGTTTCTTGCGGCTTACCTAACGGCGCTACAACCGTTAGAGCCGCCAAGCATGGAAATAACAGGCGATTTTGCGCAACTTATGATAGAATACCGCAATCGTCGCCGCAATTTCTTCGTAAATATGCCGCTTTCGGACGTTCGTTTGTTGCGTACGCCAATTTACCACGAAAATATACATTACTATGTCACTCAATTCGTAACACAACACGCCGATTCGTTAATACATATAGGATACAGCATGTTGGAACAGGCGGCGGATAATTATGAAACATTCTATTATGTGTCTGATTTTCTGATTGATTACAGTCTTCGCAACAGACCGGTTGAAAACATTAATCGTTTTTTCAATTTCATACAGCGAAACCGCGATATGCTTGGAACAAGAGGAATGGCAATGATTCCTGCTCGGTCGGGTACTAATTATTTTGAGTTGCCCGATGAAAGATCTTTGCAAAACATTCTGTCAAATATGCAACTGACCGATATTGAGGGACAAACATTAGATATGCGGACAATAGACAGCCGATACCGAATATTTTACTTTTGGAGAGACAACTGTCCGCGCTGTACGGTTGAAGCATCGCGCTGGCAGGCTGTTATCAACAGATACAGAAGTTCGTCCGTATCGGGAATAGCCGTAAATGTTAATGACGACGTACAAATGCCCGAAAATAGAATTTTGGCTTATGACCCGCTGTGCGTCAATGTTTCAATAAATAATATGCCAGTATGCCAAAAAATCTTTTTATCGAATTACTATTCCAAAATTATTGTAACCGATACGGAAGGCAGTATTCTCGGCGTTTTCACTTCAGCTAATACGTTAGAAACTTTTTTGAGAATAGCATTTTCTCGATGATTTTTTATTTGCCGCATATTTTGCGGAGAATATTTTGTATATTTGCCGCAATTTTTTTTATATGGCAAGATACATTTATCTATTAGATGATTGGACAAATTTCGTTTGGGACAGCGATATTGTTTTGCCCATGCTATGCGAGGTGCGGAATTTGCAGGGACTTATTTTGGGAAAAATGAGCGCTTTGGGTTTTTCATTGCAGGAAGAAGCCACTCTAAACACACTAACAACCGATGTTTTGAAAACGTCTGAAATTGAGGGCGAAATGCTCAATAAGGCACAAGTGCGGTCGTCTATTGCGCGGCGGTTAGGTATTGAAATTGCTGGCATGGCGCACCCCTCCAGAAACGTGGAAGGCGTTGTAGAAATGATGCTCGACGCTACGCAAAATTACAAGCGCCCTATTGACGAAGAACGTCTGTTTGGTTGGCATGCCGCGCTTTTTCCAACCGGACGTAGCGGAATGTACAAAATAGAAACGGGACAATATCGCACGAGTGACATGCAAGTTGTGTCGGGCGCTATGGGAAAAGAAAAAGTGCATTTTGAAGCGCCGCCACCACAAACGCTAAAAAAAGAAATGGACAAATTCATCGCGTGGTTCAACAGCGACATCAACATAGACCCCGTCGTGAAAGCGGCGATTGCTCATCTGTGGTTTGTTACCCTGCATCCTTTCGACGATGGCAACGGACGGATTACCAGAGCATTATCTGATATGGCGCTTGCCCGCAGCGATGACAGTAATCGTCGTTTTTACAGCATGTCGAACCAAATTCTGAAAGAGCGAAAAAAATATTACGCTGCATTAGAAAAATCTCAACACGGCGACAGAGATATTACACACTGGATAAACTGGTTTCTGTCATGTTTGAAACGAGCGCTGCTCTCTACCGAAAAAACATTGCAAAGCGTATTTCAAAAAGCCGATTTTTGGAAAAAATACTCTCAAACATCGTTCAACGACAGACAAAAATTGATGCTCAACAAGTTATTAGACGGTTTCGACGGAAAACTAAAATCGTCGAAATGGGCAAAAATAACAAAATGCTCTGCCGATACTGCTTTGAGAGATATTAAGGACTTGATTGAAAAAGGCGTCTTGAAACAGGAAGAAGCAGGCGGTAGAAGCACAAATTACGAATTGATATTGTAAATCAGCAAATTCTATTTATTGCTTCCAAATTTTTAAAAATGTTTACTCTTTGCTGAAATTTTAAACAATTTTTCGAGGGGTGTTCCGTTAAAAATTGTTAAGAGCAACAAGTTTGGCTTGGTTTTTGTAGTGTAATATTTATAAACAATTTTGTAAAATAATTTCAAATAAAAAACAGAAAGACATGAAAATCAGGGATTTAATATTAATGTTTTTTGTCGCCTTTTGCGGCGGCGTTATTGCAGTAGTCACGTATGCGCGAATAGCACAAAACGGAATAGACGAAAACGGGAATATTTATACTCATTTAGGAACTTCGCGTCTGTATCAACAAGCGGCGTTTGAGCCTCATTCCATTCGCGACGTATCATTTCCCGACCTTACGCTTGCCGCCGAGAAGGCAGTAAATTGCGTGGTGCATGTGAGGGTAAGGTCAATGCAGGAGGTCAGAAATCCGTGGGCTGAACTTTTTGGTCAAAATCAAAGGCAGCAAGTTCCCAGAGAGGGCTTTGGCTCGGGAGTTATTGTTAGCGCCGATGGCTATATTGTTACCAACAACCACGTTGTTCGCAGATCCGAAGAAATAGAGGTACGTTTGAACGATGGGCGCGTTTATACTGCAAAAGTAATAGGAACAGATCCTTCCACCGATTTGGCTTTGCTAAAAATCGAAGAAACGAATTTGCACTTTCTTAATTTTGGCGATTCCGAAACATTGCGCGTAGGCGAATGGGTTTTGGCGGTGGGCAATCCTTTGAATTTGGGATCTACTGTAACGGCGGGTATTGTAAGCGCCAAGGCGCGATTTCTGCAAATACCGCGCTCGCCGATACAGGTAGAATCTTTTATACAGACCGACGCCGCTATAAATCAGGGCAACAGCGGAGGCGCATTGGTAAATATTCGCGGCGAATTGGTTGGCATAAACACTCTCATAATTTCGCAGTCAGCGGGCTTTACGGGCAATTCGTTTGCAATACCGTCGGGTATTGTAGAAAAAATTATAGTTGATTTGAAGGAATTTGGGGTTGCACAGCGCGCTTTGACGGGTTTAAATTTTGCAGTACGAGATCCGTCTAATTTTTCTAATGAAAAAGCTGAACTTTATATTGAAGAAGTACTTGAAGGTTTTGGATCGGCAGAAGCGGGAATAAAAGTTGGGGACGTTTTAACGGCTATTAACGATGTGCCTGTCAATACGTTAGGCGAGTTTTATCAGGAGATTAGCAAGTATCGTCCGGGAGAAAATGTAAAAATTTCTGTCATTCGTGACCAAAAAACGCAACCTTTTATGGTCGTTTTACGTAATATAGAGGGTACCACTCAAGCTGTGCGAAGCGAAAATTCAGAAATGGTTCTCGGCGCAACGTTTGAGTCTCTCACACAGCGGGAAAGACGAGATCTCGGAATCAGTTCGGGGGTCAGAGTCCAAAATGTTGGCGAGGGGTGGTTCAGTTCTTTGGGAATTCGCAACGGATTCATCATTACGGCGGTGAACGATCAGCCTGTAAACTCGGCAAGAGATATTAAGGCAATCGTTGATACGGTTAATGATGGAGAAAGAATTCTGGTCAACGGCGTAAATGCAAGAGGTCAGGTGGCGTTTTTTGCAAGGAGCAAATAAATTGTAACATTTAGCTGAAATTTTTTTCAGCGTCATAGGTGAATTGTAGTAATAATTTTGCGAAAATTTTAATAAGAGATGAGACAGTTAAAGATTACAAAATCAATAACTAACCGTGAGAGCGCTTCGTTAGACAAGTACCTTCAGGAGATAGGGAAAGAAGAGCTAATCACAGTGGAAGAGGAAGTAGAGTTAGCACAGAGGATCAGGAAAGGTGATCGGAATGCTTTGGAGAAATTGACGCGGGCAAATTTAAGGTTCGTGGTTTCTGTGGCGAAGCAGTATCAAAATCAGGGCTTAAGCCTGCCCGATTTGATAAACGAGGGCAATCTTGGTCTGATAAAAGCAGCCGAAAAATTTGACGAAACACGCGGTTTCAAGTTTATTTCGTATGCAGTGTGGTGGATACGTCAGTCAATATTACAGGCGCTGGCGGAGCAGTCGCGTATAGTGCGCCTTCCTTTGAATCAGGTAGGCTCGTTGAACAAAATCAACAAGGCGTTTGCCAAGTTTGAACAGGAAAACGAGCGCGTGCCTACCGCCGAAGAACTGGCGGAAGTATTGGAAATAACCAAAGAAAAAATAGCCGATACCTTGCGCGTGTCAGGACGACATGTTTCTGTGGACGCGCCGTTTATTGAAGGCGAAGACAACAGCCTTTTAGACGTTTTGGTAAACAACTCGTCGCCTATTGCCGACCGCGCCCTGATGGAAGAATCGTTAGTGCGCGAAATAGAACGCGCATTGGCTACCCTTACCGAACGCGAAAGAGACATCGTCAAATTTTTCTTCGGAATTGGAGTTCAGGAAATGACGCTCGAAGAAATCGGCGACAGGTTCGGACTCACGCGAGAACGCGTTAGACAAATAAAAGAAAAGGCAATTCGCAGATTGAGACACACATCAAGAAGTAAATTGCTGAAAAGTTATTTGGGATAAAATTTTTTTTATTTTAAAAAAAACTGTATCTTTGTGCGCAAAAATTAAGTATCAAATTTTATAATATATGGCAAATCATAAATCAGCTATCAAAAGAATAAGACAGACCGACAAACGCAGGTTGGAAAACCGGTATTATGCAAGAACAACGCGTAATGCCGTAAGAAAGTTACGCGCCACCACAGAAAAGGAGGCGGCAGTGGAATTGTATCCCAAAGTGGCTTCAATGCTCGACAAATTGGCAAAGAAGAATGTAATTCATAAAAACAAGGCGTCGAACCTAAAATCAAAACTTTCGGAATATGTTAATAAACTGACCTGAAACACGGTTAAAAAACAACGATACCCTTCCCAACGGGAGGGTATTGTTCAATACAACTGACCATTGTGAAAGAGAAGAAGTTAATAAAAAAAATTCTGGGAGGCGACGAAGACAACGATAGAAGGAGATTGGTGCAATATATTGTATCAGCCGCAAAAAAATATCAAAATCAAAGTTTAAGTTTTTACGAATTGATAAGTGAGGGCTACATATCCCTGACAAATGCCATAGAAATGTATCCTGAATCACAAGATAATAAATTCATTTCTTGGGTCAAGTTGTGGATCCTTGAAGATATAAAGCAAGCATTGGCAAAACATACGCAAACGGTGGGTTATCCTACAAGATATGCCATTTATCAGGATAAGACAGTTATGGTTATTGACAAATTTGAACAGATAATTGAACGTCCCCCCCCGATTGAAGAGTTGATAGGTTTTTTGGATATGCCCAAAGAGGTAATCACCTCCATGATGCACGGGTCGGAACTTTGTACTTCTTTTAACGAGCCTTTGGTGGAAGATAATGAAAAAGATGCGCTGGATTTGTTAGAAGACGATTATACTCCTCCCCCCGATAGCGCATTAATGTACGAATCATTAAAACATGATTTAAACCTTGTATTTAAAACCCTTTCAGAACGCGAACGTAAAGTCGTAAAACTGTTTTTCGGAATTGACCAACACGATGAAATGACCCTCGAACAAATAAGCAAAATATACGGATTGACGGGCGAGCGCGTCAGACAAATAAAAGAAAAGGCAATACGCAAAATGAGGCATATAACAAGAAGAAAATTGCTTTATAAATATTTGGGATAGAGGTTTCTTCGGGTTGTAAATTGTTTCTTACGAGTTCGATTATACAGATAATCATAGTTTTTTCTGAAATCATCGCAATAGCGTTCGGCGAAATTTGAACTTAGCGTAGCGACTTCATAAGCGAAAGCGAATAAATTCCGTTGAGCCACATTTATTAATCATGCACGGTGCAATATTCGGGCTGCCCTCGCGAACAACCCGAATATTAATTAAATTAGCAATTCATTACGTCAGTGCGTAAATTCAATCACGTAAGCCGAAACGGTTACAGTGTAGATGGTAACAAAAAAAATCATTTTGGTGTTAAACTCAACAACTTCGTTTATTATAGCCCTTGAACTGCCAATTAAGTTTGATGACCTTAGCATATCGCTTCTCGCGTTTTCGATTAATGGACGAAAACTGCCGCCATAGCCCAAAAATGTTATACTCTCTGCTCTTCCGTTTACCTTTTCGATGATTCGATAATTGTTGGTCTGCAAAACAACATTTGTTACGTTGTTATTTAAAGAGCTTGTGGTTATAGCATGAGTGCCTAAACACGAAGACAAAGAAAATACAACTACTGCTACTAAAATTACATTAAAAAACTTCTTCATTGTGGTTAAGATTTATTTATTATTACTGATTATTTATTATGTTATCAAACTCTACTCTGCCAATGTTTTCATCATCACGTATTTCAAGTTTGGGAGTAGCTCCGGCAGCGCTTGAACTTGCCGCCCCCGTCATAATATTGACGATGCTGGCAGTTGTTGAATTAACAGTATTAGTGATGCGTATAAAATACTCGCGTCCGGGTTCTATGTTTAATTGAATACGCGAATCATCTTGCTGTCGCTGTCTTACTCTGGGTGTACCTTCCTGATATGCTGCGCTTAACGCGCTATATCCGGGATTATTGATCTGTACGCTAACCTTTGAATTGTTTGCTAACACGCCTATTCTTTCGCTGCCTAGAAATATTTCAGCGTTCACCCTTGAGCCAACATTTTCCCAGGGGCGATAAAAATGCAGCAACGCATAATCTTCACTGCCCGTAAGTATTCTTTGCGATCTTTGAACGTTGTTGGCAGGGCGTGCTGGCTCTTCTACCCTTATTGTAACGTCCACTCTCACTGATACAACGGCTATGGGAAAATCGGGAACGCTACCCGGAATAATTGTCGTGGGCGCCTGCTGTCCCTGTGTCAGTTCCTTAACGCGATTGGCTACGTAATATTCCAAACTTTTTACCGTAACCATATCTCTGCCTAATATGTCAGCCGCGCCGTTTAAGCCTTCTACTAACGCTTTTGTGAATGCGCCGTTGTTCCATTCGGGCGATTCTAACGAAAACTGGTTGCCTGTGGACGAAGTAAAAACGATTGCGCCATTGTCGGCGTCGGATAATTCGGTTACTGCCCGCGCAATTACCGCCGAACGTTGCTGAACCGAGCCAAGAACGTTACCCGAATGGCAGGCGTCCATAAAGACAAGTAATTTTCCGGCAACTGCGTCTACAGTACGTTTTATATCGGCATAACTGATGCAGGTTGCATAAATTCTGCTTAGGTCGGCGGAAACGGGCATGAAGAAAAAGTCGCCCGTATTGTCGTTTATACCGTGTCCGGCGAGGTACAGCATTGCAATATCGCGATTGGTTGTTTCGGTTTGTAGCCATTGCAAGCCATCGCGAATATTTTCTGCTGTTGCAGTTCTATCTGTAATTAGTCGCACGTCCACGCTTTCATACATAAGCCCTGCCTGACGCATTATTGCCTGCGCAAAATCGGAAGCGTCCTTGGCGGGAAACTGCAAGCGCAATGCGGGATTATCATAGTTGCTGACGCCAATAGCCAAAACATAGAGCGAAGGTTTAAAAATACGCTCGTCGCGAATAAGATTGACCGTTGCCGGAGCGCCTGCGCCAAACTCGTTTTGCACAACCACCGATATTCTGCTGTCGCTCTCGGGAACATCTACTATTACGGTGTTTTCGCCAATGGTTACTTCGGTAAGCAGTTGCACGGCTCGGTCGTTGACCAATATCCTTGCCGAGTGGGGTTCAGCGTCAGAAACAACAAAAACAACCCTAATTTGAGAACCGTCGAAAACAGTACCATTCAACGGACTAACTATTGTAGCCTGCGGCGGCGCTTCCTGACCGTAGGAGGCAAGCAAGGATAGAAAAAAGATTAAAGGAAGCAGGTATTTCATATTAATTTTCAAAATGTTCTAAGGTTTTCATCGTGAACGGTTATCGTATCGCCAAGTTGTTTTATTATAGCAATTCCGGCGTTAATACAGGCTTGTTCTGTAAGAGGGTTTATTGACATTACTGCAATGGCAAGGAATACTTTTTTATTTCTATGTTGCGGAAAGTTCGCTCTAAATGTTTGTGCTTTTCTGAGCGTCTTTCTCGGCAAGTCTTCGCTGTCTGCTTTGTACTTAACCTCTACCACGCATATTGAACGTCCGTTAATCATTACAATATCATATTGGTCTTCATTTCCCTTAAATCCCACCCTTATATCCTTAACGACGTCGCCAAATTCTTCTCCGAACATTTTTCTTTGTCCGTTGTATAAAGCGTTGAAAAAGAATTCTTCAGCCATATCGCCATTGCTATTTGAGACGCCGCCTATTTGCTGTCCGAGTTGCTTTAAGAATTTGGCTGTTTCTGCCCGTTCCTCGCGCAATTCTTGCATTTTGAGTTTAAATTCTGCATCGAATTGTTTGTTTTCTGCGGCTCTTTCTGCGGCTCTTCTATCTGCTTCTGCTGCTCTTCTATCCGCTTCTGCGGCTCTTTCTGCGGCTTCTGCGCGTGATTTTTCGAGTTTTTGGTCGAACTCGGCGCGTGATTTTTCGAGTTTTTGGTCGAACTCGGCGACAGATTTTTTAAATGCCAAATCTAATGTTGCTAAAACGCTTTCGGGAGTCAAATTGCTGTTACTTTGTTGCATACTATATTTTTTTATATTTTTATATTAAAATATTACGGTCTGGTTATACTAACATTATCAATTGCCGCAGGTGGCTGCGTACCGACACCATCGTTATTATTGCGCCAAGTAAATACAATTCGCGCGAAGCCGTTCATTTCAGGCAGGTTGATTTCGCGGCGTTGCCACGTATTACTGCCGCCTAATATAACAGGAGTACCAACAGGCATACTGCCGGCTGCCGGTGTAACAGATGTATCTACTACGCGAACTTCCAAATGATCATAACCAATATCGCCCATTCCTTTCCAGTCAAATGACAGTACAGCCGGACGTGCAGCAGTTGAGACGACAACTAAATCGTAGTAAAAATGGGATATATCTGTATTGGCATTCGTAAAGTAAAAGTTTTCAGAAGTGTTATAACCAATAATATAACAAGCCCGGATTCCGCCATTTGCTGTTGCCGTACCGACAGCCCATCTGCTTGGGTACCCTCCTGTATTGCTGTTTGCAAATGTCCAGCCTGATAATGCTGTACCAGATCCGCCTTCAAAATTTTCAGTAAATGTTGCTCTTACATTTACATAGCAAATACTTTGTCCACTGCCATCTTGCGTGGTTGCGGTAATTGCTGCTGTACCATTGGCAACGGCAGTCACTTCACCCGTTATAGCGTTAACCGTAGCCACAGATACGTCGCTGCTGCTCCATGTTACTGTTTGATTGGCGGCGGCAGGCAACACGGTTGCTGTGAGCGTATGCCGCGAGCCTATTAACATTGTCATATTTGTTCGCGATAATGTAACGCCTGTTGGAAAAGCGTATGCTACATTCACCCTTGCAACGTTGGAGCGCACGGGAATAGCGCCGTTTGTACCGCGCACTTCGCAGAAGTAGTAATATGGGCTTCCTGATGCTGTAAGCGTTGTGGGTATAGTGTAACTTGAGCTTGTTGCGCCTGTAATTACCGTCCCGCCTGTATTGCTGTTAGTCGTATTTCTATACCACTGATAACTAAGCGTAGAACTGCCCGATGTTACGCTTGCCGTCACCGACAGGCTACCACTGATACTGCCTGCCGTTACATTGCGGGTTGCCGCAGGCTGGGTTGTTATGGCTAAAACCGGAGCCGAAGCATTTTCAGTCACATTTACCCTTGCCACGGATGAAGACACGGGCGTTGCACCCGTTGCGCTAACCACACAATAATAATAGTACGGACTACCCGATGCTGTAAGCGTTGTGGGTATCGAAAAACTTGCGTTTGTTGCAAACGTAATTGCCGTTCCTCCCGTATTACTGTTAATCGTGTTACTGTACCACTGATAACTGAGGGCGACGTAAGGCGATACGCTTGCTGATACGTTCAAACTGCCGCTGATACTGCCTGCCGTTACGTTGGTTATTGTTTCCGGATGCGTATTAATAGTAATTACAGGAGCCGTAACATTTACAGTTGCAACGGAAGACGCGGAAGATGCGCCTAATGCGCTAACCACACAATAATAATAATATGGGCTTCCTGATGCTGTTAACGTTACGGGTATAGAAAAAGTTGAGCTTGTCGCGCCCGAAATTGCCGAACCGCCCGTATTGCTGTTCGATGCATTACTGTACCATTGATAATTTAGCGAAACGCCTCCGGCATCTGCCGTTACTGACAAGCCGGCGCTTATATTGCCTTCCGTTACGTTGGTTATTGCTGCCGGTTGTTGGGTTATGGAAATTACATTAACCCTTGCCACGTTGGAACGCACAGAGGTTGCTCCGCCGGTTGCGCGTACTTCGCAGAAATAATAATACGTACCTGCTGTTAGGGTTGTGGGGATAGTGAAACTTGTGTTTGTTGCGCCCGGAATTATTGTTCCACCATTACTGCTGTTCGTAGTGTTACTGTACCATTGATAACTAAGCGTTTCGCCGCCAGTTACGTTTGCCGCGACACTTAGGTTTCCACTGATATTGCCTGACGTTACGTTGGTAGTCTCTGGGGGCTGGGCAGTGATTGTTATTGTAGATCCCGTCACATTAACCGTTGCTATAGATGATCCCTCGCCGCCTTCGCTTCCTGCTGGGCTTACAATACACAAATAATAATACGTCCCTGACGTAAGCGTTGTTGGTATTGGAAAATTTGCGTTTGTTGCGCCCGGAATAGCCACTCTGCCTTCATAGCTGTTAATTGTGTTGAAGTACCATTGGTAATCAAGCGCTGCGCCTCCATCGTTTACCGTTACCGATAAACTGCCGGTTATACTACCTGCCATGACGTTGGTTACTGGCGCAGGGTTTTGGGTTATTTGATATACATAAACCCTTGTCACGCGTGAATGCACTGGGGTAGCGCCTCCGGTTGCGCTCACTACGCAGTAGTAATAATACGGGCTTCCCGACGCCATATTCGTAGGTGGCGGATAGAACAAGTAATCTGTTTCACCTAAAATAGCCGTTCCTCCAACATTGCTGTTTGTCGTATTGCTATACCACTGATAACTTACCTCAGCGTTGTCTGCCCAGGCATGCACTGTAATAGGAGTACTTACTCCCCTCGATAAGACGAGGGTTTCTACAGGTTGTTCGTAAATGCTAATAATTGGCTTCGGCGTCACGCTAACCGTGACAACGGACGATTGTACAAAATATGGTCCTAGTTTCACCTCACAGAAATAATCATAAATTCCACAACTGTAATAATTACACCCACCTCCAGTAGACGTAAGTGTTGCGGGTATAGAAAAAATTGCGCTTGTTGCACCCGGAACAGGTTCGCCGACATGCTCATTGTTCCACCAGTTATAACCAGTATATCTATACCATTGATAACTCAGTGTTGCGTTCCCCGTTACGCTTGCTGCTACAGTCAGGCTTTCAGAGATATTTCCTTCTGTTACATATGTTTCTGCCGCTGGCTGTGTGTTTATTGTAATAACAGGAGGTCTCAAAATTACAAGACATTCATCACTATAAAATCCATCTTTTGTAGAAACATAAATTCTAATGTGTCGTTCTTCTCCGGGATAAAATAATTGATGATTCTGATTCGTAATTGAAGTTATATTTCCATTGTTTGCAGATACAAGTTCGGGGTCTTCGCTATGCCAATATACAGTTTTTTCGGTTGCATTACTCGGGGTGACTGTGGCTGTCAAATTTCTCGTTTCGCCATATATCATCGTTATTTCACGTTGATTAAGTCTCACGCCTGTTACCTTAACGTCTTTTTCGCAGGTTGCCGTAAGAAGTATTGCGGCTGCCATTACTATACTTTTTATTATAAATTTTTTATTTCTGATTAACATAAGATAATTTTTATTGCTGATTTATAATTGTTTAAAAACGTATTGCAAGTCTTACGCCATTTCCGGTAAAATTGAAGTCATATTCCACTTTTGTTAAGCCCATACCGGTATTGTACGACCTTGCAGATTGTCTGAGAAATTTTTTACTATTACTTTTCATTATCATTCCTGTAATAAACATTGCGCCGCCGGTTACAGCGAATAACGTTCCGGTTTTTATACTTGGCTCGGTTGTGTATCCGTAATAAACGTAACGATTTTGATCATTATATGGACCATAGCCAGTATATTCATATCGCTTTTCAAAAGGTTGTGTTGTCAAAATAAATAAACCACCGGCAAGCAGGCTTCCCCCTGAAATCATCCATACATTTCCGCTACGATTTCGCTTTACGCCTCTGTTGTACATTTGCCACGCCGTTGTTGCATTTGCCATTAAGACTTGCAATTCGGCTGTTGTAAGCGGCTTGTTTGTTTCGTATGCTCTGTCGCCTATCTGTTCCAAATCGTTTAGCAGTTTTTGGCTTGCAAGATAAAAACTTCTTCCACTGACGCTAAGCATACCCGGCAACAGTTCCGACACAGTAACCGTTGCTACATTTGAACGCACGGGGGTAACTCTTCCGGTTGTGCGTATTTCGCAGTAATAATAATACGTGCCTGCTCGAAGCGTTGTGGGTATTGCGAACGTTGCGCCCGTTGCGCCCGGAATTCGCGAGCCGCCCGAACTGCTCAACGCAGTAGATCTGTACCACTGATAACTGAGAGTTGTGTTATCCGTTGCGCGTGCTTCAACGCTAATATTGTCGGCTATATAGCCTGCCGTTACGTTAGTCCTCGCTTCCGGCTGTCGGTTAATGGTGATAGCCTGTTGCGCGGGAGGTCTGAAATTAATTTCTATTCTGACGTCAATTACCCGCTGGTCGCTAACGAATACTTCTCTCATGATATTTCCATCAAACAAAAACTCAAGAACTGTTTCATTGTTGGGAACCGTTATTGCGTATCTGCCGTCGGCGGCAGAAAACGTTGTCAATGTGGTTCCCTTTATCCTTACTGTGGCTCCCTGCACAGGTCTGTCATTTCTGTCGCTTATCACGCCGGTTACTGAATTTTGCGCCATGCAAAATGAAACACTGACAAGGATCGCTATTGCCGTTACCATTAATTTTTGATAGTTGATAAACATAATAATTTTTTAATTTTTGATTATATATAGATGAACCTTATGCTTTTCCAATAAGTATAACAAGCACAACACCAGTCCCTTTGCAAACTTTTTTTGAGTTTGCAAAAAGATTAGAACCCTTCCTGTCACCCTATTATACGTAAGAAAATTAAAAAGGTTACGTTTTGTGGTAAAAAAATTTCGTTACATAAATTTCTCACGCTTTTGGAGATTCAGCCCTATCATAAAAAACACTCCGCCCCCTACTATCAGAAAAATACGGCTTTTTACAATCGTATTATACCATATCATCGGGTGTATGTTGCTTGGCGTTCTGAACGGGTTGAGAAAGATGTTCCAGAAGGTATTGTGTCAATTGTTGCAGGATAACGACAAACAATCCTAAAAATTTTATGCGGGCTAAATTCACTTTTCCCCAAAAAAATTGTCATGTACTAAAAAAAATGAGGTAAAAAGCGCCAAAAATTCATTTTTGGCACGATATTTGTTCATATTATAATAATGAAAAAAGTATTAACGCCGCATCAAATTAGGGTAGCCGATGCCTTTACGATTGAGAATGAGCCTGTTTCTTCAATAGACCTGATGGAACGCGCTGCAAAGGCTTGTGTAGATTGGATTGTCAAACGTTTCGGCGTGCAGCGGAAAATAGCGGTTTTTGCCGGTCCGGGTAACAACGGCGGCGATGGGCTTGCTATTGCGCGAATGATGCACGCAATGGGATACGATGTTTCCGTATTTATGCTTACGGAGAGCGACAAACTATCGCCCGACTGTTTAGCCAATTATCAGCGTTTGAGGGATATTGTACCCACAACTGTTATCGGTAGCGAATTGCCTGAACTGTCGGCTACAACGATTGTTATTGACGCTCTTTTTGGGGTTGGCTTGCGGCGTTCTCTTGATGGGAAAGCGGCGCAAACTGTGGCGCACATCAACAAAAGCGGCTGTACCGTTGTGGCTGTTGATATGCCTTCGGGAATGTTTTGCGATGATAATACTGAAAATAATCCTGAAAGTATTATCCGCGCACGCTATACATTGACTTTCCAGCAGCCTAAACTCTCGTTTTTTTTTGCCGAAAACGATGAATATGTTGGCGAATGGACAGTTTTGGATATTGGTCTTTTGCAGGAAGCCATTGAAATGCAAGGTTCTAAATATTTTGTATTGCAAAAACAGGATATTGCAGGATATATTCAACCGCGCAAAAAATTTGCCCACAAGGGTAATTTTGGACATGCCTGCCTTGCTGCGGGAAGTCACGGTATGATGGGCGCTTGCATACTTGCCGCCAGAGCCTGCCTTCGTACAGGAGTGGGTTTGGTAACAGCGCGTATCCCGATAAAAGAAAAAATAATCATGCAGACGGCAGTTCCCGAAGCGATAGTTTCTTGCTATGATGATCAATACAGAAAGGAGCCTCTTGTTTACCCGGAACTTATTATTTACCCGTCTGTAAATAATTTTTTTTATTCTGCAATAGCTATAGGACCCGGTTTGCTGCAAAGCTCACTTAATAAATTTGCCTTTTTTCTTTTTTTTGGTGAAAAACCGCTCAAGGAACTTTCAGGAAAAATTGTATTAGACGCCGGTGCATTGAATATTTTTTCAGAAGAACGTAAACTGTTAAAATCTATGCCGTTAAACAGCATACTAACCCCGCACCCCAAGGAATTTGACCGTTTGTTTGGAAATTCAGAAAACGGTTACTTACGTCATCTAAAACAAATAAAAATGGCGAAAAAACATTCTGTTTACATCGTATTGAAAGGCGCTTACACTTCTATTGCCACGCCCGATGGACGTTGCTTTTTCAACACAACGGGAAATCCCGGAATGGCAACGGCGGGCAGCGGCGATGTTTTAACGGGAATGATATTGTCTTTGCTGGCACAGGGATTACCGCCGTTACATGCCGCTTGTGCGGGAGTATGGCTGCACGGCGCAGCAGGCGATTTAGCAGCGCAAAAAATGGGACAACAGGCGCTTATTGCAAGCGATATTATTGACAACATCGGCAAAGCGTTTGAAATCAGCCCGGCAGAGAACTAAACGTCTTTATTCCTTTGATAAAATATTGATATACAATACTGTGGTTATAAACCCCAGACGGATATGACGATACGTTTGTTTTGCTATATTCGCTGCGCAGTTTCCTGTAACTTTTATGCGCCTTCCATATTGCCCTAAATACCGAAAATTCGCCTTTCAGCAACGAAAATATTGCCGAAATTCCGTCCAACGCCATACGAATTTTCAGGATACGTTTTGATGGCAGGTTTTTGTACAGCATCAACAGATTATTGCGATAGTTAAGAAAAGTTTTGAATGGCGATGTTTGCGGCAACATTCCGCCGCCAACGTGATATACCACAGAACGTGGAGTGTACCATATCGTATATCCGGCATTTTTCAATCGCCAGCACAGGTCTATTTCTTCCATGTGCGCGAAAAAATTGCCGTCAAAACCGTTCATTTTGTGAAATAATTTTGCGTTTATCATACAACAGGCTCCGGTAGCCCAAAATATTTCCGTTTCAGAATCGTATTGTCCCGTATCTTCTTCCACAGTATCAAACAATCTTCCTCTGCAAAACGTATAGCCGTACTTGTCTATAAAACCGCCCGCTGCGCCTGCGTATTCAAAACTGGCGCGATTGGCTGTCGAAAGGATTTTGGGCATACAGGCGGCAATGTTTTGTTTCTGCTGCATCAGGTCGAGCATGGGCTGAAGCCAGCCTTCGCACACTTCTACATCAGAATTAAGCAAAACATAATAATCGGCTTCAATCTGACGCAATGCCCTGTTATAGCCTTCGGCAAATCCATAATTTTCATCAAATCCGATGATACGTAAATTAGGATGATTTCCCGCTAAATATGAAAGTGAATCATCTTTTGAAGCATTATCGGCAACTATTATATGTACGTCAGGCAATTGCGAATATGCCTCTACTTTCGGCAAATATTTTTCCAAGAAATGCCGTCCGTTCCAATTTAGTATGACGATAGATGTTTTCATTTTTCAAAAATTAACCTAATACATCAAGCGTTGTACCAACTCGCATACATCATATAATTATTGGCTATTCGCTCAATCATTTCGCGGGTCTGTTGGGGGCTAACGTCTTTTACCTTTTTGGCGGGCGTTCCTGCGTACAGGCTTCCGGGTTCTACGATGGTTCCTGTAAGCACCACCGCGCCGGCAGCAATAATTGAATTTTCGCCAATAACAGCATGGTCGAGAATGATAGAGCCGATGCCGAGCAATACGTTGTCGCATATTTTTGCGCCGTGTACAACTACGTTGTGACCAATAGAAACGTTGTCGCCAATTTCTACCACAGATTTTTGGTATAATGTGTGCAACACAGAGCCGTCCTGTATGTTCACCTTGTTGCCGATGCGTATTGAATTGACGTCGCCGCGCAACACCGTATTGAACCATACGCTGCAATCATCGCCCATGATCACATCGCCTATAATTGCTGCATTATCTGCAAAGTAACAGTTTTTACCGTATATCGGCGTAAAGCCGCGTACTGATTTTATTATTGCCATGTTTTTTAACAAACCGCTGCCGCAAACTGTTTCAGAAAGCGGACGTCATTTTCAAAATACATTCGTATATCCTTTATTCCAAATTTCAGGAATGCAATACGTTCTATTCCCATTCCGAAGGCATATCCGGTATATTTTTGGGAGTCAATTCCGCAAAAATCCAATACGTTTGGGTGTACCATTCCGCAGCCCATAATTTCGAGCCAGCCAGTGCCTTTACACAGTCCGCAACCCTTTCCGCCACATGTACACGACACGTCCATTTCAGCCGATGGCTCGGTAAACGGAAAAAATGACGGACGAAGACGTATTTCACTTTTTTCGCCAAACATTTCCTGCGCAAAATACATCAAAGTTTGTTTCATGTCGGCAAACGATACGCCTTCGGAAACGTACAGACCTTCAACCTGATGAAAAATGCAATGCGCGCGCGCCGATACCGC